>Ga0247815_10003137_pt1 | contig 11972 bp, 6 predicted proteins | sample UWRJL194509B1_FD_181014 | JGI IMG/M metagenome (GOLD analysis project Ga0247815, IMG submission 181014) | Plant litter microbial communities from Arlington Agricultural Research Station in Wisconsin, United States - UWRJ-L194-509B-1 | ecosystem: Environmental > Terrestrial > Plant litter >... | reverse complement strand
AGCTCGCCGTCCGAGATCTTCCTCTGCACGGACGGCGCATCCAACTCCGGTATCGGCAACACGAGTTCCGGTAGCGAGTCTGCTCTGCATGGTCGCCCGTTCTACAGCGAGGCTGGGGAGACCGCCGCTGGACTCGGAGCGAAGGTCAACGTCATCGGCATTCAGGGCGAGGGCGTCGCGCTCGACGTGTTGTCTGTTGTTGCGCAATCGAGCGGTGGCCTGCTCAACGTCGTCGATGTGAACGAGCTGAGGCGCGAGCTACGCACGGCAACACAGAAGCGTGTCGTTGCGCAGGATATTTCGATCCTTGTGCACCTCCCTCGTGGGTTCACGTTCCAGCCAGACCCACGTCCCACCACGACGATACTCAATGACGGACGTACGGTGAAGCTCGCACAGCCGCAGGCAGACGACAAGACATTCCTGACGCTGGCATTTGGCTACACCGGTGGCGCGGGAGAGAAGCGTAGGACGTGGCCAGATGGCGCAGACGTGCCTGTCCAGGCAAGCATCACGTACACCGTGCCGCAGAACAAGGAGGTTCGTGTGCGCACGCTCCACAAGGCAGTTCCGACAACCGCCGACCGCGCCGCCGCAGAGACCGGGGCACACGTCTCCGTAGTCGCGACACACGTCTTGCAGCACATCGGTACCAAACTTAGCGTACTGTTCGCCGAAGGTTCGCGCAGCTGGGCACAGACGCAGCGAGCGTCAGCTGCAGCGCGCGATATGCTGTTTGCTGCAAACAAGATGCTTGGGCGGGGTGCGGTGCAGGCGCTTCAGCAGGAGGAGGCTACTGGGTTTGCGGGCGAGAGCGCGAGTCTTGACGAGCTACTGGCACGCGTCTTTGGCGAAGGCAAGGCGTATCCAGTAGGCTGGGCGAGGGATGATGCTGTCAGGTCACTCGCCAAATACTCTGGAGTTTCACGAGAGGTTGTCGCGTCGGGCGAGCATCGCAAAGCGAAAGTGCTGCGCGCCGCCGCGCTCATCTGATGATCTTTACGACATTCGGGATATTCAGAACCAACTTGTACTTGTAGCGACCGATGGTTAGGTGTTGCAATGCGTAGGCCGCGTCTTGATCAGACGGCCGTTAAGGCCGCTGCTATAGTAAGCTTCGAGTCAACACGGCACAACTGCAGCCACCCGCGCAAACATTCGGGAATCGGGAGAGTCAACCGCGTGGAGTTGTGATTTGAATTCCCGGTTTGCCGGGTTTTGTTCCCACGTCAAATGTCGGCATAGCTTGCTTGCAGCATAGGCGGCTGCAATGACATGAAAACTGTTGGCAAATCACAATAGTGTTGGTTGCCCTCTGCCTTCTGTTCCTCGCTCCGCGCACGTGTGCACCTGTACATGCCCTCAGCCAGCGCAGAGCAGCTCGTAGTCGCCTCGGCCACCACAACAGTGGCGACTGGGCGTATGACCCGGCCAACAACCGGAAACCGCGCACGCGCCGCTACAACTTCTGGTAATACAGCTTACCTCGGCCTGGGATACGACGCGGAGGGCTTGTGTCAGCTCGATATCCTCGACCAGTGAGTCTTCTTCATCGGTTATCTACTGGACATCTTCCTGAAGCACGCAGCAACTCGCAGGATGGCTGGCCGTACGGCGCAATGGTCGTCGAGCGCGCCGCTGAAAAGGATGATACAACTTGTTGCATCATCACATTCTCGCTGCAGTCCCAGAACTCGTGGGATTATGCTACAGCTCTGTATGAGGTCTGCCTTTGCTTATCTCGACTGGGTTGATGGATGGCGAGCTCACATGCGTACCAGAGGATTGAAGCAGGACGCAAGGAGCGTTCACAACCATTCCCCGTCGTGATGGTTGGCACCAAGGCAGACGAAGTACCCGACTCTGATCGTGATGAGCTCTTTCTTGAGGCAAAGTCATGGTGCAAGGAGCACGTTGTCGCCCTCATCGAGACGTCCGCAAAGACCAACAAGAACGTCGATGTTCTCTTCAACCATCTCATTCGCATCGCACCACGAGCACCGGACAACAAATACACAATCGTTATGCTCGGATTCTCTGGCTCCGGCAAGACGGCCCTCACATTACGGTTCGTACAGGACGTGTTCGACCCAGACTTGGTGAGTACCATCGTCATCCTGAACCCCTGACCTTCACCTTCGATGGAAGGCTCATGGGGATTGCTTTGCTCATCAGGAGACGATCACCGACGTCTACACCAAATCAATCCGTGTCAAAGGCGTGGGAAAAGGATCGGCGGTCTCAACGCAAATCGCCAGTCCGCCACTTGAACTAAATGCAGGCCCATCACACGTTGCCAAGGCCGTCGCTCGCTCGGCCCCGCGCACTTCCATCATCGGTGCTCTAGGCTCGTTTTTGCGACCTAGGAAGAGGCAGCCGTCGACCGACTCGTGATCCTGGTGATCCCCTCTGTCTCGCTCTCTTCCCGTGGCTCGCTACCATAGACTCTTTACTCGCTGCCGGACAGCGTTATGGACTTTTGCTTGCTAATATGTCGTTTAGGCTTGTACAGAGTACAGATATACACACCACTTGCTCGTTGCGAGCTGCACGCTATCCTCGCCGCATCATCGAGCGTGCAACGGTACTGCTGCTCCCTGACTACAGCACGCTGTGATCTGTCATGCATCTGCAACGGTCGACGCTCGTGATCATATTCACACCGATTCACGGCCGTGACACTTTTGACGGTCATAACAGTGTCAACGCTTCTTCGACTTCTACTTGCACTTGCATCGCACTTCCATGAACACGATTTCTTCTCATGTGGATTATCCACACACCATCCACAACAAATCTCCAACCGCTTCCGCGGCCATTGGGCACCGCCGCGGCGCCGATTACTTCTCTGTGCCACGACTTCGACCCGGCAAATGCTCGGATGTGCCCGAGGTCACTCTCCTCGTCAGACGATAGCTTGCCAGCCGCTACGGGCCGGCTGTCTATTCTCAGTACACCCCGCGTTGCGCTACTGGTATATAAAGTGGCGCGCACCCGAGCCAGTCCGCCTCTTTCGGAGGCCCACGGCAACCCCAAAGCCCATTTCCACAGATTCCGAACCACAGCAAAATGTTCGCGTCGTTTGCTCTTCTCGCACTCGTCGGTATCTCGTCTGCTTCCGCTATCCCGACCCTGAGCCAGTCTGAGAGGCTTGTGGAGCGGGCAACGAACGATGGGATTCACCTGGCTATTGGCGCAACGTGCGGCGCGTCGACGGGCAATGCGATCAATACGAACGTTGGTCTACCGGCACTTTCGACGTTCAAGACTCTCGTCTCGTTCGGAGTATGTTGTCTTATGAAGCTCTCAAAGAAGAGGCACTGGTACTGATACGCAGACAGGATAGTTATAGTTCGGCTGGCAAGAAAGACGGGACGACACAAGCTGCTGCTGTGCTGACAGGAACCAGCCCGAAGGCGGGAGGTCGCACCACCAACGGGTAGGTTTCATCGTACAATTAAGCATCGGATACTGACGCGCAATATTCCTTCTACTCAGGCTGGTTTGGGCCGAGGGAATCACTGGAGATTTCGGGATGACGTTCAAGGTCCGTAGCATGCCACTGACCTGCTTGCACCAGTAACTCACTATTTGCTCAGGACTACGCTGTAAGTCGCGCAACTCGAGAGCGACGAGGCTTTACTCATCTTCTATCGACTTCTCGCTTAGGTTGGTGGTGCCGTGACCGACAAAACTCTCTGGCCCAGCAAAGCCAACGCCTCGGACATGATCGAACAAGTCACCCTGTTCCTCGGCCAAAACAACAACCTCAACACCAGCACGACGCTTTATACCGTCTTCTTCGGCATCAACGACATCTCCGCTAGCAATACCGATGGCGCCGCCAACGCTCCCAACGCAGCCGCAGTCTTGCTGAACCAGATCTCGAGGCTCCAGGCCGCTCCGACAAACGCTCGTAACTTCCTTGTTCTGGATGTCTACGGTCGTGGATCCGTCAAGGCCGCCGGAGAGACGTTCAAGGAAGCGGTCTTCGCTGGTCTCAGGGCGAAGAAGCAGGCAGACTCGAACTTCAAGTACACCTACGTGTAAGTCCTGTTGTCGCCATACTCTGTGACCACATCTAACGTTCTTGATTCCCCCTCAAAGTGATCTCAAGTATCTTTGGACCGGCGTTCTGACGTCCACGCCGGGATATCAGGCGTTCGGCTACACCTCGAGCGGGGGTTGTACCGTCGACAGCAGTACCACCGTCGGTCAGTGCAGCGACCCCGCGCACACGTTCTACTACATCCCAGGCCATCCTTCCAAACAAACACACCGCATCATGGCTGACTATGCCAAGCTTGTGGTGGCGAATTGCGCCAGTGCTTGAGTGGCGGTTCGATCTGCGTTTTGGATGTACTGGCTATCTCGCGAACTTCAAAGATAAATCATAAGTGTATTTCTTTGCAAAAGCACGATGTGCACTGTGGAAGTCATGGACGTGAAAAGATGCAGTTCCTCGCGTCAGCCACAATTTGTGAGGGTTTGGCCATACTTTTTGGCAAGGCAAATCAGAGTTAGAGATTGCGCACATTGCACGGGCGGGATTAACTGACTTCAGAACGTTGATTTGGCTTACTACATGGTCGTCAGTGTCGATGGGCTTCGCCGTCTCTTCTGTTGTGAAGTGCCAATCTAGGCTGTGAGACGGAGTGCCGCAAAATCGTTGAAATTATGGACGCATTGGTATCTAGTTCGGACAATGAGCAGTTAATGCCATGGAACTGCCAGCGAGTGCTGTTTGGTTCGGATTTAGCCGCAGATTCGTCCCACCGGTTATCCTCCCGCCTTTTCAATTGCACTCCGCACGCCCACAAGCACGCCAAGTGCATCGGAATGGGTTCAAAGTTCAGGGTAGGAAATGCGTGGCCCTTTCGCCAGTTGGCCAGCATACTTCCGCGCGGCCCGCGCCCACCGAGTCTCCTAGATAGCACATTCATTGAGAGCGCAGATCCCGCATCCAATTCACAATCTACAGGCGCTCTCAAAGGCAAAAGGGCTACCACCACGCCGGCACTAGCTCTTCCCGACGAGATCTGGCTGCATGTCTTTGTGACCTATCTCGCCGCCACGATGCCTGCGCCTCCGTCCGCACTCGACCCGCCACTCCCGGAGGCTGTGTTTCCGATTCGCTACTCACCTGCACGGATGCACGCTCCATTCCTTCTAGCTGCGGTCTGTCGAAACTGGCGCGCCCTTGCACTCGGTCTGCCTGAGCTCTGGACGTACATCGCCGTGCCTGCACTCAGGCATACGCCCGCTACGGCCTCCTATCGTGCGGTTACCGGCCGCATTCGCCGTGCAATTACACGTGGCCTAAACCCGCGCTGGGTTGCACTCGTCAGGCTCCTGCTGGCGCGGTCGGCCTCGGCCAATATCGAAGTGGTCATTCCATGTTTCGAGGCGGACGCGCTGGGTGACCGTGACGGCGCAAATGTGGCCATGCGCGAAGAGTATGCATTGCACCGGCGGATATTTGAGCTTTTAGCACCGCATTTTAAACGAGTTCGTACCCTACGTGCAGCGCCGCAGCGTTGGATACCGCCAATGTTGTGGACACTCGTTGGAACGCCCCCTGGAGTGGGGATCCTGGAAGCACCACAGTTGGAAGAACTTGTGTTGAGCACACTGCCCAATAGCTGGTGGGAGCCGGAGTCTCAACCGGCCATGAATCTACGATTGGAGGCGCCGCGGCTACGGATTTGCATGCTCCAGGGCGTGATTGGTGTCCAGCCATTGCCAATCAGTACGGCCCTAAACCCTCCCCCTTCACCGTTGTTGAGGTTGGAGCTATCTGCAACGCCTGACACACTGGAGAGCGTCCAGTCCGTGCTCGGAGCCTCGGCGGTGACACTGGAGGTGTTGCATTTACACATGCATAACCGCGCTGAACGAGCTTGGCTTGCACTATCATCACCCGTGGTTCTTTCCAAGCTCTCACACCTGGGAATCACCGTTGTAGGATCTCCCTCGCGGGTCATAATTGACGTATTCTTAACGCTTGTCGAAATCCCGGCTGCACAGTCGGTATCCTTCGACACCACCTGGAAGAGAGAAGAAGAGATCGTTGAATCCCTCGTTCAATTTCTCATGATCGCAAACAACGGCGCATTGGCCCATTTGGCTCTCTGAATTCAGCCTCTGGGCGGATACCTGGATGTCCATGATGCGCGCATGCTCCTGCAAGACTTGCCGTCGCTCACGGCACTCACGTTGCTGCTCGGCACCCAGACCGCCATTGGATTCTTCGGTACGCTGCACCATCTCCGTCCAGAAATTGCGGTGCGATGCGTTTACACGTATGTGAGGATGCCACGTGCAGGTTTGTATGAGCTCATCACTGTCGCCGTGGAGAAACGGACGCTGCAGCATTGGGCAGTATTTGAACTTTCGCGTGCGACACGCGACTACGACACAGTCAGCAAGACCGAGGAAGTCCATGTAGTTGGCAGTTACAAGGTCCAAGTCATCAGCGATGCGGTGCTAGTGTGGCATGATGAACAAAAGGTCGATGGCCAGATGTTCCGGGACACGCAGCGATTTGCGATCTTGCCGGGTGATATTAGGTTTCCCGAGCCAGAACCTGATCTGGGTCCACAAACCGGACATGTAACCTTTTCGTGGGGCTGAGCTGCACAGAGCTCCCAACTGTTTGCTTGGCGTAATACAGGAACAGATAGGACAGGTGCAGTAGATGATACTTCAGCGCCAGTTTTTGTAGACTTAGTAGAAAATGTGCCAAGCTTTAATGTCTCTTACAGCTGTTTCCCCTCCACGCTAGGGTTACCGATGACTCGTTTTACCATGAGATAGTGTTTCTCTGACCTCTGGCACAAAGACCATTTCATCCCCATTGCTCTGCACTCCAATCATAAACTGTTGCTCTTCCAACGGTCTCTCCATACTCCCCGGCGCATTTTGCACGACTGTAGTCTGAATCTTTAACTGCATAGCGGCTGATTGCGGAACCAGTATGCGATCGCGGAGGGCACTGGGAGTCGTATCCTCGCATTTTACCAGTCTCGACTCGGCCGTCTATCCGTGTATGTAATGTTCAATTTTGGGAGGAACAACTAGCCGCTCCGATTGAACATGAATGTTTCATGATTGATCACTTTACCCGCTCTAATGCCAGACCGGCGAGCTATGTGAGACACTCGCCGCCCCGACCATCTTTCACCAAGCACTACACAATCTGGAGCTACAGGATCAGTCAATAAATGATTTTGATATTTGCCACAGGATGGTGCCGGAAGATGAGTATTGTGCCCTCTAGTCTAATCCCTCTTCGCGCCTAGGCGGCATGAGTCAGTTGAAATGGCGCGGGCCGGTCCTGGGTGGCTTGAACTTACACTCCTCACTCTCGCGCTTCAAACGGATTATCATACTCTTCTTTGCATCCCAGGAAGATTATCGCACTTGCTGCAACTCGAGGCACTTCTATGAGTCGTCTACTGGGTCGAACGACGCAGAAAGTCAAGGAGAAAACTGGCCAGGTTTTCAACAGGCTGCGACCTTCATCACAGCAAGACAGAGCCACTCCGCCGGTCCCATCTGATCAAAGAGGATACCCTGTCGATCTAGACCCTCCTTCGCACTCGGGAATATCTACTGGTGATGATGCGCGTATATTCCAGTTGCCAATCACGCTAGGACAGGTCGATTGTCCTGCATCCGGTCCTTCCGCAGCCGCGCCAACCGCAGAAGTAGCAGTGCTTGTGAATACTATTGCGTTGACTGCTTTAAGCTCCGCAGAATCCTCCTCGACGCGGACATTCTTTACAGTAGCGGCATCGGCTGTTGATGATTTGGCAGGACGACGCGGCTCAGCCCTCATCCTGCCACTCAAAGCTGCATTGATTGCGATTATTCAACTCACAAATACATGTAATGTAAGCCAATCAGCTCTCATCATTTTCAATTCTTACCGAGGGGTTGTCGCAGGGTATTGGCGAAATTATGGTAGAGATCGGCGAGCTGCAGAGCAAGCTCAGAGCATTCGACACTATCACCAACTTACTCACGACCGTCGAGTCCGACATAATCGGCGACGTCCAGGACCACATAAACGTTATTTATGAGTATGTATGATCGACAGTTCTCAGGATTTCTCTCATTTCGCATCAGGATCACGCAACGACTTTGGCGTGTGCTTCAGGAGGCTTTGGGACGTGACACCAGCCGGCCTGCGCAACCGATACAAAAAATTGATCAGCTCAAGCCTCTGCTGAACATTCTATCATCATTACTGGATGTATTTTCGGTCGGACCCAGTCCATCTATCTAATGAAGGGACCAGGCTTACCAGATCTACAGGTGGATGACACCGGCATTGTTAGTGATCGATTTGCGATCGTCCGCCAGGTGCATATTCGTTTCCCACACGCTATACAGAGGCTCATTCTTCGCAGCGTCTATTTTCGCAACAGCAACCTATCGCAAGTGAACCTCCATCGCTGGTGCGTGCATCACGAACTCGCCTGTGACAAGAGATCGCTCACGACTTCGTGCAGAACATTGTCAGTCACACTGGAAATATCACATACAACCTTGGCCGAGATGTTGTCAACAATAGTTACATTCATAACTACGTCTTCGCTTACGAGACTGCGCACCGGGGCTATAGGCTTGTGGAGAGACAGGTGAGATATGCTAGGACCATATGGCAGAGATCAGCGACTCACTCAGTGACAGGAGAAGGCAATGAAAAGGATCAGGTCAGGTAGATCAACTTGTTATGGTTCTAGTGAGATGCTTATGATGCTTAGTTCTAGGCGATAATTTCGTGTCTGAGGCGGCCGACGACGAGCAGCCCAGCTACACTGGTTGCATGGCAGGTACTCGAGTCGACGTGCTGCTCAAGTTCGTTGCGTGGGCCAAAGATGATCCCATGTCCATTCTTTGGCTTGCTGGCATGGCAGGTACCGGGAAGACCTCAATCGCAGTCTCCCTGTGCCGCATCTTGGGCAAGGACCCAGCAGTGCTTCTCGCCGGCGGCTACTTTTGTTCGCGGTCGTCTTGCTCTATAGCACGAACAGACGTGCGACGCATTCTACCTACACTTGCGGTACTTCTCGCCGCAAAGTCTCCGGAATTCGCCGAGGCCCTTGCAGCCGAACTTGACGGGGATAGCCGTGTTGGACACAAGCCTGTTGGCGAGCAGATCGAACCCCTTATTCGAAAACCACTCGCCGCTCTTGCACCTTTATCGCCGTCTTTAGTCTTCCTCGTTGATGCACTCGATGAGTGTAGCAACAATCGAGAGCTCGCCGAGCTACTCAAGGTACTCGCGGACTTCAAGTGTGGTACGAACTTAAAGGTCAAGTTCATCCTCACCTCCCGCCCGGAGATGCACATACGCGGCACTTCGATCTCAAACCCGGACCACAGCACCATCCTCCACCTTCAGGCGATCAGTGAGGAGCAAGTTAGGTCAGACATTCGCCTTTACGTTGGCAACACGCTTAAGGATGCTGCGGCGAAATCAACCTGGTACACCGACCGCGATGTCGAATGCCTTGTCGAACAATCCGACAGTCTTTTTATCTTCGCCTCCACCGTTCTTTTGTACATTCTAGATCCAGATGAGGATGACGTTCGCGAGGAGCGACTCCGTAAGGCGACCTCGGCTGTTGCTAAAGGCAGTGCGGTCACAAGCCCTATCGACAAGATCTATGGGCTGGTTCTGACAGAGGCATCGCGGCCTGAACTCGTTGATGCTGATGAATTAGAAGAGATGAGGCGTATCATCGCTTGCCTCCTGATGGCACGCATGCCACTCTCCGTCCAGGCGCTGGCAGAGCTTCTTGAGTTGAGACCGGGCAAGGTTAAGGGAGCGTTGAGACGCCTTCATTCCCTCGTCCACCTTCCATCTAGCAACACAGAGTCCGGGATACGAATCTTGCATGCATCTATCGGTGATTTCCTTTTTGAAAGAGCACCGATCCATATCCGGATTTCCCCCGCCCTTGGTCATGATGTTCTCGCCTTTGGGTGTCTTCAGAGGTTGAGTTGGGATGATCTGTGCTTTAATGTTGCACGCAGCCAATCATCATTCGAGCCAAATCCCGAGACTGCACCGGAGTGGATGTCACTGTCACTCAACTATGCGTGCCTGCAATGGGCACATCATATCGACAAGGCCTCGACCCGCTCTGCTTTCGATGAATATATTGGTCGGACCTTCCGGGCCAAACTTTTGTTCTGGTTGGAGGTACTCAGCATCATGGGTAACATGGGCCTTGCCTCTGGACTACTGCTTATCGCAGATTCAGCGGTGAGTGGCTCCTTGTACAGTGACGCCTGCGATTTAATCAATCTGCAACAGGTTAATCTACCCAGCCTCTCACTGTTCCTCCGTGATGGCAATGCATTTGTAGCGTCATCATATGCAGCCATCAGCAGGAGCGCATCTCACATCTACATTTCAGCCCTCCCTTTTGCGGCGAAAGATTCTCTCGTTTTCCGCGACTTCGCTCCACTTTGCGCCAGCCTTCTCCCTGCAAAATCTTTCGGCATCAATCGCCACGGTGGTCGTCTTCTCATGACTCTCGTCGGGCACCAAGGCCAAGTCCGCTCTGTGTCCTACTCTCCCGATGGTAGAATTCTTGCCTCGGGCTCAGACGATGGCACCATACGGATTTGGGACACACGGACGGGCGGGGAAGTCATGCTGCCACTGAGAAGTGGCGAGCATTACGTGACTACTGTTGCATTTACTCCAAATGGCGAAAAACTTGCTTCGGCCACAGAGGGTAGCGCAGTACATATCTGGGACGTTGCTGCCGGGAGAGTGGTCATGCAGCCGCTGCACGGCTCATTCAGTTGGTCTTGTTGCATGTCAATTTCGCAAGATGGCATGCTCATTGCGTCTTCATCTGGTGATTATACCATTCGTCTCTGGAGTACCGGGTCGGGCCAGGCGATCTCAGTGATAACCGGTCACACAGGAGATGTCTACGCGCTCGCCTTCTCGCCAGATGGTCTACTACTCGCATCTGGGTCAGTCGACAAGACAGTCCGTCTATGGAATATAATTTCAGGCGAGGCTATCGGGAATCCGCTTACGAACCTCGGGGATACTGCGTTGTGTCTTGCCTTCTCGCCCAATAGCAGGTATCTAGCAGCAGGGTCACATGGCACTGGCCAGGTACGGATTTGGGACCTTCAGACGCTGGATTCTAGTCTCGTGGTAACTAAAACCTGGAACGCTATTTCTTCACTCGCCTTCTCGCACGATGGTTCGAGGCTTGTGGCCGCCGTGGGGAGTAGCATCCAATTCTGGGACCTGCAGACCGGACAAGAAATCTCCGGCACATCGCTCAATGGGCACTCTGCTCTGATCCACTCTATCGCATTATCTCCCGATGGCCTATACCTCGCCTCTGGCTCAGTTGATCGAACGGTCCGGATCTGGGACGCAGTTAGCAGTCCTGAATCGGTAGTTCAAGCCTCCTTACAGGCGCATACAGATGTAGTCACCTCAGCGGTTCTCTCTACCGATGGCACTTTCATCGTCTCCAGCTCGCACGACTTTTCAATCAGGGTTTGGGATACAATAAACGGTGAGATGAAGCTACCCCCGATGGTAGGACACCAAGGCTGGGTGTTTGCAGTCGCCATCTCATCCGACGGCCGATTGATCGCCTCGGGGTCAGGAGATCACACCATCAGGCTTTGGGATGCAGAGACTGGCAAGTTGGCTGGCCAACCGCTACATGGTCATACTAATATTGTAACTGCACTTTCTTACTCTGTGGATGGGCGGTGGCTCGCCTCGGGATCGTTTGATATGACTGTGCGCGTATGGGATGTCGCGACCTGGCACCCCGCAGCATCTGGCGTACTTCCGTGCAACGGCTTTATTCTCACTGTGGCCTACTCACCAGATGGGAAATATCTCGCTGCTGCTGGCTTCGGTGGATTCATTCATCTGTGGCAGTCGGGAACCAACAAGCTGACACGCACAA
>Ga0247815_10003135_pt1 | contig 11973 bp, 10 predicted proteins | sample UWRJL194509B1_FD_181014 | JGI IMG/M metagenome (GOLD analysis project Ga0247815, IMG submission 181014) | Plant litter microbial communities from Arlington Agricultural Research Station in Wisconsin, United States - UWRJ-L194-509B-1 | ecosystem: Environmental > Terrestrial > Plant litter >... | reverse complement strand
ATGAAGACGGAAATAATTACTGTTCCAAACTGATCAATCCCAATAAACAGGATGAAATCAACCTTGCACTGATAGGTTACACTCCGGAACGAAAAATTCAATTGGAAGAGTTGCAAGAGATCCAATAGATCATCGGGATGACTGATTTTTCTATCAGGCACCATTAATTATTAAGATGTAGCGGTATTCATATCTCTGACTTCACAAAACTGGTTTGACTATAGAATTACCTTTTAACATAAATGCCTCAATTTACATTAAGGCATTTTGTGATCCCGCTGGGGCTCGAACCCAGGACCCATACATTAAGAGTGTATTGCTCTACCAACTGAGCTACAGAATCAGGTCATCAACAATGTGAATTTTTAAATGTTTCAATTTTTTAAAAATATTAGATACCCTATATTTCATCAGTGTTTATGGGTGATTTTCAAGTTGTTCCAATCTCCACCTGAACCATTTCCTGCCCAGTAACCGACCATTTTTCCTTCGCTATTCCCCAATGATTGGATATCGAGAACCGGATCATCGTTTCCATTTACAAAGACCCTTACCCTGTCTGCAATAACCACAATTTTCACATGAAACCACTGGTCAGGATCAAGTTCAGGTAAAACCGGTTTTTCGTATTGATTCGGGAAATCAGCACGTAGCTGAGGCCAGTCATATTTTGGGTTTGCAATGTATTGTACCGCATGCGCCTTCCTTATCGGATCGGCGGCACGGAAATTAAAGGGCCGGAAATAAACAGACTCATATGTAGTATCATTTAAACCATGAAACGCGATTCCTAAAAAACTCCGCTGAAACTTGTCCTTCCCTTTACTATCAAATTCAATGATCCCTTCTGTAAATTCCTTACCATTGATCCAGGCAATGCCAACACTATCCACTTCATCCAGATGTAAGGCTCCGGAGTATTTGTCAACGCTGAGTGTACGGTTAACCACATGGAATTTCTTTTTTAAATCCTGACCAGAGGCTGTTTGATAACTGCTGATACAGCTGCAGAGAATCAGGAATGGAACTGCGAGTTTAATATTTAGTTTATTCATCGGGATATTAATTAGGGCTGGAGAATTAGTCTTTAACATCAGGAGAGAATGACTAAAATTCAGCAAAATTAAATAATAATACAATTATTAATTTTTACTATACACAATCATCAATCTGCACACCAAGCTAACGCACATTAATTTTCCAGGTTATTAGCTGCTAATACTAACTCAAGGGCTATTTATCTATAAAAAATCATAGAAAATGTATTAATGTTACAACAAAGAATATTTAACATTAATCAAACGATAAATATTAAAATATAATTATTTCTAATAAATAATATTGTTAATTTTATCTCAATAGAATACAGAATAAAAATTACACCTGGTAAAATATAAGTTGTAATCTGTGTACGCGGACCTGTAAACAAACCAAAAATCTATAAAACCATAAAACAAATTAACAAAATGAAAAATCTCTCTCTAAAATTCTATTACTCCAAGTACCTGGTAGCCGATATCGAAAAAATGATAGATAACTGCCCGGACATCAACAACTTTGTATTTTCATTTTATTCGGGAAAGCCTTCAGGTTATATGCAGCTTATTGTATACGGAAGAATGGGTACAGCTACAAGCAGGAACCACTACAGCAGCTTTACAGAAACTTTAAAACCATTTCGCGGACAAGCACTGGAAATCAAAGGGCCGGTGATTTTGAGCAATAATTATATCACCATTGAAGCCATGAAATTATTGATTGCCGCAGCAGAAAATGACGAATCGAAAAAACCGGATTACCTGGTATTTACACCAGCAGTAGATGCAACGGACCATCTCTACTACAGCGTAACTGCGTATATATCAACCGAAGAAGGAGATAAAGCTACTGAGGCTGATGAGCACATTATAACCAACCCTTCCCCTCCCGCTACTATGCCCCTTTAATTCGTTTTTATTCGCGAAATATGCAGCAATGGGTACAACTAATATTAGACTGGTCTGAAGTATGGGCTTTATTAATCCCGATAATTATCTACAAGAAACAACCGGTGTTATACCAGCCAGTTGTTTCTTATTTATGGTGTGCGCTGTTCATTAATCTCACTATAGATTTCGTATGGAAGTTCAGAATGGTCATTCCCTCAGTTTACAATTCTAATAATTATCTGTACAATGTTCACTCTATCATAAGATTTAGCCTGTTCACCTTGTTTTTCATACAACTCAACCAGCCGTTTCTCGTATGGATAAAAAAGATAGTACCCATACTATTTTTGATATTCTTCGTGATCAATTTCGGATGGTATGAGCAATTTTTTAATTACTCCGTGTTCAGCAGCCGCCTGTTAGCCGTGGAAGCATTTTTCCTCCTGTTCTACGTTTTGCAATACTACCTGTTCAAAATCAATGAAAATGTAGAGGTGAATATATTTACGCCCGACTTCTGGATCACTACCGGCCTTGGTATCTATATGGTGATTAACTTTTTCATATTTCTGCTTTACAATGAATTATCCACAAGGCTGCAGACCTTTGCGATCAGCCTGTGGAACGTACACAATATCTCGTACATCATCTTCAACTTATTTATAGCCAAATCCTTACATGAATCAAGCAAACAATGATATCCGGCTTTTACTCGTCGTAGGGATTGCAGCGATGTTTTTGCTGTTTGCTACTATCTTATTGATTTTTATTTTCACTCAGCGGAAGAAATTGCAGTATCAGCAATCCCTTCACTCGCTAAAGGAAAGCCAGCAGCTCCAGCTCGTCGAAGCATCGGTCCGAAGTGAAGAAACAGAAAGGCACCGAATTGCAGAGGAGCTGCACAATGAGGTTGGCGCTTTACTATCATCAGCTAAACTACATCTGCTGACGATTAAACTGCCAGACGACGACAGCTACAATCAGCAGCTATACCAGAAAGGAAATGAACTGATAGACGAATCCATACAAAAGATCAGGGGAATATCTCATAGTTTACATTCCCATATCCTGCAATCATTCGGGCTCAATGAAGCGATCAAACACTTTATGGAAAAGCTTACGAACGGGTCATTGATCACGGCAACTACTGCACTTGATTATAATTATACTACAACTGAGCCACCGCAGAGTGATACGAGCATATACAGGATCATTCAGGAACTGCTGAATAATATCCTGAAACATGCACATGCCAATGAAATCCACATTACCTCAAAATATGAAAATGAAAGCCTGACATTTACGATCATTCACAATGGTATCGGACTCAGCCAGGAATTATTTGAGGAGATCAGGTATACCAGTGATGGAATGGGATTAAAAAATATACAAAACAGAATTAACCTGCTCAAGGCAAATCTTAATTTTTCCAAAAGCAACGAGTTATATTTTATTCAGATCTCTCTACCCAAACCTATGCCAGACGGAACTCCGGGCAGCTGATAACAGCGGATTTCAAAACACAACATGCTCATCAAACATCCAAAAGTTGCGATGACTGATGATTATAGCGTATTCAGTTATCGATTAAAATTTGATTCATAAAAAAGCACTTTACGTAGTTGTATAGTGCTTTTTTACTATGCTTTATCTCAGGAATACTTTTGTTCCTGTATTCATTTAAAAAATTACAGTGTTGCTATCTTTTCAAAAACCCTTGCGATCACTTCTGCGCCGGGATCCGGAACATCCCTCAGCACGGCTTCCGATAAATAAGAAGAACGGCCGAACTTCGTATTGATAATATCTTTTGTATGATCTGCACCTTTACGCGCATGCTGTGCAACAGACAATAGCGTTTCACCCGCCGCAATAGCTTCAAATGCCGGCTGCAGCGCGTCGATCATTGTCCTGTCTCCCACCTTCGCACCTCCATAGTCTTTTACTTTTTGCAGTCCGTCCAATAAAGCCTTGCCCAGATCGGATGCTTTCGTATACGTATTTCCTGCTGCAGTAAACAAAATGGATAATAAAACACCGCTTGATCCACCGGCTTCTCTTGCGAGCAGACGGCCCACAGTTAATAAAAGTGCCCCGGTATCATTTAAAGGAAGCTGAGTTACCACATTCAACAAACGTTTACCTACCAAAGCAAATGTCGATCCGGCGTCGCCATCACCAACTTTCACATCTAAACCATTTATTTCCTGCTCTATAGCAACAAGCAGCTCACCAACGCCTTCAATTAAGCTTCGCACTCCGGGATTAGCGGAAGTTTCATACTGCATCGTTTTCGGAAGTACGGGACTGCTGATACTGGCTGTTTTTTTAAAGGCCTGCAATCGCCATGCATCAGGCTCGGCTGTTGCTAAAAGTGCTTTTTCAAACTCATCCGTCAGCAAGAGTACCGAAACGGAAAAACCGCTCATATTAATCGATGACATCAGAGCAGCAGGCCCAATCATGTAATCTATACTTTCGGCAAGTTTTGTTTTACTGAAAGCGTTAACCAATACGCCCATCTCAATCGGGCTTACACTGCCCATATTGTTAAATATCATGGCATAACGGCCGTCAGTGTCTTTCAGGTTTGCGGATAATTTATCAATCGCTAATGCCATTAATTTATCTGCTTTATCGTATGGAACTACCTCGATCCCCGGTTCACCATGAATCCCCAATCCCAGCTCAACCTCATTATCAGTCAGCCGTGGCGTAAAAACCTGTCCAAGATGATGCACCTCAGTTAAAGAAAGTCCGATCGAAGCAGTATTTTCAATCACCTTTCTTGCAGCGGTTTCAATTTCATCTAACGATCGTCCTTCTTCTGCAAGCTGACCAGCAATTTTATGTACAAACAGCGTACCTGCCAATCCGCGTTTCTGTACATCCTCACCCAGGGCGATATCATCATTTACAGTCACAGTCCGCACATCAAGCCCTAAAGCCCGGGCTTGTTCTGCCGCTAAACCGAAATTAAGACGGTCGCCTGTATAATTCTTAATAATCAACAAACAACCTTTAGGCCCTGTTGCCGCCAGGATAGCCGACAAAACAGCATCTACTGTTGGCGAAGCAAAAATATCACCGCATATCGCTGCCGTAAGCATTCCTTTACCCACAAAACCGGCATGTGCGGGTTCATGTCCGGAACCACCGCCGGAAATTACGGCTACTTTAGACTGATCCCAGTCTTTACGTATCACCACGCGTATTTCAGGGAAGCTATCTAATTTGGTTAATTTGGGATTAGTTAATAATCCCTCTATCGCTTCGTTTACAATCTGATCGGTCTCGTTTATAAAAAATTTCATGGTTCCCTTTTTTCACAAGGTACTTAAAGTCGGCCTAAAGGCTTTTCATATGAAAGTCAGTTTTTACCAGCCAATCCCGTAATCTTCTCCGTGGTTACTCGATCCGCCCCATAAACTGCCATGTTTCCAGTCAAAATAAATTCCGTTTATCGGCCCGCTGGTACGGTCGCCAAAACTCAGAATGTACCCCATTTTCTTTAACTCTTCGCGCGAAGCCTCAGTGGTATTGCTATTTAATAAAAGCTGACCGGGCTTAGGCATCCTGTCTTCTGTTTTGGTACCGCCTAATGACAACCATAACTGATTGGTATTGATGTTTGGCGCTTCACTTGCCTGCTGCACATTCATCCCGAATTCAGCAACATTCAGAAAGAACTGCAACAAATTCTGGTCCTGTGTATCGCCACCCTGTACCGCCGAAGCAAGGAAAGGCTTTCCATCTTTCAAAGCCATGGAAGGCGATAAGGTTACCCTTGGCCTTTTACCCGGCGCAACCACATTAAATGGGTTTATTGCAGAATCCAGCACAAAACTTTGCATCCGCTGGCTCATCCCAATTCCTGTATTACCTGCAATGCATGCCGGCAACCAGCCGCCGCTTGGTGTAATCGATACAATCCATCCCTCCTTATCCGCCGCCTCCACAGAGGTGGTGCCCATCCAGAGTTTCTCCAGGTATTGGGCATCTGGCATCGTATTCATGCCGATATCATGTTTAGGCGCGAAATTTCTTTTGGTCGTATCCATCTCATATCCCCTGCCTTTCAGGATATCCAGATATGGATTTACCTTGCCTTCGAAAGGATATGGATTACCAGGGCCAATGTTAGGATCGTTTTTATCAAATCTGATCAGTCCGGCACGCTGTTTTGCATAATCCTTATTTAATAACCCTTTCATCGGTTCCTGCGGCGCAAAAGCGGGATCACCATAATAGAAATCACGATCCGCAAAAGCGAGGTTCATCGCCTGGTATAACGTATGGATATATTTGGGGCTATTGTAACCCATGCTTTTCAAATCAAAGTTCTCCAGGATGTTCAGCGCCTGCAGCATCACAGGTCCCTGTGTCCATTGCTGCATTTTGTATACATCGATACCTTTATAATTTACCATCAGCGGCTCCTCTTCTACAGGCTTCCATTTAGCCAGGTCGTCCATAGTAATCAATCCTCCCTGCTCCTTGCTGCCGCGGACAAACTCCTGTGCAATATCGCCCTTATAAAAGCGGTCATACGCAGCCATCAATGCCTGTTTACGTGTTTTACCCTGTTTTAACGCAGTCTGTTCTGCGCTCACTAATTTAGTCAGCGTTTCCAGCAAGTCTTTCTGAACAAAAATCTCTCCTCCTTCAGGCGCTTCTCTTTTCTCTCCTGCATGAGGCAAAAACACCTTTTTACTGTATGGCCATTGTTTGAGCATCGCCTTGCCACGTTCCATCGTATTCGCAGATTGTGATTCTATGGGATATCCCGCAGCCATTTCCATCGCAGGCGCCAATACTTCTTTGAGACTTAGCGTCCCGTAATGGATCAGCATAAAAATCAATCCGCCGGGAGTACCCGGAGTTGTTGCCGCCAATGGTCCGTATTCGGGAGGAAAGTTATATCCCTTACCTTTAAAAAATGCCGGTGTGGCACCTGTCGGCGCAACGCCCATCGCATTAATGGCGACTACCTTTTTTGTTTTGGGATTGTAAATCAGGACTTGCGTTTCCCCTCCCCAGCTCAACGTATCCCACATCGTACAGGTAGCGGCAAGCATCGCACAAGCCGCATCAACTGCGTTTCCTCCTTTTTGAAATGTGATTGCCCCGGCGGTTGCGGCTAAAGGTTTGCCGGTAATGGCCATCCAGTTTTTGCCATGCAACACAGGTTTTTGAGTCTGCTGCGCATATAATGGTGCAAATGGGGCTGAGAAAATAAGTAAGGCGGAAAGGATACGTTTCATAAAATTGGTTAAGTATCCCAATTTAACGAAAAATAGAAGACCACCAAAGGATAGTTTTTCAAGTAAGCTGTCACATTATGGATATTGGCAAGACAAAAATAATTATCTTCGCGCTCTTAATTTTAACAAAATAAATAAGCGTGCTACGATTTAAATAATTATTAAACAGAAAAGTCAATAATTATTTAAACTATCAGGGTACTACTCACCGTATAAACAATCAACAAATAGATGAAACTGGAAGAACAACTGCTTCAAAGGAGCGAAAATAAGTGTGAATTATGTCAATCAGCAGATGATTTAACAATGTATGAAGTACTTCCTCAATCGGCGAATGACGAGAGCAACTGCTTTATGATTTGTGAAACCTGTTCGTCGCAGCTTGAAAAAAAGGAAGAAATCAACGTGAACCACTGGCGCTGTTTAAGCACAAGCATGTGGAGCGAAGTGCCCGGAGTGCAGGTAGTTTCCTGGCGGATGCTGAACCGCTTAAGTAATGAAGGCTGGGCGGCAGATAACCTGGATATGATGTACCTGGACGAAGAAACCCTTGCCTGGGCCAAAGCTGGTGCAGAAGATGAAGAAGAGACTGTCGCAGAATTTCACAAAGACGCAAACGGCAGTTTACTGCATACTGGCGATTCGGTTGTGATTACTAAAACTTTAGACGTTAAAGGCTCTTCGATCAGTGCAAAATTGGGGACTGTAGTAAAAAACATTCGTTTAGTAGAAGATAATACCGACCAGATAGAGGGAAGAGTTGAGGGACAGATGATCGTAATTTTAACTAAATATGTAAGAAGACAAAGTTAATTATAGTAAAATTTCAGCTTTAAGCTATAAAAACGACTGCATTTTAATATTTGCAGTCGTTTTTTATTGATTTTTTATAAATTCGGGAATAAAAACCAATCCAATTTTCCTATGAAAATCACTTACCCCTATTCACCAACCAGTTTCCTGCAAAAATCCACACCTTTTTTATTAGGTCTGCTGTTTTGCAGCTCCATGACTTTCGCACAGCAAAGCAAATCTGTAATTGACGCGATGACAAACGAAGAGACCACCAATTCGCAGTTAGAAAAAATGGCACATGAATTACTGGATGGTATTGGTCCGCGTTTGGTCGGCACCCCGCAGATGAAACAGGCCAATGACTGGGCGGTAGCAAAATATAAAAGCTGGGACATCCCTGCCCGAAATGAAAAATGGGGCGAGTGGCGCGGATGGGAAAGAGGCGTTTCCCATATCGACATGGTTTACCCGCGTGTAAAATCGCTGGAAGGTATGCAGCTTGCATGGAGCCCGGGTATGGGTAAAAAAACAGTAACCGCTGAGGTGATCATATTGCCCGATGTAGCAGATTCAATCGCTTTTGAGCAGTGGTTACCGAAAGCAAAAGGTAAATTGATTTTAATTTCTATGGCGCAGCCAACCGGAAGGCCGGATTACAACTGGCTTGAATTTGCCACAAAAGAATCGTTCGAAAAAATGAAAGCAGACCGTACGGTGCTGACCAATGCCTGGAAATCGCGCATCAGTAAAACTGGCTTTACCGCAAAAACACTTCCTTTAGCACTGGAGAAAGCCGGGGCAGCAGGAATAATCACCAATAACTGGTCGGCCGGTTTTGGCGTAGATAAAATATTTGGCGCCTACACAAAAACGATCCCTACAGTTGATATTGCTTTGGAAGACTACGGGCTACTCTATAGACTGGCAGAATCCGGTACTACGCCAAAGATCAGTATACATACAGAATCGAAAGAGCTGGGTAAAGTAACTACCTTTAATACCATTGCCGAAATTAAAGGCACTGAAAAACCAGAAGAATATGTGATGCTTTCGGCACATTTTGACTCCTGGGATGGGGGTACCGGCGCAACCGATAATGGTACAGGTACACTGACCATGATGGAAGCCATGAGGCTTTTAAAGAAATTTTACCCTAACCCGAAACGTACGATATTAGTGGGACACTGGGGCAGTGAAGAACAAGGCCTGAACGGTTCCCGTGCATTTGTAGAAGACCATCCGGAAATTGTCAAGAATTTACAGGTACTTTTTAACCAGGACAATGGTACCGGAAGAATAGTTAACCTTTCTGGCCAGGGGTTCGCAGACGCAAAAGATTACCTGGGAAGATGGCTCAAAGCAGTTCCTGATACCATCAAGAACAGGATCAAAACAACCTTCCCTGGGCAGCCAGGCGGTGGCGGATCTGATTTCGCTTCATTTGTAGCTGTCGGTGCTCCAGGTTTTTCTTTGGGCTCACTAAATTGGTCTTATGGTTCATACACCTGGCATACCAATCGTGATACTTACGATAAAATCGTATTTGACGACCTACGCAACAATGCATTATTAGCAGCTATACTTGCTTATATGGCCAGCGAAGACCCGGCAAAAACATCTACCAAAAAAACTGAAGGCGTTCAATGGCCTGTACAGGTTAAGGCCACCCGTCTGGGAGGCTATTAATCTTTTCTATTACACTGCACAGGTTATCTCCTGTGCAGTGTAATAGAAAAGTATTTTCAACAAACTATTCTTTATTTCCGACGCATTGCGTATGTTTATCAGGGCTAACCTACACACATATAAACCTTTATATGAAACTATCGCTCCTCATCACCTTATCTATGTTTACACTATTGTCGTGCACACCCAAAACCGGAAACAAAATGGAATCAACTGAACAGGAACAACTAGTAAAACAATATTTTGATCATTTTAACCATCATGACTGGACTAAAATGGCAAATATGTACACAGAAACAGCTGATTTTAAAGATCCTTCTTTAGGACTGGCAATCGTAAAACAAACACGCGCCCAGGTGATCAAAAAATACAGCGAGCTCCATCAAACTTTTCCTGATTTGCACGATCAGGTGATTAAGACCTATCCTTCCGGCGAGAACAATATTATAGTAGAGTTTGTGTCTACCGGAACGGCGCCCGACAATTCTAAATTTGAACTGCCGATCTGTACAATTTTCACCATTGAGAATGGTCTGATCACAAAAGACTTCACGTACTACGACAATTTTCAGGAATAAATACAATTAATAGTATTCGGATAACCATCACAAATCAAGGAACCTAAGATTAGTATCTGTTCTGGTCGCTGATTTAATATGGCTACGTACTGAAAATTAATCATAGAATAGATTAGCTTTACCTCATGGAAAATGAGAAAAGTAACCCTTATCACCAGTTCAGTACCGACATTTTAGAAAGCTGGAAAAATAATGGTGTAAAATACGTTAAGGCAGTAGAGCTGGAAACAGACATGCCCATAAAGTTTTTCGAACTGATTCCCGATTCAGAGATCATGGATTCTGATGAGACGATCTACCCTATTGATTCTGATGATGTTACCGAATTATTGGAGATATTGCCTAAAGTAAAATTCCTGGTGCACGAGATCTATCTGGACGAAGAATTTTAGCAAAAAGGCTTAAATGTATTAACGCGGCTTAATAAGTACAATAAGTATTATCTCTTTTTTTGTGATCTTGCTGTTAGACCTGTTCCTGCTGACTGTAGAAACAAAGAACAGGTTATGGAATAGCTTGGGGGCCTTTTCTGACGAGGCTGCTCAAATAATTTCCTACAATAAACTGCATACCAGCGAAGTTATATAAATACCTTAAAAACACGTTTCATTACCCATATATTTGAACCATGCAGCAATATGAGTACGAAGATATTTATAAAGGAAAACCTCGGAAGTTATTAATTCTTAAACCCCAGGAAGGAACAGATTACCGGGTATTTTGTGAAGCCAGCTTCCTGGGCACAATCACAATGGTAACAGAAGACAGTTCGAGCACGTGGAAATCTGAATACAATTTACTGAAACCCGTTGTCAAAAAGATTGGCGACTACATACAATCACAAAGTCAATAAATGAGGCTGGAATATTCTGCAATGAAGCCGTTGAATTCATAATCTATTGATATTATCATCGATCGCTTTGTTCTTATACTTCGAATCCTTTATGCCTCCTATCGAATACTTTAAACCCACTGAAAACTCTCTAACATCCAGATAATATACTCCTCTGGAGGAAATGTTATTGATAGTAAAATCTTCTTTAGCATTTTTGGTACTTAAAAGGCTGTTGTAGCTTACCATACAACTTAGTTTTTTCATAAACGTTTTGGATAGACTAAAATCTACCGCGCACATCGCGTTTCGCTTAAATACGCCCTCTACCCTTTCTGTATAGCCCCATCCCGAAATCATCAGCACATAATCTCCTGGTAACGCCAATTGATTATTGGAATAAAAATACAGGTAAGGCGTCGATTTATTTAAAACCGCTAATGGGTCTTTCACTTTATTCAGTACTCCGGTCAGCACATTAGTACTGGTCAGGATCTTAAAAGTAAAAGGAACAGTTAAACTCAGGTTTACTCCGGTTTCTATCTCATAATTTGTATTCACCATCCTCAATCTGTTTAGCTGATCATCATAGTCTATGGCGTAATAAACCGGATTTTTAACACGATAATAGGATACAGCCAAAGAGCTTTGTTTATACTGATATGTTGCCCCCACTTCGTCATTGATAGTCGGATCTATATTGATATTATTGGCCCACTCGAAAAATGGATTGATATAGGTGGTAATCTGGCTTGCGGAAGCGTAGTTAGGACGACTAATACTTCTGGCATAATTTAAACCGATACTGGTATTTTCATTCAAAGCCCAACTCAGTTCTGCCTTTGGGAAGAAGTTGATATAATCCTTTTTGATCTTTAAAGTATTTTCAT
>Ga0247815_10003134_pt1 | contig 11975 bp, 10 predicted proteins | sample UWRJL194509B1_FD_181014 | JGI IMG/M metagenome (GOLD analysis project Ga0247815, IMG submission 181014) | Plant litter microbial communities from Arlington Agricultural Research Station in Wisconsin, United States - UWRJ-L194-509B-1 | ecosystem: Environmental > Terrestrial > Plant litter >... | reverse complement strand
GAAGAAGGGGAACAAGACAAGTAACTGAAATAGGTTATAGCGTGCCTGAAGGTAGCCTGGATTTTTGGCAGGCAAGACTTGAAAAAAACAATGTGATTTACAATAAACCCGCTGAAAAATTTGGCGAAAAATACCTGACATTGCTTGATCCTGACGGTTTGAAATTTGAGCTGACGGTAGCAAAAAATAAAGACAACAGAACTCCTTTTGTAACACCAGAAATTGACGCCAACCATGCTATTTTAGGATTTCATCAGGTAACGATTACAACCAATAAAATTGATAGAACAGCTGAAGTGCTGACCAATATTTTTGGATATAAACTGATGGAGCAGCAGGTGAACCGGTCGCGCTTTATCACAGATGCAGTTGAACAGGCAAATATAGTGGATCTTGTAGAGGCTCCGGGTGAAGCTGCGGGACATGTTGCCGGCGGATCTGTGCACCACGTCGCTTTTCGTGTGAAAGATGAGAAAACATTGATGTATTTCAGGGATAAAGTGGTGGCAATGGGTTTAAATATTACAGAAAAAATTGACCGTAATTACTTCTATTCTTTGTATTTCCGCGAACCAGGAGGCGTATTGTTTGAACTGGCTACAGATAACCCTGGGTTTACCGTTGACGAACAACTGGAAGAATTGGGTACCAACCTGAAATTGCCTGCACAATACGAAAGCCAGAGAGCGGCAATCGAAAGCGTTTTACCAAATCTGAATTAATATGTATAAACATGCTAAAAATATTGTTACTGCAGGAACCGCTGTAGAACAAGCCAAAGGTGCCCTGATTATGATCCATGGCCGGGGAGCCTCGGCTCAGAGTATGATTCCGCTGAGTAGTTATCTGGATATGAAAGATTTGGCCGTTTTTGCCCCTCAGGCAACACAACACAGCTGGTACCCAACAAGCTTTATTGCACCGGTTGATGAGAATCAGCCTGCACTGGATTCGGCCCTGGAAGTGATTGCTGAATTGGTTAAAGATATTGTTGCTGCTGGTATACCGGAAGACAAGATATATTTCCTGGGTTTTTCACAAGGGGCTTGTCTGACGCTGGAATACGTTACCAGAAATGCAAGGAAATATGCAGGGGTAATTGCTTTTACGGGTGGGTTGATAGGAAAGGAACTTGAGTTGGAAAATTATAAGGGCGACTTCAATCAGACTACGGTGTTAATTACAACCAGTGATCCTGACCATCATGTTCCATTAAAAAGAGTGAAAGAAAGCGCTGCGGTTATGGAAAATATGAATGCAAGGATGCATGTTGTTGCTTATCCAATGAAACAGCACACCATCACAAATGAAGAAATTGAGCTGGCCAACAATATATTTTTTGGATCGCTGGTCAGCTAAACTTTAGCCGGGATTTATGATAAAAATACTCATTTCTCTGAGGGACAATTTGATAGGCTACTATGTGTCCCTGCATTTTAAAATGTATTGATACAGGTTCACCCTTTAAGGGTGAACCTGTATATTTAATATGCCGCCGTAAACCGTTGTTTGATATGTTTTGGAGTTTCCAATTCGTCAATCACAACTAAAGCAAGGTCCTCAACCGAAAGTACACTTCTGTCTTCGTCATTGAAAACAGGCTGATCGAGATCTGTGCGGTACTTACCTGTTCGGATGCCTGAAGTTCCCTGATGCATTTCGAACGCTGGGCTCACGTACGTCCAGTCCAGATCCTGCTCCTCCCTGAGGATATTTAAATAATCTCTAGCAGCAGAAGCCCCCGGGTATATTGCAGCGGGAAATTCTGGTGTATCTACAGCCTGTATGCCTGGGCCCACCTCTAAACTTCCGGCCCCGCCAACTACAATATACCTTTTAATGCCTGAGTTTTTAATTCCTGCCTGAACAGATTTGGAACCTTTGATAAATTCTTCGTAGATATCCGGGTTTCCCCAGCCTGGGTTATATGCGCTGATAACTGCATCTGCACCTGCTATTGCCGTGGCGACCTGCGCTGTGTCAAGTACATCGGCCTTCACAATCCTCAGGTCCTGATGCGCTAATGTAATGTTTTCAGGGTTTCTTACAATAGCTGTTACCTGGTGTCCGCGGTCCAATGCCTCTTTTAAAATTGCGGAGCCAACAAATCCTGATGCTCCTATAAGTGCTATATTCATAATTCTTGTTTTAGTTTCCATTTTTTCTGGGATTACCGCTACGTCCAAATGTAGCCAAAATGGAAACCGGGAGAAACTAAAACTGTCCACATTTTGTCAGATTAACTTTAGCGGTCCAATAAAGGAAATTGTACGTTCATCTGATTACCTGAGAGTGCCTGAATGTAATTCCTTCGTTTGGATGCTTAGATTTATGAAAACGTTTTCATAGATTCGGGAATTAACTATATCACCAATAACATTGAACAGTACAATATAAATTTTATGGAAAATCGTTTTGAAAGTCGTTATGCAGTTAGTCCTGTTGAAGCAAAAGCAATGGATACCACTGCGCTACGCAGTAATTTTTTAATCAGCTCTGTATTTGAGGCCAATAAGGTAAATCTTACACTCTCTCATTTCGACAGGTATATTGTTGGTGGTGCCATGCCTGTAAACGGAAAATTAAGCCTGCCAAACCCAGACGATCTGAAAGCGCCGTATTTTCTTCACCGCAGGGAAATTGGTATGATCAATGTTGGTGGCGAAGCAATTGTAACTGCTGATGGCGAAGTTTATCATTTAGGTTATAAAGAGGCCTTATATATTGGAAAAGAGACTGCAGAGGTTTTCTTTGAGTCGGCTGATGCCACCAATCCTGCAAAATTATATATCAATTCTGCTCCTGCACATCATAAATTTCCTACAAAAAAGGTGACGAAAGCCGAAGCAGACATTGTTGAATTGGGTTCAGCAGAAACCGCAAATCACAGGATTATCAATAAGCTGATCGTTAACAGCGTAATTGAAACGTGTCAGCTGCAAATGGGTATGACTGAGTTAAAAACTGGAAGTGTTTGGAATACGATGCCCGCACATACACATGACCGCAGAATGGAAGCTTATTTTTATTTCGAGGTGCCTGAAAAACAAAGTGTTTGTCATTTCATGGGCCAGCCGCAGGAAAGCAGGCACATTTGGATGCAGAACGAAGAGGCCGTAATTTCACCTAACTGGTCAATCCACTCGGGTGCAGGAACCAGCAATTATACATTTATCTGGGGCATGGCCGGTGAAAACCTGGATTATGGGGATATGGATCATTGTGCAATTAACGATTTAAAATAACAAGCTTAAAACATACAAAATGTCAGTATTAAATACTTTTGATTTAACGGGAAAGATTGCACTGGTAACGGGCAGCAAGAGAGGGATAGGCAAGGCAATGGCACTTGCATTGGCTGAAGCTGGTGCCGATGTAATCGGCGTTTCTGCCAACCTGGAGCTTGAAAATAGTGAAATAGAAAAAGAAGTTACGGCATTGGGCAGGAAGTTTTTTGCCTATCAGTGCGATTTTGGAAAAAGGGATGCATTGAATGCGTTTATTGAAAAAGTAAAAGCTGATCATCCTGTGATTGATATCCTTGTAAACAATGCGGGTACCATCAAACGTCAGCCGGCAGCGGAACATTCTGACGAATTCTGGGACGAAGTGATTGCTGTCAACCAGACTGCCCCATTTATCCTGACAAGGGAAATTGGACGCAGGATGCTGGAAAACGGAAGTGGTAAAGTTATTTTTACCGCATCATTGCTGTCTTTCCAGGGAGGAATTAACGTTCCTGGTTACGCGGCAAGTAAGGGTGCTGTGGCACAGATTACCAAGGCGTTCGCCAATGAATGGGCAGCAAAGGGCGTAAATGTAAATGCTATAGTTCCGGGGTATATTTCTACGGACAACACTGAAGCGCTGCGCGCGGATGAAAACAGGACACGCTCTATACTTGAACGTATCCCGGCAAACCGTTGGGGAGATACGGACGACTTTAAAGGGCCTATTGTTTTTCTGAGCTCGAAAGCTTCAGATTACGTTCATGGTACGTTGCTTACTGTTGACGGCGGCTGGATGGGCCGATAAACGCTGAATTATGAATATAGGATTTCAAAAAGGGATATGGATAGTACTTCTGGGCGGACTCAGCTTAAACCTGAGCGCCCAGGAGGCTGTAATCCAGTTCAAAAATCAGTTGCCTGTGGCAAGAAAGAACGAATTGATTGAACTGGACCGTGCTTTTATCGAGAAGAAAATAGGAAAACTGCCAAAAGGTGAAACCATTGAAATTACTGGTACGCCGCAAATGCTGACGCTGCAGTTTGACGACCTAAATCTTGACGGGCAATGGGACAAAGTGGTGTTTTTGCTTTCCTTTAAACCAGCTGAAACTATTCGCCTGAAAATGAAACTATCCGGAGATTTTAGCATCTCTGGCCCGCCTGTTGCACATGTGCGCCACAGAAGGAAACTGCCTGACAATTCTTTTGCAGCAGCATTGGATGTTGACAGCATTCCTCCCGGACAGCCAAATACCGATTTTACAAAGCTGAAGCTGCCTCCGTTTTTAACGGAGGGGCCGGCCTGGGAAAACGATAAGGTGGGCTTCAGGATCTATATGGACCAAAGAAATACAAAAGATATTTGGGGCAAAACTACTGCAGACATGATGATGGATACTGTTGGGGTGAACCCTGAAGTGCTTTATCACCACCTGGCACCCTGGGGCATGGACATTCTGGCTGTAGGTAAATCGCTGGGTGCAGGTTCACTGGCAATGCATGTCCCGGTAACAGGTAAAGCTGATACCCTGGTAAGGCTCGGCGGAAAAAATATGGGCAAAGTAGTTTACAGAAAAATTGCAGATGGCCCTGTCCGTGCAGTTTTCCAAATGGAGTATCCCGAGTGGAACGTCCTTGGGGACGGTAAGTTGACCAGCCTCACCGAGCAGGTAAGCATCTGGGGCGGACAGTACTTTTACGAAAGCAGGATCACCTTGAAAAATGCACCCAAGGGTGCCAATATAGTTACAGGGATAGTCAACCTGAAGAGTAATAACTCCTTTCAAATCAGTAATAAAAAGGCAAGAATGCTCTATACTTTTGATCAGCAAAGCGAAAACAACGATTACCTTGGGATGGCAGTTTTGCTCAATCAGAAAGACCTGGTTTCATTTGGAAAAACGCCAAACGCAAATAGTGAAGTGTTAAATACCTATACCGTATCAATGAAAACACCCGGCTTGAAACAAGCTACAATTTTCCGTTTTTATTCCTGCTGGGAACATTCTGACCCTATTTTCGCAACAGCGTCTGGATTTAAACAGTATCTGGTAGATGAAAGCAAAACCTATAATAGTCCTGTAGTGATAAAATAGACTACCTGATAAATAACCTGGTATTCAAAACTGTGCGCTCAAACTCAGTGACCGGAAACTTGGCTTCTATCAGTTCAAGTAGTTTTTCGGTTGCCAGCTGGCCCATGTCAAAAGCCGGTTGAAATACTGAAGTGATAGGAGGGTTGAAAAGGTCCAGCACATCTGAATTACTGAATCCGGCAATAGCAATCTTAGCCGGGTTCAGCAAATTTAACTTCTTAAGAACGTGCATACATCCCATCGTTAGCCTGTCACCAGCAACAAATATTGCATCTGGTTTGTCTTTCAGGTTCAACAATTCTTTTACCACTGCTTCAACCTCATCCTGTATCATTCCCCCATGTTGGCAGTTTTTAATGTATTCAGGATGAATTGATAAGCCATTGTTATGTAATGCGTCTGTATAGCCATTCAGGCGCTCAATACTAATGGATAAATGGGCAGAACTGGAGATATGGGCAATTTTTTTGAAACCCGAGTTGATCAGGTGTTCTGTTGCCTGATAAGCGCCAATCGCGTTGTCAGCAATTATTTTATGTGTATTGATCCGTTCAGGTACGCGGTCAAAGAAAACAATTGGCAGGCCGCGCGCATGCAGATGTTCAAGATGGCTTACGTCATCTGTTTCGGCCGATAAAGAAATCAGCAATCCATCAACAGACCTGGAAGCCAGGTGCTGTACATTTGTTTTTTCCCTTTCAAAAGACTCATGGGTTTGGGTGATAATCACCGTATAACCACGGCTGTTGGCAATGGATTCGATCCCGTTGATCGCCTGTGAAAAATAGTGGTTTGCTACTTCGCTTACCACAATACCGATAGATTTGCTCCGTCGCTCTTTCAGGCTCAGGGCATTAGGATTTGGACGGTAATTTACTTGTTTGGCATAGTCCATTACCAGTTTCTTTGTCGCTGTGCTGATTTCATAGCTGTCTCTCAGCGCACGTGATACAGTAGAGGTAGAAAGGCCGAGGGCCCTGGCAATATCTTTTATGGTAGAGCTCTCAAACATGATGACCGAGGTAATTTTGGCATAATTCAATCTTATGGCCTTACAAGTTTAATGAAATAATCTGAATTCTGATGAAACCGCAATTGTTTTCGGGAACGATTGCGCAAATTTATGTGGCAACAAAAGTGCTTTCTCCCGAAAAACCCGTTAAAATTGCAAATAACACCAAATAAACCAATTACTTGTATGAATATACCCATTTACAAATGGACCGGGTTATCCAAATTAATACTTCCAGTTTTTCTACTTCCTCTTATTCAAAAACATGCAGCTGCACAGGAAAAGCAGGCTACCTCTTCAATTTCCAAAGTATGGGTTTCCGATCTCGGCAACGGCAGTTTCAAAAATCCGGTATTAAATGCCGACTATTCAGATCCTGATGCGATAAGGGTAGGAGACGATTTTTATATGATTTCTTCCAGTTTTGATGGGGTTCCGGGATTGCCGGTGCTGCATTCCAAAGATCTGGTAAACTGGTCCCTGGTTTCACACGCTTTAACACGTCAACCTCCATACGACCATTTTTCCTCGGTACAGCATGGAAATGGTGTTTGGGCACCGGCTATCCGTTACCATGAAGGTGAATATTATATCTATTATCCCGATCCTGACTTCGGTATTTACATGATCAAAACTGCAGATCCGAAAGCTGAGTGGTCAAAACCTGTGCTGGTATCTGCAGGTAAAGGATTGATTGACCCTTGTCCGCTTTGGGACACCGACGGACAGGTATACCTTGCACATGCTTATGCAGGCAGCAGGGCGGGCATCAAAAGTATTATAGCCATTAAAAAGCTGAACAAGGCTGGTGATAAGGCCCTTGATGAAGGTGTGATTGTTTACGATGGACATGAAACCGATCCTACACTTGAAGGACCGAAAATGTACAAGAGAAATGGATATTATTACCTGTTTGCACCTGCAGGAGGAGTAGCAACGGGTTGGCAGCTGGTGTTGCGTTCAAAAAATGTATACGGCCCATATGAGCGTAAAATTGTGATGGATCAGGGTAAAAGCAATGTGAACGGGCCACATCAGGGGGCATGGGTTGATACAAAATCTGGTGAAGACTGGTTCCTGCATTTTCAGGACAAGTTTGCTTATGGTAGGGTAGTCCATCTTCAACCGATGAAATGGGTGGATAACTGGCCAGTGATTGGTGCGGATCCGGATGGGGACGGAAAGGGAGAGCCGGTAGCAACATACAAAAAACCAAATGTCGGAAAAACTTATCCTGTCGCGACGCCCGCGGAAAGTGATGAATTCAATGGGTTGAAGCCTGGCCTTCAATGGCAATGGCAGGCAAATCCGGAGGCAACCTGGTCTTTTATGAATTCCGCCACAGGAGCATTAAGGTTATACACAATGAAGGTGCCTGATTCGGCAAAAAATTATTGGGACGTGCCGAATATCCTGATGCAGAAAACCCCCGCAGATGAATTCATGGCGACCACAAAAGTAAGATTTGTGGTGAACCCAAAATTGCAGAATGAGAAAACAGGGTTGTTGATCATGGGGAAAAGTTACGCTGGCCTAGCCCTAAAAAGCTCTGCTGATGGTCTTTCATTGGTATCGGTACTTTGTAAAAACGCAATAAAAGGCAAATCGGAAGTTGAAAAAGTAATTACTAAGCTTAAACAGAATACCATCTATTTTAGGGTTAAAGTGAAAAAAGGCGCTTTATGCCAGTTCAGTTACAGTTTAGACGGCAATACTTTTACCGATGCCGGCGAGTCTTTCCAGGCAGAGGAAGGGTTATGGATAGGTGCAAAAATTGGGCTGTTTGCCAGCCGCTTAACGGCAATAAATGATAGTGGATATGCTGATTTTGATTGGTTTAGGGTTGAGCAGGTTAATTGATTATCGGCCGCTATGGGTCTGCCTTAATCAGAAGTATCAAGAATGCTACGATCCGATAATCCTGTTTTTACCCTTCGTTTTACTTATATTTAGCCTATAACAATGAACAAACCAAATTTAAACATTCGAATGCTGCTCATTGCAGCGGGGCTATTTGTATCCTTTAAGGGCCATGCCCAGGAACAGCCTTACTCATTCAACAACCTTCCAAAGGTTAGGGAAACAAGCTTCCGGAAAGACACAATTAGTATCACACAGTTTGGTGCTAAAAATGACGGACTTACCTTAAACACTAAAAGCATCAATGATGCAATCACCGCCAGCAATAAAAAAGGTGGTGGGGTAGTCGTTATACCAGCGGGACTTTGGCTGACAGGGCCTATAGAACTTAAAAGCAACGTTAACCTGCATTTGCAGAAAAATGCGCTGCTGCAGTTTACAAGGGACCTTAAAGAATACCAGCTGGTAAAAGGCGACTGGGAAGGTATCCCGCAAATGCGTAACCAATCTCCTGTATGGGCCTTAAATGCTGAAAACATTGCCATTACAGGTTCTGGTATTATAGATGGAAATGGGGATGCATGGAGGATGGTAAAAAAGGATAAACTGACGCAAAACCAGTGGAATAAACTCGTTGCTTCTGGAGGTACAGTCATTGAAGAAAAGAAGATGTGGTACCCGTCTGAACAATCTGCTAAAGGATCTCTCCTAAAAAATGCAGGTGCAATTACCCCCGATAAAACACCAGAATTTTATGCATCTATTAAAGATTTCTTAAGACCAAACCTGGTGGTGCTGAATAACTGCAAAAGGGTTTTGCTGGAAGGAGTAACTTTTCAGAATTCACCAGCATGGAACCTGCATCCATTAATGTGCGAAGACCTGATCGTCAGGAATGTCTATGCAAAAAATCCATGGTACGCCGCTAATGGCGACGGAATTGACATTGAGTCGTGTAAAAATGTTTTAGTTGAAGGCAGTACTTTTGATGTGGGTGATGATGGGATCTGTATCAAATCGGGTAGGGATGCAGAAGGCCGTAAACGCGGACTACCAACAAAAAATGTTATTATACGTAACAGTACGGTTTACCATGCACATGGTGGTGTGGTTATTGGCAGTGAAATGTCAGGCGGCGCCAACAATATTTTCATATCAGACTGCTCGTTTATTGGTACCGACATCGGGTTACGTTTTAAAACTACCCGCGGGCGGGGAGGTGTTGTTGAAGCTATTTATGCCAAAGATATTGTAATGAAAGACATTGTTGGAGAGGCAATCCTTTTTGACATGTATTATGCAGCAGTTGATCCTGTTCCACTGAAAGGCGAAAACCGGACCGCCCCGAAAGTCGCGAAATTGCCGGTGACTGCCGAAACCCCGGTATTCAGGGATTTCCATATCAGTAACGTGGTTTGTGACGGCGCCGCTAAGGGTATATTTATCAGGGGACTTCCTGAAATGAACATCAGTAATATTTTTCTGGATAATATCCTGATCCAGGCGAAGGAAGGAATTCAAATACAGGAAGCTAAAAATGTGCAGCAGCATAATGTAAAGTTTGTAAATGCCACCAGCAAATAGTAAAAATCTATGAAGCTGGCATGATTAAAGTATTTTACGTGCAAAAAGCGCAGGAATTATTCTGATTATCAGGATTTCATATAACAATTGAATAAAAATAAATAAGCAGATGAAACTATCTTTTAAATTTGCCGCACTACTGATTATTGCACTTCCCGCAGGTATTGTCAACGGCCTGCATGCACAAACTAAACCGCTTTCTGAACAAATGGCGGCTACAGTAATGGATATATGGAAGGATTCGCTGTCGTTTGACGGACATCCTGCAAAATGGACTTATGATCAGGGGGTCATCCTGGAAGGCATTGACGCCATCTGGCGACGTACAGGTGATGCAAATTATTTCAACTACGTACAGAAAAGTATGGACCATTTTGTAACTGCCGACGGCGACATCCGGGAATACAATCAGAAATCATATAATATTGACCTGGTAAAAAATGGCCGTTCTATAATTACCTTATATAAGGTAACCGGGCTGCAGAAATATTTCAAAGCGGCCACACTGCTAAGAAAGCAACTGGATAATCAGCCAAGAACAAAAGAGGGCGGTTTCTGGCACAAACAAATCTATCCCAACCAAATGTGGCTGGATGGTCTGTATATGGGCGAACCTTTCTATGCAGAATACTCAGCACTGGTTAAGGACGAAAAAGCATTTGATGATATCGCCAATCAGTTTATCTGGATGGAAAACCATGCAAGGGATACAAAAACAGGTCTTTTGTATCACGGATGGGATGAGTCTAAAACGGAAAAATGGGCCGATCCGAAAACCGGCCGTTCACCTCATTTCTGGGGCCGTGCAATGGGATGGTATGCAATGGCGCTTGTAGATGTGCTTGATAACTTCCCTGCAACACATCCAAAAAGAAAAGAACTGCTTGCGATACTGTCACGTACTGCTACCGCAATTCAAAAATACCAGGATCCGAAATCCGGTGTTTGGTATGATATACTGGACCTGCCTGAAAGAAAAGGCAATTACCTGGAGTCTTCGGCCTCAAGCATGTTTGTGTATGCGCTGCAAAAAGGTGTGCGCAAGGGTTATCTCCCGGCATCATATTCGGCTGTTGCGCAAAAAGCTTATGCGGGTATCAAAAAAGAATTTATTGAGCAACGTGCCGCTGGTCAGGTTAACCTGAAAGGGACAGTAAGTGTATCGGGGCTTGGTGGAAAACCATACCGTGACGGGTCCTTTGAATATTACATACGTGAGAAGGTTATCACTAACGACCCTAAAGGCGTAGGGGCTTTCCTGCTTGCTGCAAATGAAATGGAACTGGCAGAATTACCAAAAATAGCTTTGGGAAAAACAGCGGTGCTGGACGATTACTTCAACAGCGAAAGTAAAAAAGACCAGAGCGGACACGATATTAAATGGCACTACAAATGGGATGAATACAGCAATGGTGGATATTCATTATGGGGAGAAGTTTTTCAGTCCAGAGGATTTAAACTTAAAACGCTTTCTGTAGCACCTACAGCCGCAAACCTGAAAGATGCTTCGGTTTATATCATCGCAGATCCTGATATTCCTAAAGAAAATCCAAATGCAAATTATATTAGCGCTGCGCATATTACTGCCATAACCAATTGGGTAAAAGCGGGGGGTGTACTGGTTATTATGGCCAACGACACCGGAAATGTTGAACTTGACCATCTCAATGAGCTCACTGCAAATTTCGGTATTCACTTTAATAAAGACAGTAAAGGAAGGGTAACGGGCAAGAATTTTGAAATGGGGAAACTGATGATTGCCGGCGGAAACCCTGTATTTAAAAATACAAAACAGATCTACGTTAAAGAATACAGTACCCTTAAACTTGCGGCACCTGCGAAACAGGTATTGCTGGATAAAGATGGCGACGTGGTGATTGCAGTTGCGAAACTAGGGAAAGGCAGTGTTTTTGCCATTGGCGATCCATGGTTATACAATGAATATACTGATGGCAGAAAGATACCCGCTGAATATGAGAATTTTAACGCAGCAAGCGATCTCACAGATTGGTTATCGCAGCAGCTGCCCGCTGTAAAGAAAAAATCAAAATAGAAGGACATAGTGACTTCCGATAACGATTGCGTGAATTAATGCAGGATTTAGGGGGCATTATTTCTATATAATCGTTAGAATTGTTGCCAAGCAAATATATATCACCTGTTACATGATACTAACAAAAGCAAATTTAAAAG
>Ga0247815_10003133_pt1 | contig 11976 bp, 7 predicted proteins | sample UWRJL194509B1_FD_181014 | JGI IMG/M metagenome (GOLD analysis project Ga0247815, IMG submission 181014) | Plant litter microbial communities from Arlington Agricultural Research Station in Wisconsin, United States - UWRJ-L194-509B-1 | ecosystem: Environmental > Terrestrial > Plant litter >... | reverse complement strand
TCAGATCGTCCAGGCCACGACTGGGACAACTAGCCGTTCGATCCCCTGCGATGACCACAACGCCATCAAATCCCTTGTCTTTTCGCCTGACGGGAAGTTTATCTGGATGTCTTCCGGCAACGATATAATCCGCGTCGATGTCGAGAAGAAATCTGAGCGCCTAGTTGTGACTGGCCACACCGGTCAAGTGAATGTTGTCACGTGCTCTGCAAACGGACAACTCGTCGCATCCGGTGCAGACGACGCCACGATTCGTCTATGGAACGCCAAGACAGGAGACTCTAGTGGGCCTGAACTTCGCGACCACGACGGTCCAGTTATCTCGGTAGTCTTTTCGGCAGATGGCCGATCGCTCTTCTCTGCAGGCACGGATGGAACCGTTCGAGAATGGAACCTCGCCCAGGCCCGTGTCCCGTTGCAGGACGAGCAAACTCTTTTGACACGTCTCGATGGACAATCCTACAAGCAAGACTCAGGCTGGCTCGTTGATTCCAGCTCACCCAGTCGGCGACGGCTCTGGATCCCCACAGAGCATCGTGATGCACTCGACAAAAGCATCAACTCTCGGGTCATTTTTGCTCAATCGGCACATAAATGGCTCATTTTAAATGGCTCAGATCTGTGCTACGGTGAGCGCTGGGCAAAATGTTGGATTGGAGGCAAGTAGGTAGTTACTTGTTTCGTGTTCGAACTCTGCCCGTTCTCATTTCCTCATTGCATTCAATACCATGTTGAATTCTTGCCGTGCACTAAATGATTCCATCTGATTATTTCCGCGTTCTCCCGGTCTTCACAAAGCTCTATTCAAACCCTTCAAACTCGCATATCGATTAGTTCCTCTTTACGACTCGCTCAGCTCAGAATTTCGGAAAAGATGGCCTGTGATTCTCCGTACTGCAGTGTTCGATCCACTCTTCGGTCGTATGCCGTGCTTCTTACTAACCTATCAGTACAAGGTATGCCTGTCCTGAGGATCGTCGTCAGGTTCCTGTTCACTCCAACAGCACTTCTTCGATGCAGCCTGCTAATTCCTGAAAAACCCCCGAAATTCAGCTTGAAATGATCCTCTTGTTTACCTAGATGTGCTCGTAGTGGGGCTGCAGACGGAGAAAGGGCGCTCCACAGCTTCCTGATGAGGCTTGATGCGCGGAGTATGCACGTATTTCAAGCTCCGCAACTTTCAACTGACCTTACGTGATGATATCGCAATGCGTCGGCCGCGTAGCGTCCACAAACGATCCTTCTACTTAGCTCCAATTTCTATTCGCGCCGGTAGGCAGCGAGCCCATAGGCGCTAGTCAACGCATACATGAGGACAGATCGACAGTCAACATGAGTGGTGGTCGTGGGGGATTCTGACGATTGCTGAATAGTGTTCCGTCTGCGTGAGCTGGCTAGGTTAGGGTTGTAGTTGCGGGCAGTGCGCCGGCTTCGTGCGCAGGCAGGGCCTGCTCGTGTCCACAAACGATCCGTCCACGTCAGCCTCCACCGTGTGATAGCTGCTTCCACTTTGAACCTACTTCCTCTCGTGTCTGTTCCCCATCGTTGGCATTGGAATGCACATGAGCCATCCGGCACGGAGAATGTGGGTGCGAAGCTGCTGAAGTTGTTCATAGAGTCCCCAGCGTGTCAGCGAGCCCCTTCGAACGTTGCACATACTGTTGGAGTTTGTGCATCACTGTGCAAACCTCACCCGGTGAGGCCTCACTGTTGAATTATTTGAGGAAGCAATGGCCTTAAGCCGTGTCTTAACCGTAAACATTGCAAGGAACCCTTTTGCGTCACTGATAAGACAAACACGATCGATACGGAGTTCAGGGAAATGGTGTTCGCAATATCTCCGTGGCTCAACTGGCGACAGTGTCGGCCTTTGCACATAGTCTTCTAAAGTTGGTCCCGATTGCGCCTGATTAAATTTTTGGCCTTCCTCAAATGGCGCTTTCAATTAGGTTAAATTTGGCCATCGCATTGGTCTGACAGCAATCCAAACGGATTCAAACATCCGCAGACTGGTCGAAGCGTGGCAGCGTGCATGCACCTTTCATAACGAGTGCCAAGGACAATGCCGCGATCGTTTCAGACGTGTCTGCTTGTTGGCGTAAACACTCTAGTGGCGTGCTGAGCACCGTCCTGAAGCTGGAGGCAGGTTTTTCATTCAGAAAGAAACACATCAATACCCTGGCGCTAGCGGCATTTAGGGGTTCACTGATTCTCGCAGGTTACGCGCGCTCAGTGGCCTGCTCTGAACTTCTACATTTTCGCTGGTAGCGAGCAAACACTGTCAACATGCAATAACGACTGATGCATCAACCTGGGGAGCTATTATGAGACCATTCGAGCCCACAATAATTGCTGAGACCCAAGCTTCCAGTTTATCCGAAGCAAAACGTGGGACAAATTGGCAGAAAATATAATCGAATTTTGTGCATCTGACCAGTGGCATCGGCGCAAAAACTGACGTAGAGCATCTCGCCAGAGTATTGTCGTGGATTGGATCACGTACTGCATGCTTGCAGAGTAGGCATAAGGTGTGATCAGCCAGGTCTGAACAAAATTGCAGATGTGCATCATTTGCCTCGTAATACACACGTGCAGATTAGATCTGGCGCTTGGTTCAAGGATGACACCACGTGCACGCAATTTTCCTTATTTGCAATGAGGCACAGAGGGTTGGCACCAGACCTCGAGCAGGGCTTGTTAGATATCATGACGGGTGCATGCCGGCGGGTAAGACTCTTCCACGTACCCTGTTCCGCCCTCACCAGAGACGCCGTTGTCGCAGCCAGCGATACTACCCACGCCGCAAACTGCAACCCCAGCTGTGAGTACGGCCACACGCCAGGGAATGAAAACTCTTTAGCTCTCAGACACTCGATGAGGGAGCCTGCTATCGTCGAGTGTAAGAGGTCGAAAGATGTTCATTCTCGGATCTGTTAGATATGGTTCATATCATCTGAGTTACACACCCAGATCGTCAGCAACTTCACCAGCAATGTGAATCATATTCGCGGCGATCACAACTATATCAATAACGTAACCAACAACTACAACCACATCAAGAGTAATATCCACCACGAACGTGACCGTACCTCGGATGAAATCACAAGCGAGTTGCCTCCTGAAGGAACCAAAACCCGTCTCACTTGCTATAGAGCTTGCAGAGTACCACGTCCCGCTGGCGACTTTTGACTCGGAGGCACACCCCTTCGATCTCCGTTGTGCGCAAGGCACCCGCGTTAAAGTTCTCAACGAAGCGATGCGCATCATCATTACCCGCGATGGCTCCCACGTCATCTGGATTTCGGGCGCGGCGGGTACCGGCAAGACATCCATCGCATTGTCTCTCTGTGACATCCTGGCTAAAGAGCCGAACATCCTGCTTGGAGGCACCTTCTTCCTTTCGCGCGCAGGAAACTCTACCAAGCGGACGAGCGCTAGATATGTCGTTCCGACGCTCGCCACCCTCCTAGTTCGTAGCGAACCCGCCTGCAAAGAAGCTCTCATAGCCGAATTGAGGAGGGATCCCGACTTCTTCGCGAATACTATCAAGCACCAGATTGATAGCCTGCTTATCAAGCCTCTCAACAGCCTGAAGCCAATCGACATCCTAGAACCACTCGAGAGCCAAAATAAACCTAGCAGCTCGAAGCCACTCGAGGATTCGGAGCCAGTCGAGGGCTCAAAACTTTTGGACCGTCAGGTCGTATTTGTCATCGATGGTGTCGATCAGTGCAAGGACGAGAAGCTGCTCCGTGAGCTGGTGAGCTCTCTCGCTGAATTCAAATGATGTGTACCAGTCAAATGGGTCATCACGTCACGACCTGACCCGCGCATCCGCAAGATCCGCATCCACCGGACCGGTCTTCAACCCCGAATTGAACTATACAGCATGGACTTAGCAATGGTTACAGCCGATATCCAACAATATATTCAGACGGCGTTTGCGAGCTCACCAGCAGCGCCTGAGTGGTACTCGGATCGCGATCCAGCGGAACTCGCCGAGAAAGCTGACGGTGTATTCGCGTTTGCAGCCGTGACCGTTAAGCATGTTCTCAGCGCGAAAAAACGCTTTCATACGGGCAAAAAGGATTCGCGAAGTGAAGGAGCTCAACGAGAAAGGTCTCATGGGACTGAACGAGATGTACTCGCTCATGCTAACCCGGGCGATGGACCTCTCCTCCAACCGTGAAAGAGTACGGCTGATCATCGCCGCCATCATCGCAAGCCGCATGCCGCAACAAGTCCAGACATTGGCTGAGCTCCTCGGCCTAGTGCCGTTCGAAATACGCGAGTCTCTCGTCGATCTTCAAGTCGTGGTCTTTGTCCCCGAGGCGGACGACACTGGCGAACTGCGCGTGCCGCACACCACGTTTGTTGAATTATTCTTCAAATCTGCGCCGGAGAGCACGCGTGTCGGCGAGAGTTATGGTCACGATATTCTCGCACGCGGCTGCCTCAAGAGACTCGCCGCAGACGACCTTTGCTTTAATGTTTCCAAAACCAAATCTTCGTGCGTCGCTAACCCGAATCCTGAGCCAGAAATTGCGCACTCTCTCCGCTATGCGAGCATGGCTTGGCCCTTCCACGTCTACAACGCCGCAAAACCTCCCGTGCACGATGATCAGATTGACTCTGTCCTTCGGCGCAGTTTCTCTTTTGGCTGGAGTTGACCAGCCGAATCATCGAGGCCGACCGCTGGCCTGAGCTACTGCTCCGCGTTGCAGGTTCCAAGGTGTGCCTGCACACTGCTGACTCGGCCGCCAACTAACTTCACAACAGGTTCAATCTTCTATTGAGGATGAGCGAAAAACGCGCCAATAATGAATACGGCGAGAGTGATGTTGTGATCGATCCGATAAGAGATCAGAGCAATCCGAGCAATTGAGGACACGACAGAGATGGGCAGAAAGACCCTAGTACACGATAGAGACGGGCAGAAACACCCTAAGATCACGCAAGAGAGATGGCAGCAAGGCAAGGAATAAAATTGCTGGCATGTGACCACCTAATAAACAAGCGAACGGGCCTCTTGCCCGATGCGAAACAGAAGTGGCAAATAAACCACGGCACGGTGCCACGCGGCACGGCCTCTATCTTCAACATCTTCAGCCCTCTCTCAATTCCTCCACGACGCGATCGCCTTTATCGAGACCTTCCGCGAAGCAATCGAGTTCAATTCAGCCCACATCTACATCTCAGCTCTTCCCTTCGCGCCGAAGGAATCTCTCGATTATCAGATATTCTACCCCCTCTGTCGAGGTCTGGTCAACATCGAGACCTTCGGCGTAGATCCCCAAGGCGACCGCAAGATCACCGCCGCTGCGGTCTCTCCAGACGGCCGTGTTGTTGTCTTTGCTTCGAACGATGGCTCAGTCCGGATGTCGAAGCTGGGGGCTTCGAAAGAGACGGACGCCACGACACTTGATCATGAAGGCGAGGTCCGCTCAGTGACCATTTCGCCGGATGGCCATTTGATTGCAACTGGTTCATCAGACCACAATGTTCGGACCTGGGACGTGGCAAAGGCGGAGCTCGCCGTGCCGGCCCAGCAGGAGCACCTGGATAGTATCCGAGCCGTTGCTTTCTCGCCAGACTGTACACAGTTGACCTCTGAGTCTGAGGACAAGACGGTACGCCTGTGGAAAGTCAGAATCGTCTCCGAAACCCTTTTTGGATGGATGCGAAAGAAGGTCGCACAGTTTCTGGGATTTGTCTGGACCGCAGAGAAAACTGGCTTGACCGTTTACTCTCTCGCCTACTCGCTGGATGGTAGCCTCATTGCGGTTGGATATTCTGCTGGTGTCATTCAAGTTATTCACGCCTCGACCGGACTACAGATGCGCTCATTCACCGCCGACCGGGACAGTAATGACCTCAAATCACTCACCTTTCCGTCTAAAGAACAATTCATCTGGGTGACCTCTGGTCAAAATATCCTCGGAGTCGATATTACGAAGCAGCCTGTGGTTTTGACCGCGGCTGGGCACACCGCCACGGTGAACATGCTAGCACACTCCACCGATGGACGGTTCATTGTATCCTGTGCCGACGATGCCACCATCCGGGTATGGGACGCGAAAACAGCGAGACCATACGGGCATGCACTTCGCGACCACAATGGACCGGTTGTCTCTGTGAGCGTCTCTCAAGATGGTTGCTCCCTGTTCTCAGTCGGCAGCGACGGGACGGCCCGGGCCTGGGACTTTGCACAGGTCACATCGCCTGAGAACCAACACCGACAGTCTTTCCTAGCTCGACTAAAAACAAATGACTACCAGGACGGATGGCTCGTGGACTCGAGTCCATCCAAGCGGCGGCTGATATGGGTGCCACCGCAGTACAGAAACTGCATCGAAATCAGTCTCGAGTCTCGAGTTGTTGCCGCTCACTGGAAGCGTGCCGCTCTCACTTGCAAGCACGATGATCTGTACTACGGCGAAAATTGGGTCAAGTGCTGGCATGGTAGCAAGCAGCTCTCCTCTACGTAATTAATGCTACTCCGTTGCTCTCCGGCTGGCACTGCGGACTCCTGTTCTGTTTTAGGTGCCATTTGGTCATCTCGCTTCAAAAGACTCTGTCCGCTCCACGGAGTCGCTTCTCGTTCTGTTTTCTCACTCTCGATCGATGTGGCTCCCTCTGACCAAGACTCTGTTGCGGTAGACAGTAATTTTGTCATTTTTTTGTTTGTTTATTCACAATCACGAACGCAGGTAACAATGCGTGGCAAAGCCCAAGTCGCGACTCGCCTTCGCTTCTGCGAGGACAAACACGATCAGTTGCCTTGTCCGTTGAAGATCATCTCGGCCCGATTCCGATGTTTCAAGCTGCACAGTCTGACGGTGTTGACCATAAGATCAGGACAGCACCGGTCCGAACGGAGTTGGAAATCAAGCAATTCGGGACTCAGCAAGCATCCAGTCGCTCAAGTTATGTAGCGTCATGCGAGCAGATACACAGATCAGTTTGCATTTGCTTGCTGCAGGTTACCAACGACTGACTGATATTATCCGACAAAACACGTCATCCCCCCCCCTCCGCTAATAAAACCAACTCACCAGGCGGCTCTCGCCACCGCCTTGGCTTGACCAGCTCGACCAACCCACCATAGTCAGAAGAAACGACTGCTGTTGCCTTCGCGAGTTTGCGCATCTCCAGTAGCCACGAGTGTCACACATGTGACTTCCCAGACCCCGCACCAGGGGCATTTACTCAACGTCCCGCAGATAAGCAAATAGCCCTGGACAGGTCTTGGCACAAACATTACGACAAAGCCTGACGTAGCCCATGAGGTTGCCGGCGTGTTGATGGGCCACGCCGAACGTTGCACGCATGCATGCGGTTGGCAATTGAACATCGCCGCACAGATCTTATCCGGCCGGGCCCCACTATTAATCAGCAGACATTCATATCCGAGCGTGACGTTTCAGTAAGCATACTCAGCATCCTTTTTGCGGAAATGAAACGTCAAACACGATCGACACGAAGTTCGGTGAAATGGTCACGTGCACACTATTTGCAACGAGGCGCAGGGAGTGTTAGCATTAGACCTCAAAGCGCCGCCTGTAACATCGTGGTGCTTAACGGCGGGCGAGACTCTTCTACGTACCTCCTTCTGCCCCCGCTAGAGTCTCCGTTATCGCTACCAGCGATGATACCGGCGCAGTCAAAGGCAATGCCACTTGTGAGTTCTGTCATACGCCGGGGAATAAAGCTCTCGAGCTATCGGACACTCGATGAGGGGAGTTTATCATCATCGAGTGAATGAGACCAAAAGGCTATCGTTCTCGGGTGTTTCAAGTATACTTCAGATCATCTGAGGTCTGCACTCAGGTCATCAACGATACGAGTAACAAGACCCAGGTGAAGGGTAACGGTAACTTTGTCAAGAACGAAACCAACAACTATAATTACTTCCACTCGGAGCGCAAGACCTTGGATCCAACCGAAAGTACGTACTCTCGTCGAAGGGCTGAGCCAATCTCACTAGTTGCAGAGCTGGAAAAGTATCACGTCCCGGGCGCGACGTATGATGCGGCAGGATGCGGCGAGCCATGTATGCGAGGCACACGCGTCACGGTGCTCAAGGAAGCGAAACGCCTTATCACTGCCCGTGATGGTTCACACATTGTCTGGATTTCGGGCATGGCGGGTACCGGCAAAACGTCCATCGCATTGTCTCTCTGCGACATGTTGAAGGACGAACCGACCGTTCTGCTCGGGGGCACTTTTTTCTTTTCGCGCGTGGGAAGTTCAATCATGCGGACCACCGCCAGATATGTCGTTCCCACGCTCGCCACTCTCCTCATTCGCGCCGTGCCGGCCTGCAAAATGTCCCTCGTGGCTGAGCTGAAGAGAGATCCAGACTTTGACACAAAGACGATTAAGCATCAAATAGACAATCTGCTCATCAAGCCACTCAACAGCCTGGGTTTTTTTGACCGCCAGGTAGTCTTTGCCATCGACGGCGTCGACCAGTGCAAGGACGAGAAGCCGCTCCGCGAACTAGTCAGCGCTCTCGCCGAATTCAAATGTCGCGTGCCAGTCAAGTTTCTCATCACGTCACGACCTGACCCGCGCATCCGCAAGGTCCGCATTCACCGGTCCTGTCTTCAACCGCGAATCGAACTGTACAGTATGGACCTGGCAATGGTCACGGCCGACATCCAACACTACATTCAAGCGGAGTTCGAGAATTCACCAGCGGTCCCTGGGTGGTACTCGGACCGAGATCCAAGAGAACTCGCTGAGAAAGCTGACGGCGTCTTTGCGTTCGCGGCAGTCGCCGTCAAGTATATCCTCAGTCCGAAGGAGGCTTCGCGTCAGGCGAGGCGAGTTCTCGAGGCGAAGGAGCTCCAGGCGAAGGGCACTATCGGGCTGAACGAGCTGTACTCGTTGATCCTGGCCCGGGCGACGGACCGCTCTTCCGCTAGCCGGGAGAGAGTACGGTTAATTCTTGCTGCTATCCTCACGAGCCGCTCGCCGCAACAAGTTAAGACGTTGGCAGAACTTCTCGACCTGCCGCCGTTGAAAGTCCGCAAGCTTCTCATGGATCTTCAAGGCGTAGTCTTTGTCCCGGAGGATGATGAATGTGGCGAACTGCGCGTGCCACACACGGCGTTTGCTGACTTCTTCTTCAAATCTGCGTCGGAGAACGTGCGTGTTAGCGAGGGTTATGGCCATGATGCTCTCGCGCGTGGTTGCCTCCGTATACTGGCCGCAGACGGCCTTTGCTTCAACGTTTCAAAGACCAAATCTTCGTACGACGCCAGCCCCACGACCGAGCCAGAAATCGCACGCTCACTCCGCTACGCATGCATAGCCTGGCCCTTCCATGTTTATGACGCCTCAGAGCCTTCTGTGCACGACGAACAGATCGACTCTGTCCTGCGGCGCAAGTTTCTCTTTTGGCTGGAGTTAGCCAGCCGAATTGTGGAGCCCGACCACTGGCTTGAGCTACTGCTTAACGTCGCAGCTTCAAAGGTACGTCTGCGCTTCGGCGACTTCGTCACTGATGCTAACGCTAGAGCAGACACGATCTCCGGCTGTCTCTCAGTTCCTCCGCGATGCGCTCACCTTTGTCGAGACCTTCCGCGAAGCAATCGAGTTCAACCCAGCCCACATTTACATCTCGGCTCTTCCCTTTGCGCCGAAGGAATCCCTCGTTTATCAGATTTTCTATCCACTCGTCCGTGGTGTAGGTAACGTGGAGACCTTCGGCGTCGATCTCCAAGGCGACTGCAAGATCACCGCCGCTGCGGTCTCTCCAGACGGCCGTGTTGTTGTCTTTGCTTCGAACGATGGCTCAGTCCGGATGTCGAAGCTGGGAGCTCCGAGAGAGACCGACTCCACGACACTTGATCATGAAGGCGAGGTCCGCTCAGTGACCATTTCGCCAGACGGCCAGTTGGTCTCGACTGGTTCATCAGACCACACTGTTCGGACCTGGGACGTGGCAAAGGCGGAGCTCGCTGTGCCGGCCCAGTGCGGGCACCAGGGTGGTATCCAGGCCGTTGCTTTCTCGCCAGACTCCACGAACTTGACATCTGGATCTGAGGACAAGACCGTACGCCTTTGGAAAGTTAGAATTGTCTCGGAAACCTGGCTTGGGTGGGTGCGCAAGAAGGTCGCACAGTTTCTGGGAATTGTCTGGACCACGGAGAAAACCGGATTGGCCGTTTGTTCTCTCGCCTACTCGCAGGACGGTAACCTCATCGCAGTTGGGTACCATGCTGGTGTAACTCAGATTCTCCACGCCTCGACCGGGCTACAGATGCGCTTGTTCACCGCCGACCGGGACGGTAATGACCTCAAATCCCTCATCTTTCCGTCTAAGGAACAGTTCATATGGGTGACCTCTGGTCAGAATATCCTAGGCGTCAATCTCCTAAAGCAGTCTGTGGATCTAACCGCGACTGGCCACAGCGCCCCAGTGAACATGCTCGCGCACTCTCCAGATGGACGGTTCATTGTATCCTGTGCAGACGATGCCACCATCCGGGTATGGGACGCGAAAACAGCGAAACCATACGGGCGTGCACTTCGCGACCACAATGGACCGGTTGTCTCTGTGAGCGTCTCGCAAGATGGTCGCTCCCTGTTCTCAGTCGGTAGCGACGGGACGGCCCGGGCCTGGGACTTTGCGCAGGTCACATCACCTGTAAATCAATACCGACAACCCTCCTTGGCTCGTTTAAGGTCGAATGAATATCAGGAAGGATGGCTCATGGAGTCGAAACGGCCGCTGATATGGGTGCCGCCGCAGTACAGGGGCTGCATCGAGATTAGTCTCGAGTCGCGTGTCGTTGCCGCTCACTGGAAGCATGTCGCTGTCACTAGCAAGGACGATGACCTGTACTTTGGCGAGAACTGGACCAAGTGCTGGCGTGTCGATAAGTAGTTCCAAACTCTTCCCTCTCCCCACACTCCGCCTGGCAGCCACAACGTGCCCCTGTCCTACTCCAAGCGTTCCTAGTTCATCTAGCTTCAGTTGCCACGACGATCACATCCTGCTCTAACTACTCGCCTCTCATTCCGTCCCTCCACAACTCGCTCTGGCCATGATTTGAACTAGTGAATCAGTTTCTCCGCGTATTTTAGTATTTGTCCCGGTTAGTAATACTAGCGTGCGCTTCCGCCTGCCCACTGATGAACGACGTAGTCATCTCGGTTGCCAATGTACCGACGCTGTGCCTCCCAAGCGAGTTGTCGAAGACTGGACGCTGCAATGAGGTACAACATTCCGATGAAGCGGCCCTGCAGCATCAATTCGAGCATCTGCATCTTCGAGTCCCAACTGTCTCCCGCGCCACATTAGGTGTTGTTTATGCAGGAGATTTTGGTTTGCGACACAATTTCATTCATTTATTTGGTTGTATAGCGATCTATTTAGCTATATTTTGGGTGAAACGATTAGTCTCAAGAAGAGAACACGCTGCGCAGCTCATGGGGCGGGCTAATGAGCGGAGTTTTCACGCATTTCAATCTCCGAATTACTGCTCGCGACCTTGTCAGTGTGATGATATCGTACTGCATCGATCACATATCATCGAAGAATAGCTCACCGCTATGTGTCAAAGTATTTATATAATCCCTTTTGACCACCATCTCCGTACGGGCTGCGGTTTTCACCTGGCCTCGTCGTCGATCCCTCGTCACGCGCTTTGATGCAGCAGGCGCAGGTTGCCAGCGCGCTATCGGCGTTGGAGATCCTGGAGATGATGTGCGGGACGAGACGACAAGTGATGCTCGCTATGTGAGGGGCGAGACGCTAGGACCGATGCGGGAACGTTCGATGTAGCGTCGAGTTCGTCCGCTACGTCGTTGTCCTGCGGCTGTCTCGTGGCATTGTTGCCGTCCCCCGCGAGTCCACCCTCGTTTTCGTCCTCGTCGCTTCATTTTCAACCCTTCAAATCGTTCCCGTCCCTGCGCAGCCGTGATGTCCATGTTACGCCACCGCGGCCACCGCAAAGGCTCTGG
>Ga0247815_10003132_pt1 | contig 11977 bp, 14 predicted proteins | sample UWRJL194509B1_FD_181014 | JGI IMG/M metagenome (GOLD analysis project Ga0247815, IMG submission 181014) | Plant litter microbial communities from Arlington Agricultural Research Station in Wisconsin, United States - UWRJ-L194-509B-1 | ecosystem: Environmental > Terrestrial > Plant litter >... | reverse complement strand
CAAACCCGCTGTACTGGTGTCGTGCCCTGAGCCTCAGCTCCGGTGCTGAACCCCGTGCTCACATCACCTCGTGCCGCCATTCCGAGCCTCTCCGATAGTAGTTTCGATTTCTACTGACGCCGAATTTTGTATTTATACTCGCACACCTGCTAATTGAGCTCCCCTACGCGTTTGCCAGGGTCACTGCTTATCCGATTGCCACCCGAATTCGATCTTTCATGATCTTATTTCTACATGGATTGTTTGCACTTGACTACTGAAGTTGACCCTTTCACCGCCCTCTGTTCCCTCCCATATGATGGAGATTTGAGTCTAGGAGATCTCGGTTTTAATCGCGGGTCACTCTTCATCTATCTTAGGGCTTTCGCAATGCGCTATCACTTGAAGCTCATGCCGCGATATACGTATCACTTGGCGGCGGGTCAAGCGCATTTGAAGCGCGGATGCTCAAGTGATCATGAACACAACCTGCTTTGGGAACTCGTGGGCAATATCGTTCTAAACGAGCGATGGACGGACAGTGTTGAGGCGGTCCATTGCACATTAGGAGGGTGCCTGACCCGCTCGGGCAACAGTCCAGTCCATGTAGGAAGAGGATTTCCAACCGGTACTGGGTTTTCCCTCACCGCTCCCCAGCACAACAGAAGGTACTAGGCGGGACACAAATGTGGTGATCCGATGTTCTCTACCAACAAGGAGATATTAACTGTTCACACCTCTACTGTGGCCTGGCTAAATGCAAACTTCAACCTGTACCCGGCTAACACCGTAGAGATCACGTAGATATTACTTGCCGCAATCGCTCCGCACGTTACCTGCTGCTATTCGTTCGCCAATTCGGTAGTAGATCCGACAGCATTTCGGCGATCGGCTCGTAGCCAAAATGAAAGGTATGGCTTTCATTCTGAACCGACATCGCCTTGGGCAGCGGCCTACGTGCAGTCGACGATCCTGAGGGGTTCTATGCCATTCCTGCACATACTCACGCTCCAGGGTCTACCTCATCTATAAACCGGTGCACAATTCTGGGCCAACGGTTACCCCACTCCACTTCTTTCTTCTACGCAAAGGTCCCGAAAGCCATGGCAAGTCGTAAGTCAGTTGAGAAGGCCAAACTTGACTGACTAGCCGGACAGGTCCACTGCACCCTCTTCTTCCTCCTGTTCGTGGCGGCGCTCCCCGTCAATGCCGCCTTCACTCGTCCTGCACGGTGGAAGCTTGATACTGTTGAGCAGACCTATGCTGGCTCATGGTGCTATAGGCCAGGAGCCGATGCGATCTCGCACGGCCGCTGCAGCAACTCTACACTGAATGTGCTCCTCAATGCGCATATAGACAACAATCATGGCGCGGGACTATCGATCGCATACTACGATCCCACAGATGGAAGTATTCTCGGAGGTGCGGGCTGGACAAATTGGGACATTGTCGTGCTGCCTGTTGGAGTGTGCCTGAGTGGGCAGGTCGGTGGATTGGACGACGCATACACCACAACCTGTCGCTTTACCATCACCGACGATGATCACGATATAGCCACCTCGCATATTGGCGAGTGCGCCGTCAACCGCCCACAGTTGCGCGTGGCCGATGGCTGCTACACACCGCCTCCTCACCGTCCTTGGTTTCGACTCGACGACTCTACCAGCGCCATCCTGGCCATCATCAGCCTCATCCTCGCACTGCCTCTATACGGGCTTTATCGTCGATATCGTACACGTCGTGCGCGGCGGAAAGCTGGAATCGAGGACGAACAGGCGCTGCTGCTCATGGGTCTCGAAGGTGACGTCGGCGACAGCAGCGAGGTCGACCAGGATACGCCTCGCCTGGGACCAGGTCATTCAGACAACTGAGCTTCTTACGAAAGCTGAAAATAGGCGTGTCCTTGCTTCAAATCAAGTTGGACTGGTGTGCTCAACTTTATATGCAGAAGACTGCTACCTAACCCGCGCGTCTGTAACCCTATCTACTTCGAGGTCGACATCTGTACCCCACACAACTTCACTTTCAATTCCACATCATTTGACAATTCCACTCGCGTCGCTAACCGTGCTTCGTTCTATCCTCGCACCCTCGCTTTCCCGCTATCCTCATGATAACTAGAAAGGGCCGGCAAGCCGGCAGGTCACCTTGCGTTCTGTGAGCGACCGACTATCGCTCCCGAACTTGATGTCAGAATGATGGGAACCTGACATTGACCTCGGCTGCTGTTACCTATTGCCCGAAGCCAGGCACAGCTGGTCACGGCCGGAAAGTCCTACAGGCGTTTCACGCGATCGCTCACAAACCATTCTCACAAGAGAACAAGCCGTGTCAGTGTAACTTGAAGTTGAAAAGGCAAGCCGGTAGGACATTTTGCGTGAAGTGAGCGATCTATTTGGCACAAAGGAGGAACAACAACCAAGGACATAGAACAGCTATCAACACGCAAGCTCACAACGCACGCAATGATCAAACGGTAGACGTGTTATGCTTCTTGGTTGGGCTTCCACCAGCATCGACATTCGCCTTACGTTTCTTCATCGGAGATGAAGGGCCACGCACAGTACGAGGCTTGACATCAATAACATCAATGCAGTCAAAGTGAGCCGAGATAGAGCTCGAGCCCGGCTTGGTAACTTGGCCATCCCTGACGGTAGGTCCGATGTTCCAGTTCTCCAATGTGAAGTGAATTTCCACCAGAGCTCCGTCGAGCACAAACTTAGCCCGACCCGGCTCAATTGCGTCCACGTCGGCATCCCAAGCCTTGAGCGGGATGATTTTGTGGTTGGTACGAAGACCAGGGTTGTCGACCACAATCTTGCGGCACGCAGTATTGAACGGCCAAGTCTCGAAAGAAGTGGCTCCCGTCGGTGATCCAACCTGAACAAATAAAACAAGAGCAACACCGTCAGCATAGAAAATTAAACACAATCAACCAAAAATCACCTCAAACATGCGCTGCTTGAAGCGCAAACCCTTTTCACCCAGCACTGGATGCAGAATCCAACTAGCCTCGTCAGCTGGCCGGGACGACGCCTGGACGTGGTCGAAGAATGGAACGACATGCTGATCCCACATTTCCGCCAAGTTGACGTCTCCAGCAATATCGGTGTCGAGAGGGCGAACCAACTGGCCAACGTAAAAACCCTTAGCAAAACGACCCTCGGTGAGGTCACGGTTGAACATCTCGAATTCCCCGTTTGGACCGAGGCCACCGGCCGAACTAATGCGTCCGATGATGGTAAAGACGGTGCGCACACGCTGATTATCGGTGGTACTGAGGTGTGTGAGCTCACGATGAGCGTTGCCTTGAGTGTTTGTCGGCGTCCATGCGACAGAGGAAGGGTCGACACCTTTCAGAAGGAAGTGGTCATGGGCGTTAAGACGAGCAATGGTTGCCAAAATGGCAGCAATGGCAGTATCAGACGACATGGGAGCAGTGAGATCAGGAATGAGCAAGACAGAAGATGGGGAGTAGGAGTAGAAGATGTTGCCATCGGACCTTTATACGAACCAACCGCCACAACATAGATTACCCGTAGCTCCCGGCGAGACCGAATTCACCCAGACTACCCAGAATCACACTCTCCCTCCACCATGTCCGAGTTTCAGCACCTCTCGAAAGCCCAGATTTATTCAGGCTTACCTGGCGTTTCGTTCAGCGACGCAGCGCGCCGTTCAAAGAAGAAATTGATTGATGAGGTCTCATTGCTCAATGAAGCGCAGAAGGCTCAGCTGCGTCGGCACGTCCAATCTCTCTCGGGGTCTTCTTCTCGCAAGCGCCGAGCCGAACCCCTGGAGCAGCATAGGAATGTCAGGCAACGCCACGTTCCCACGCCCGAACCGCCAACGGACCAACCAGAAGTCGAATCAGCCAGTCCAACCGGACCGTTCCTCCACCCACCAGCATCTGAAACCCTGGCTCGTTGCTACAATGCATTTGTTTCTGGCACAGGCAACCAAGCTCTATCCAGCCAAGTGTGTGCCGTCTGCGCCACAGAGCACCCGGCCAACGAAGGCGAGAAGGCTCTACTCTCCGAACTAGCGCATCGCGATCTCCTCAAACCGGCTAAGTCTCACCCGGCACACCAACTATTTGGCGAAGATGGCATTCTACTCTCGCCGGCCCACGTATGGCAAGAAGATGACGAGGAAGTCTGCTGGGTGTGCCGGCCATGCCACACGTCTCTGTCGCGTGGCGAACTCCCTGAACTCGCGCTAGCCAATGACCTCTGGGTCGGACCGGTCCCACCATGCCTAGAAATCCTCACGCTTCCAGAGCAGATGCTCATCGCACGACATTACACCAGAGTTTATGTGTTCAAAATGTACCCAAAGCGTGGCGGGGGGACATGGCTGCCTTCCGATCAGCGGCAGCGTGGGATGAAAGGCAACGTCGTGTCGTTCCGTTGGAACACCAATCGCGTAGTCGACATGCTCGAAGGCAAGATCGCGCCACGGCAGCTCAAGACACTCGCTTCAGTAATCGCGGTGTCGTTTATTGGCTCTGGAAAGTTGCCCGAACGTTGGCTTCGTGCCACATTCCGAGTACGCCGCCAGCGTGTTCTTGACGCCCTGCTTTGGCTCAAGCAGAACAACCCCCTGTACCACGACATAGAGATCGACATGGACCGTATCAATCAACTACCCGAAGATGATGTGCCAGAGGCGATTACGGCCAACATCCGACAAACAGCAGACGCGACTCAAGCCGCTCGCGAATCCGAAACCTATGTGCCCACAGTCGAAGAAGACACCCCAGGTATGTGCGAGAAATTGCTTGCCCAGCAATGGCTGACATGACAGCAGTAGCAGAAGAACTAGACGAAGAACTAGATGACACTGAAGACACGGAGAATGGTAAATACATGAACGAACAGCTCCACACAAGCTGACACATTCTAATTTTCAAGTTGTTCCTTTGGAGCACGTAGGAGTTGAAGATACAGACTTAACCGGACTCAGCCACACGGAGATTCTCATGCACGCGCTCGCCACCGGCCAGTCACCGCATACGGAGGCCGGATATGCAGCTCGCCACTCTCGCCTTGCAGTACCTGACCTGGGTCCGCTCCGTGATCAACAGACCGAAGACGATACCGATGTCGGCAACCCGTTGGCCACGGCTTACCCCACACTATTTCCCTACGGCGTCGGACTGCTTGAAGCATCGAGAACCCGGCCCATATCGTTCAAACGGCACGTCCGCTGGTGCCTCCAGTACCATGATCGCCGGTTTCGGCTCCACCATTCCTTTCCTTTTGCGGTGTTCGGGATGCAGCAGAAGCGCGAAGCTCTCAGCTCAGCGCGCCTCCAGATGAACCATTCCGGGTTCGCCAAGGTAGCCGAAGTATTCTCCACACTGCATCATCGAGACTTGGAGAAGGCTGCGCAAGAGGAGGCCAAAGGCGAGCGATTTAGCGACTCCCGCATACGACTCCTCCGCCAGAATCTGACCGCCACTGCGACGCGCATCACCGGTTCGGACCAGGCGCGAGCAAGCTACAGGAGCATGATTCTCAGCACAACATACGCACTCAATCCTCCATCGATATGGCTCACCATCAATCCAAACGATCTCCAAGATCCAATCGCCCAAGTCTTTGCTGGCGAAGACATAGACATGGATGCGTTCAACAACCTCGCAGGGCCAGATGCCGACCAACGTGCACGCAACATCGCTGCCGACCCCTACGCCGCAGCCAAGTTCTTCAAGTTTCTCATAGATCTCTTGATACGCGAAGTATTTGGTGTCAATGCGACACCCAACCGAGTACACTCGCGCGAGGGCATATTCGGATTTGTTAGCGCATATTTTGGGGTTGTGGAAGCGCAGGGCCGAGGAACACTGCATCTCCACATCCTGATCTGGCTTCGAGGCGCTCCTGGACCCATACAATTGCGAGAACTCCTGCGATCCCAGGCGTTCAGAGACCGCATTGTTGATTTCCTCAGCCGGAACGTCAGAGCCCACAAGCCGCAGCTGACCGAAGAGTACATCCAGCGCACAGCCGCTGTCCCCAACGTCGCATACTCCCGCCCACCTGCACCAACCTCAGCAAACTTCGCGGCAGAGCAGGACGACCTAGAAGTACTATTAGCGCGAACGACCCAGCTGCACACATGCTCTCCTCACACCTGTCTCAGACTCGACAGATTTGGCGAACGTCGATGCAAGCGCAAGGCACCGTTTCCACTCGCTAACGAGAATCGCGTCGACGAGAGCGGATCGTGGGCAATACACCGAACCTATGGCTATCTCAACAACTGGTGTCCTCCGCTCTTCCCTCTGCTACGAAGTAACCACGACATTAAGTTCATCACAAACGGGCCCGAGACGAAGAGCATCATGTGGTACATCAGCTCCTATCAGACGAAGAAGCAGGGCAAGACGTTCAACTCTTCGGCCCTCCTCGCGAAGGCTGTCAAAAACCACAACACATCCGACTCGTACCTACACGACCTGCAGCAGCGCAACAGACTAATGCTCTTCCGCTGTTGGAACATCCTCAACCGCGAGAACGAATTGTCAGCACCGCAGGTGATGATGTACCTGATGGACTGGGGCGACAACTTCACGTCGCACAACTACGTTCCTCTTTATTGGACGGGCGTGCGCGGTTTCTTGCTCAGGACATACCCTGAACTCCGCCAAAGGTGAGGAGAACTCTCGGCACAGTGTAATCCGAGCTGACATGGCAACAGGCGAGAAGAACCGGGCCCTGTGGTCAACGCCGAGGACGAACAACAGCCAGATGCCCAACAAACGAACTCAGACATCCGAGCAGAGACACAATCTTCAGCAGATGATGCAGTATGTGTGATGGGATGAGACGTTGAAAGAAGACTAAGAACACTACTGCAGGGGGACATAGTGACACTCGAGGTTCAACGAGATGGCTCGGTCGTCGCTAAGTCGCAACTAACTGACTATCAGCACCGTGGCGACGAGCTGGAGTCTTTGTCACTATACGAGTTCATTCGCGATACCTACGACGCTCAGATTACGGCTGCAGACAAAGACCGTTTCTCGTTAGACGTCGAACCCGAACCCCATGCTGATCAGCAACGACGTGGCCGGCCACTCGCAGCTCGCTACCAATACACAGAGGGACATCCGCGCCGCAAGACACGCATGCGACGCGTGCGTGATGGCGCTCACAACACGCTCCCCAACATTGTAGGCGGCTATTTTGCTCGCGAGAGCAACCCTGCCGAGCTGGAGATGTTCCAGGCATCGATGATGGCACTACTGAAGCCATGGAGAGTGCAACATGACCTGCGTTCGAATGGCGCAACATGGGCACAGGAATTCGATAACTGGGAGTCGGTCGCGGGTGCAACTAGTCGGCAAGTTCTCGACAACGTACGTTTCTGTCAGCAGAGCCAGGATGCTGCACGCGACGAGCAGGCCGAACAAGCCAACGGAAATAACACCGCCACTGAGCGACCATTGAATCGCACAACGCGCACTCTCGACGCGATGGACGATGGACAAGAGGACGACGAGGGCGAAATATCGTTTCAGATCGACGAAGACGATATTGCGAATGAACGGGAGAGGCAGCGGTCCACGGCGGGGGAAAAGCATGCCGACGCAGCACTAGAAATTGCGTGTAACGCCAAGATTCTACCACCCCCTGGACTAGACTGGAACACCACCACGCCGGTTGCGGGTAGGGCCGTAGGGAGTCAAATCGAGCAGCTACAGCGTTGGCAGACTGCACTTTCGGCCGATCAAGAAGCACAGGGAGAGTTGGCCGCACGCGAGCCAGAAGCCATGGAAGATCAGGGTCAGGGATAGCCACTTAATTTTAACGTTTGCTGACTGAGAACGTAGGCGACGTGCAGGATAACATGGACGTCGACGATCCGTGAGCCGATCAACAACCTGCTATACAGCCGGTGTCAGAGGAACGCGACGCTGAATGTCAACCCGGAATCCTGAAGATGGATCAGCGTCGAGCGTTTGACATCATCGACGGCCACCTGAAGCAGACGATTAATGGTGAACAACCCACTCAGTTGCTCATGCAGATACTCGGCGAGGGCGGGACAGGGAAATCCAAGGTGATCAGCATGCTCACGGCACGATTCAAGGAGTGCGAAGTCGGCCACTGGCTGCGCAAGGGAGCATACACCGGCATAGCAGCATCACTCATAGGCGGCAGCACACTCCACAATTTGGCCAAGCTGTCCAAGCCACGGCGGGGCAAGAATGGCGCTAATCGTCAAAAGAAGCTGAAGAAGATCTGGCAACACATACGGTACCTCATCATCGACGAGGTCTCCATGGTTTCGCGAGACTTCCTGGCCAGCATATCCAGCGCTATTGCCCAGGCCCGCCCAGACAACGTCACGGCTAGCGACTCCGCTTTCGGGGGACTCAACGTGATCATCTGCGGCGACTATCACCAGTTCCCGCCCGTGATGAGGAAGGGTGGCGCGTTGTATTTCGAATCCAACACCTCTAAGGACAAGGCGGACGACCAGGTTGGGCGCAAGATATATGAGCAATTCACGACCGTCGTTATCTTGAAGGAGCAGGTGCGCTCATCCGGCGACCCGGAGTGGACACAGTTCCTCAGGCGGCTGCGAGAGGGCAAGTGCACAGAGGACGATCGCGAGATGTTGCGTACGCTCGAAGTGTCAAACAACCCTGAACTCATGGACGATGCTGCCTGGGCCGACGCGCCGCTGGTCACACCACGGAATGCGGTGCGTCATAAATGGAACAGCGCGTGCATTCGCCGTCACTGTGCCCGCACGTCACGCCAACTATACCGAGTACCAGCAAAGGACAGAATCAGTGGCAGGCCTCTCACTCTCGCAGAAAGGTACACTATGTGCAAGACAAGAACCGGGACCGACCGACTTCCAGAATCGATAGAACTCGCTGTTGGAATGAAGGTCATGGTGACTTTCAACGTGCACACAGAGCTGGATATTGCGAACGGGAGCAGGGGTGAGATTGTAGACGTTGTTCTGCACCCGGATGAACCCCCGATTGATAGCACAGCCTTTGAGGTCGAGCTGGAGCATCCACCGGCGTACGTCTTGGTGAAGTTGGACAACACACGGGCAGCTCAGTTACCCGGACTCGACGCGGGCGTCATTCCAATTACCACAATGACGAGCACTTTCCAGCTCAAGATGGACCGCTGCACACACACCGTCGAGCGAACACAGTTACCCATAACACCCGCATACGCCTTCACGGACTACAGGGCTCAGGGCCAAACAATAGAGCCAGTGATCGTCGACCTTGCAACTCCTCCCGGGCCAGGGAACTTCGACGCATTCAACGTTTATGTCGCATGTTCACGCGCACGAGGAAGGTCGGGAATACGGCTCCTACGAGCAGTGGACTATAAACTCATAACGTCGCATCCATGCGAGGCATTGCGTGTGGAGGATATCAGATTGTCGGCGTTGGATGAGGATACAAAGCGTCGGTACAGCACATCGATAATAAATGAACATTGAAATGACCGTTTTAAATTTGAATTTGAACTCCGCGTAAATGCAACTCATGATCAGTGATCGAAATGGCGTACATTCGAATATTGACGTAGCACCATAGCATTTTATTTCTCATATAATGACAGTGCTTCAGGATCGAGGCGAGGTTTGAGGTCAGATGGAAAGACAGAATGTAATCCACACGGGGATGACCACCCACGTAGTCTCTACTCAGGAGCAGTCTTAGAACTAACGATATTCTTATTATAAAGGCACTCGAGTGGTAAAAAAACTAGCGAAGCCGCAGCTCAGAGCGCAGCGCATCCGGGAATGTTTGAGCAAAACATTCCCGAACATGCTGGACCTCCGTGGACGATGGGAGGCATCTGATAATCTGAGGGTAGACAATTGTGATGGTCTGTAGAAGTTTTAGGGCGATTACTGATATACTTATGGCGATTGAACAGTGAAATTCATAATAACTGCCGGGTGGGGGGTATGTGACTCGGCCTATCGATTTAAGAGATTCTACTGGCACTTTATTGTGTCCTGTATGTATAAACAGAGTCAGAGCATTGTGGCGGAGCATACGAAAAGCGAGATGAGGTGCAGTTCTGAAATGGACGAAGGCAGGTATCGCCGGCGGAGCGGCCTCGTGATTCGGAACATGTTCGGAAAATCCACACACGAGCGCTTATAATTTCGTTTAACAAGAGACCTAGCTACGCAAGGTGACTGTACTCCCGCCTGTCTGATATAAACTCTGTTGATACGCAGCCCCTATGATTTCAGATGGAACCCGAGGTTACCAATGCTCTGCCACCCCATCTGCTCCACGCATTATATGCACTGAGAGCCAAGATGGGTGGGAGGTCCTATCGCGGTTACGCGTTCCGACGGCCACCACTTCGCCGACCTTTGTTTCGACTTGAAAACTCAACGACCGGCGTCCAGAACATCATCTTTCTCGGCATTGCTCTCCTTGTATTCGAACTGTATTGCTGGTACTCCGCGTGTCCTGCGTGGCAGCGAGCGATAATTGGCGATAGATAAGCGTTGTCGTTCGTTGACGTTGCAGGTGGTGCCCTCGACGACACCAGTCAGGACATGTCTCATAAGAAGCCGGCTCACCCTGAACGCTGAATGCCACATGCTGCGTCGCATTTTCATTTCATGTCCGTCTGATATGCTGATCGCCTTTTGCTGAAGACTGCTACCAGACGCGCTCTCGACATGCGTCCAGGTCGCGGACTCACCGACGACGGCCAATTACCACACGCATGTTAGCTCTTCATTGCAACCTCTACTAGATGCTTTCAATGCCTCGCGTTCACACATTACTCGCAGTCATAAACCAGCTTCCGTGGCCTGAATCTGAGATTCCGCTTGTTCTTCGCCTGCTTGAGGTGTGCTTCCCGTGCACTGTGACGCTCGTCCCAACTACGATGACGATGACAACCTGCTGACACGTGGTCCAAGGTCGACCATGGCAGCAAGAACTACGTGACTCCTTGTGCGGAACCCGACGTCTGCAACGACGCCTCCGGCAAGCATTGCAGACGTAAGAAGCGTGGCAATCTCGGGGCGCGGCGGGGCTCGCCGCTTGGGGAAAACACAAGTTTGGGGGCTGTGCTATGCCTTCGCCCGCTGCTGCAGGACTCTCCCGATCAGGCGATCTTCGTTGCCGAGCTGGCTATTCACTCCCTCTTCTCTCCCTGAAAACCGCCGCAGTAACCACAACTACGCGTCACACCTACGCGTACACAAGCGGGTTATAAGAGCGCGACCGCGATTCTGACCCACCGTCAGGACCCAGTTCAATCCTTTGCACCACATCGATCTCGAGAGCCATGGTAAGTCCCGCAACAGGTAAAGACAGTGCCTACGGAGATTGACAGGGTTGCCGGACAGATCCGCCTCACACTCTTCTTCCTCCTGTTCTGCTCCACGCACCCGGTCAATGGCGCGTTCACCCGTTCCGCACGCTGGAAACTTGATGTCATTGAGCAGACCTATGCCGGTTCATGGTGTTATCGACCAGGAGCCAGTCTGACCTCGCACGGCCGCTGCAGCAACTCTACACTGAACGTGGTCCTCACCGCCCATCTTCAGAACAACCATGGCGCAGGACTTTCGATCGCATACTATGACATTGCTGATGGAAGTATCCTCGGAGGTGCTGGCTGGAGGAACTGGGACACAGTTATCCTGCCTGTCGGGGTGTGCTTGAGTGGCCAGGTCGATGGGGTGGACGACGCATACACTACGACTTGTCGTTTCGCTATATCTGACGACGACCACGACATCTCCGCCTCGCACCTGGGAGAGTGCACCGTCAATCATGCACAGTTGCGCGTGGCCGATGGATGCTACACACCTCCTACTCCTCGTCCTTGGTTTCGACTTGACGACTCGACCAGCGCCATACTGGCTATCATCAGTCTCATCCTTGCGCTCCCTCTATTTGGGCTTTATCGTTGGTACCGTACCCGTCGCGCGCGGCATCAGGTTCAAAGTGAGGACGAACAAGCGCAGC
>Ga0247815_10003127_pt1 | contig 11987 bp, 6 predicted proteins | sample UWRJL194509B1_FD_181014 | JGI IMG/M metagenome (GOLD analysis project Ga0247815, IMG submission 181014) | Plant litter microbial communities from Arlington Agricultural Research Station in Wisconsin, United States - UWRJ-L194-509B-1 | ecosystem: Environmental > Terrestrial > Plant litter >... | reverse complement strand
TTTAGACCTTGCTTTAGCGCCAAATTTGATCAGTCCATCGTTCTCCCCGATCTTGTAAGGTATCCCCAGGTTGAATTTCGCCGTCAGGTTTTTGTCCTTGGCCCTGGTTTTTCCGTAGCCGATCTCGTCAAACTCATACTGCGAATTGTCGGTATACCCTTCGGCCTGAAATTTCGGGAACTTGCTGTCGCTGAAGTCCAGCGTACTCGGCAAGCCTGCTATAAAAGCGGCTTCGTTGTCGTATGGGGTATCCTGTTCGCCGTAACTGTATTGTACTTCATAGTCCAGAAACAGGGTTTTAAAAGTGTGTTTGGCACCCGCATTTAAGGAAAGCACAGACTGGGATTCGAAACGGTCCTTTTTTAGTTTTTCAATTTCCTCATCACCTGGTTTAAATACATACCTGTTGCGTTGTTCCCGGTCCGTGAACCTCGAATAAAGTCCTTTGAAATAGATTTCATGGTGACTGTTGAACTTGTAATCCAGCGAAGAGCTCAAACCCAGGCGCGTCCTGGTCAGGGCATAATCCCTCAGTTCCATCTCATTGTCCTCCACTGCTCTTTCGTAATTGTCAGAGCCGAGGTCATTGTGGTAATAGTTACCATTGAACAATACGCCAAATTTCTCGTCCTTGCCCAAACGTTGTCCGTATTGCAGTTGCCCCTGCAGGTTGGGTTTGCCCATGAGGTTGTTGTAGCCCCCACCGAAGGAACCACTGATTTCGGCTTTTCTGCTTTGGGCCATCCTGGTAATCAGATTGATCGAACCCCCAATCGCATCGCCATCCATATCCGGGGTCAGCGCTTTGCTCACTTCGATCGAAGCCAGCTGGTCTGAGGGGATGGCATCAAGCGCTACAAAACGCACATCTGCTTCCGGAGAGGGGATTTGTTCGCCGTTGACGCTGGTATTGGTAAACTGCGGCGCCAGTCCCCTGACAGAAACATACCGGCCTTCACCCTGGTCGCGCTCTATATTGATCCCCGGCACACGCTGCAACGCTTCGGCAGCATTGGGGTCAGGGAAACGGCCAATTTGATCGGCCGCCACAATGTTTTTAATGTTATCTGCGTTTTTTTGTTGATTCAGCGCTTTGGCCTGTCCCTGGGTGTAACCAGTAATGACCACATTGTTCAGGTTCCGCTGCCTGCCAGATAGGGCAATGTTCAATACCTTCAGTTCATTGCTTTTTACATCGACCGATAAGGTGGTGTCGGCGTAGCCCAGGTAGCGGACCGTGAGGCTAACGCGTCCGGAGTTGACGTAAAACTGGTACTCGCCACTCAGATTGGTGGCTGCGGCATTGCTGGTTCCGGTGACGACGACTGTGGCGCCGGTCAAGGGTTCTTTACTTTTTTGATCGCTGATCCTTCCCTTTAAGATTCCCCGTTGCGCCAGTGCAACTGTGCTGAGCAAAAGGAATGAAATCCCGAAAAGTAACATCTTAAGTTTCATAAAATATGGTTTGTTTATTTCTTGCCAGCAAAGGTTGGTTAACCGGAAACGGGAATGAATTTTATGGCGTTACAAAAGATATACAGGGCTGGAATTGGCGTTAACAAAAGGCATACAGCCGGGATATGTTTATATTAAAATACTGGTATTCATGTATTTATAATTTTTATTTACGCCATTAAGTTTGTGTTAAGGCAGCATTACCTTAGGTGTACAGCCGCTTGAACTAGAGTCTCTGGATAAAAGCACTCAAACTTTCTCCTTCAGACAGGTTGAGCTTTTTACGCAGCCGGTAGCGGGAGACCCGCAAACTGTCGGGCGAAATGGCCAGCATCGTAGAGATGTCTGCCGTACTGAGGTTCATTTTTAAGAGGGCGACCAGGCGGAGATCTGAAGGGCTCAGCGCGGTGCTGTGTTTCTTTAAGCTTTCAAAGAAATTTTCATGGACACGCTCAAAAACAATTCTGAAATCGTCCCAGTTTTTTTCCTGGTTGCTGTTGATGGTAATCAGGCTGATGACCTGTTTGAGTTCCTTGCGCTGGTCCCGTTTATCGTCCCGGATCATTTCGCCGAGGCGGGATTTCAGCTCTTCGAGCAGCTGGTTTTTTTGGATCAGGTGCAGGGTGTGACTGGTCAGTTCCTTGCTCTTCAGTTCCAGGTTGGCCTCCATGGCTTTCTTCTGGACTTCCCCGTTCCTGAGTTTTAAGCGCTGGCGACTGATGATGCTGCTGCCCAGCAGGACGACCAGCAATGTAATGGTCACGGCCCCGATGGTCAGTACGGTATTGATCCTTTTGTCTTTTTCAAATTGCAGGATGGCATTGTCTTTCTGTTCCGTTTCGAACAATGTTTGCAATAGCGCCAGTTGTTTTTTATTGTCCTGGGAAAAGATTTCCATGAAGATATCCCTACCCGCTTCGCTGTAATGATACGCGCTGTCGTGTTTTTTCATCAGATCGAAAGTCTTGGAAAGATCCCGGTAAGCGCTGGCCAGCTGGTAGGGTTCATTCATGCTTTTGGCCATAGCGGCTGCCTTTTTTGTATTGTCAAGTGCGGCTTTCAACCTGTTGGTCTTGCGGTAGACATCACCCATGTTATTCACAATCTCAATCTGCGCCATCTTATTACCGGTCCTGCTGTTCAGGTCCAGCGCAAGGGTAAAATATTTCAACGCAGAGTCCAGCTGCAGGCGGTCCTCATAAATGCTGCCCAGGTTCTCGTAGATTTTGGCAATGCCTGTTTGATGGTCACTTTTTTTGAACTCCAGCAAAGCGAGCTTCTGGAATTTAAACGCTTGCTGGTGGTCCTCCTTTTTTTCGTAGGTCTGTCCGATAAAGCCATAGGAATCTGCTATGCCGTTGGGATTGCCAAGCTTTTTGTAACCATCCAGCGCCTGCCGGAAGGTTTTGAGCGCTACCTGGTACTGACGGTTGTAAAAATACGTTTTGCCGATCTTGTTCAGATTGCCTGCAAGTAATTCAAACTGTTCCTCTTTTCTGTAAATGACATCGGCTTTGTAATAATTCACCAATGCTTGCGAGTAGGCCGCCTGTCCGTAGAACAATTCACCGATTTGCTCATAACACCTGGCTGCCGCAACCTGGTTATTCTGCGCCAGCGCTTCATTTAAATCACGTTTGATCTGGACGAAGGCCGCATCCGGATTGTTTTTGATGAGTTGCTCGGTAGCGGGAGACAAGTTCAGCTTGCTGGTTTGTCCCCAAGCGTGCCCATAGAGCAGAAAGATTAACAAGGTGGAGCAGGCTTTGATCATGCTTACATTAAGAGTCAATAAGAAAATCTAAAGGTATAAACTGCATGTTAAGCTGATGTTAACTGCGGATACTTAACAAAATCATAATGTAACCTATAGAATACCGGTGATTTGAATCTTACATATTTGTACATGAAATATCTGTTTTTATTCTTTTGCCTGGGCTTGGGTATATCCGCAGCAGCGCAACAAAAGCCCAATGAAAATTCCGGGCACAGTCACAATGACTATAACCAGAACTTCCCTTTTTTCCTGGCTTACCATGCGGGTATGGGTTCTGTTGAAGCTGACGTATTTTTTCGCGACGGTAAACTACTGGTGGCCCATAACGAACAGGACACGGATCTTGAAAAAGACCTGAACAAACTGTATCTGAGCCCGATTGCTAAGGCATTCGCGAAAAACAAAGGACATATTTATGCGGATTCCAGTAAAAAGATGCAACTGGTAATTGATATCAAGGAAAACCACCAGGTGGTTTTGGCGGAGCTGATCAGGCAACTCAAGCCTTTTCTGCCAGTATTTGATCCTTCAGTAAATAAGAATGCCGTCCGGATCGTAATCAGTGGTGATATGCCGGCACCTGAAAAATTTAAAGACTATCCAGCTTATATCTCTTTTGACGGTCGGGCAGGGAAGGTGTACAGCGAGGAACAACTTGCCAGGATTGGAATGATCAGCGACAATCTGGCTGGTTATACGGTGTGGAACGGTAAAGGAACACCGAGCCCTGCAGACTTTGAAAAACTTAAAGCCCTTGTCGATCAAGCTCATGCCCTTAGGAAACCATTCCGTTTCTGGGGAACGAAAGACAACCCGAATACCTGGAAGGAACTGGAGCACCTTAGGGCAGATTGGATCGGTACAGACCATCCAGTAAAACTCCAGGAATTTTACAGTACGAGGGACAAGCTGGAATATGTGAATCCCAAGCCTTACCAGCCCTACCAGCCCAGCTATAAAAATGACGGGGGTACCGGAAAGGTTAAAAATGTGATCCTGCTGATCGGTGACGGAATGGGACTGGCCCAGATACAGGCGGGCCTGAGTACCAATTTTGGGCTGTCCAACCTGATGAATTTAAAATACATCGGACTGTCGAGAACAGAAGCGGTCAATTCAGATTTTACGGATTCTGCCGCAGGGGCAACGGCCATGGCCAGTGGAGAGAAGACCATTAACCGCTATATCGGCGTGGACACAAATGGAAAAGCTTTAACTGCACTTCCTGATACTTTAGCCGGATACGGCATTAAGACGGGTGTGATCAGTAGTGGGGACATTACCGATGCGACTCCGGCGGCATTTTATGCCCACCAGAACGAGCGTTCCCTGTCGCAGGAAATAGCTGCTGACCTGGCCAACAGCCATGTTGACATCCTGGTCGGCTCCAGGAGAAAAAGTTTCACTGAAAATAAGGATGTTAGTCTGATGGACAGATTGACAAAAAAGGGCTATCAGTATTCAGAAAGTCTGGAGCAGTTTTCCGCGGCAAAATCCGGCAGGCAGCTGGTTTTGCTGGATGACTCGGTAACCAGGCGTAAACTCGATGGCCGTGGCGAAATGTTGAAGATCTCCTTGTTAAAAACGATTGAATTGCTTGATGTAAATAAAGCAGGTTTCTTTATCATGGCCGAAGGTGCGCAGATAGATCATGGGGGTCATGCGAATGACCTTCCTTTTGCCGTTACTGAGCAACATGATTTTGACAGACTGGTTGGTGAAGCAGTTAAATTTGCAGATCAGGATGGGGAGACGCTGGTTATCGTGACAGCGGATCATGAGACTGGGGGATTGTCGCTCTTAGACGCGTCCTATAAAAAAGGAATGGTGCGGGGTAATTTTAGTACGGATGACCATACCAATATCATGGTGCCTGTATTTGCTTATGGACCCGGAGCCGCTAATTTCATTGGAACTTATCCAAACAATGCACTCTACCTGAAAATACTCCGGGCATTTGGTTTGAAGAAAAAATAAGAAATAGCCGGTAGCGAAGCGTGTTTTCCGCTACCGGCTATATGCTTATTTGAGTTTTTTGTCTTGTTTTAACAGTTTTTCGTCCGCTTTGCTGACATCCTTCATCATAGTGAAATGATCGCCAATCTTGCCATCGGCACAGATCCATTTCAGATCCAGCTGGTTGCCCTGTATTTCAAGCATCACAGCACCGCCAACCTCATTGTTGGAATAGTACATGGCATTGTGTGGCCAGGTTTCTTTGTGTCCGCCTTGTGCACCTGCCGATCCGCTTACGACATAGACTGTGCCACTGGTATTTGTTTTGCTTTTCAGGTAAGGTGCTGAGTTCTTGCTGCCGTCGTACAAGGCAGTTGAACTGCTGAGGTTGTGTTTTTCTGCGTTGAAGTCTGCCTCTTTTCCGAAATACCCTTTCATTAGTTTGGAACGTTCATACACGTGACTGTGTCCGCAAAGGATGAGGTCGACGCCATTGTCTTCCAGTGTTTTAATGAAATTCTCCCTTATTTTAACGAGTAGGGTTTCTTTGTCAGAATCATGAGAGCCCATGGTATAAGGCGGGTGGTGCCAGTAAGCCACAACCCATTTCTTGTTGTCATTGGCCTGCAAATCTTTCTTTACCCATTCTGCCTGTTCGCCCATTTGGTCGTAAATGTGCTGTCCTTTATTGTCGGGCCCATAAGAATCCAATGCCAGGAAATGTACATTGCCAATGTCATAAGAATAGTACGATTTGGTGTTGGACGGTGTACCACCAGCTTCGCCCTGGGTAGGGACGGAGAAGTTCTGGAAGTAAGCGATTTTGAATTGGTCGGTCACTGAGGCCGACTGAAAATCATGGTAGTCATGATTGCCCGGAACCGGAAACAAAGGGTATTTATTGAGCAAGGTCCCCTGGTAGTTGTTGAAGAACTTGGCTTGAAACTCCGCATCAGTACCATCTGAATAGGCGTTGTCGCCCATCAGGATCCAGGCATTCAGGTAGTTGTTGCCCAAATACTTCACCACCTCATCCCTCACTTTACGCTGGTTGATGGAGTTATTCCCGCAGTCGCCAAAGCCGGCCACGCGGATGAGGGTTTCACTTCCTTTTTCAGGCAGGGTATAAAAATAATTGTTCTCATCGCCCTGGATGATGTTTTCGCTCAGGTTGCCAATGGCGTAATAGTATTTAGTGAGTGGCTTCAGGCCCGATAGCTTCACGATGTGCTCGGAAATGAGGGTGGAATCGGTAGCCTGCATGTCCAGTTTGCCGGGCGACAAACCATAACTCACCTTGCTGCGGTCATATACGTTGGTTCTCCAGCGGACCGTCATGCTGTTGGGTGTAGCCATCTGAAGGTAAGGCCCCCTGATTAGTTCAGCCTGGAAAGTACTCCCCTTTGGTTTGGTAGTTGTTTTGGGTGCAGCAGCATCCTGGGCATAAAGCAAGGATGGCAGTGCTGATAAGAATAACGCTACTAGTTTGATCGTTCTCATGTGATTATTTACTGGGTTTAATGTTTTGGGCGTAAGCCGTGTCTGTTAATGATTTGATGAATTGAATAATTTGGTCGCTCTCTTCCTTGCTTAGGTTTAAGGGTCTGGAAGACAACGTTTGCTCAGGTGTGGAGAGTCCAAGTCCCGCAGCGCCCCCTTTGTTGTAAAATTCGACTACATTTTCCAGGCTCTGGAAAGCGCCATTGTGCATATATGGACCGGTTTTCTCTGTATTCCTGACCGTTGGTGTTTTGAATGCCTGTTTGTAGAACCGGATTTTGTAGAGGTCAAAGCGGCCCGGATCTTCGTCATACTGCGGTTTGCTGAACACGTCGTCTTTGGTGGTACCCAAGATTTCCAGTTCCGAGATGTCGTAAAAGGGCGGAACCAGCGAATTGAAATAGGGTGCGAAATGACAGGTGCCACATTGCGCTTTGCCCATAAACAGGTTGAAGCCCTTGATTTGCCCGCTGCTCATGGCTTTATTATTGCCGGCCATGTAGTTGTCGAACGGAGAATTGAGGGGATTCAATTCACTAACAAAAGCAGTAATGGCCAAAGCGATATGATCCAGCTGTTCATCCGGGCCTTTGGATTGAGGGAATAAACGATTCAGCGCTTTACTGTACTGCGGGTTATTGCCAATCTGCTTATACACCGATGCTTTGCTGCTGCCCATCTCCAGGGGATTGAACAGAACATCTTTGATTTGTGCCACCATGGTTTTGGACCTGCCGTCCCAGAATTGGCTGTGCTGAAAACCGGCATACAGCAGGGAAGGGGTATTTCTGCGGAGAGCGCTATCCTTGACAAGCGATGCGCTTTTGACCTTTCCATCAGAAAAAAATTGTTCCGGACGGTGGCAGGAAGCACAGCTGACCTGAAGATTTCCGGAGAGACCCTTTTCAAAAAATAACTGCCGGCCCAATAACGTGAGCGCTTTCCGCTTGGCCGGGGCAATGGAATCCCAGGATTGAAGAAAATCAGGACTGTAAAGGTGGCGTGCTCCGTAATTCAGATAGGCGCTGGTGTTGAGCTCCAGATCTTGTCTTTTGATCAATTGCCCGAGTTCCTCCTGAAAAGGCAATGCATACTTTCGGAGATATTCCATGCGGTCGAATGTGTCGAATTCCTGATGCAGCTGCAGGTAAACAATGGAACTGTGCAGCGTCTCTGATAAGCGTTTGCTTTGAGCCACATCTTGTTCGATATAGGGAAGCAGTATCTTTTCCATACTCTTGCTGCTTTCCAGGCTCTCGCTGATGCCGCTTTTTAGCAAGGGCGCATCGTAGCCACTGATGTATAAGGTCATGATGCGGATCAGTTCGATGCGTACACTTTCCAGGACCTGGCGGTCGCTGGCGCTGAACTGATACAACAGGGTTTTTAAGTCCGCCACCGAGCTGTTGAATGCTTCCGCCTGGTCAATCAGGTCCTCCTTGTGCTCATAAACCCGATCCTCAAACAAAAGTGCTTCAATCTGTTGCAACCCCATCGGCTCCACGAGTTCCAGTTCAGGCTCTTCCACCTCGTATTTGGGTGCCGCATTGTACATGCGCGTTTCGCTGGAAAAAAAATAGGAGGTAAAAAAGGAAATGCTTTTATAACGCAGCCTGCATTCGACCAAAGCTTTGCGGGCGGGGATGACACTTGCAGAATCCTGAGTGATCGCCTGAATGGCCTTTAGTAAGTCGGCAGAGGACTGGACAAAGGGATTGACCTGCGTTGAAAAGTAGTCGACCGCCGCCGCCGCACCGATATCATCCTTCCGGAATTGAATGCCGGATGAAAACACCAGGAGACCGGTAAGCAGACTTAAAAGCAGGACAATCTTCGTTTTCACAGTTCTTTTTTAAGGGCCGGCGGTTGGGCCGGCCCGGTGGTATTAATATACGTTTAATTTTAAACCCAGGGTAGCGGTAGCGCCAGTGTACAGGGAAGAATAGGTGTACTGTTCCTGGTACTGGTAGCGCCGCTGATCCTGGTTCAGCAGGTTATTGGCCGAGCCGTAGATGGACAAGCGCGGGGTGATGAAAAAGTTGATGTTCGCATCCAAATAATTGGCCTTGTCATAAAACACATCCCCTTTGTTGGTCGTGCCCAGGATCGTGATGAATGAAGAGGTGTTGTTGTAAGACACCCTTGCGTTGAAGCGCTTCACTTCGTAGGCCAGTGATAAGTTGAGGATGTCTTTGGCAGTACCCGGAAGTTTTGGCGCTCCCTTTTTCACGAAGATAAAGTTGTGCGTGTAATTGGAATAGACCGTCAGGTTGCGCAGCAGGCCCGGTAAAAAGCTCAGCCCTCTTTGGAACGCAAATTCAGTACCGACGATGTTGGCGGTACCACCATTGCCCGGCATGGTGCGCTCCAGGTTTCCGTTGGCCGCTTTTAATTTGTCGTAGTCCGTTTTGTAGGAGGCTACCGTGGTTGGGTTTGCGCCTTGTGCCAGTAAAGACTCTGGCGATTCTACAGCACTTTCTACTTCGCTAAATGGGACCAGGTCTCTGGAAAGAATCCTGTACTTGGTAATGTTTTTAAAATAAACACCGGCAGAGATTAGCCCTGTATTGCCTGTATACCATTCTCCCAAAAGATCCAGGTTGTTGGACAAGGTAGGCTTGATGTCGGAATTACCCTGTTTGATCAGTTTATCTTTTACGTTGACATTGATGTATGGGGAGATGTCTTTGTAGTCTGGTCTGGATATTGTTCTGGTGAATGCGAAACGGTAGACCATGTCTTTATTAGGCGCATATCTGGCCAGAAAGGCCGGCATAAAGTTGAGGAAGTCTGATCTGGTCAGCTGTTTCGCCGGGATGAAATCTGCCCTGACGTTGTAATTGTAGCCTTCGTATTTGACCACGCTGTTCTCCACACGTCCTCCGAAGATCAGCGATAGTTTGTCGCCAATGTTCTGGGTACTCATGAGGTAACCTGCGGTGACGGCCTCATCGCCAGTGTAGTTGTTGCCCAATACGTCCTGGTAGACTTTGTTCAACATAAAATCTTCTGTATCCCCGTAATAGCTTTTGTTGGTATTGGAGATCCAGGCAGAAGAACCTGCGTTTCCTACGTTATAATCAGAATTGATGTTCAGTGTTTTACTGATGTTCGTGGAGTTGTTGGCAAAGCCGGTCCAGAAAGGCTTCCAGCCAATGTAATCAGCCAGTTTTGGTTTACGCCCAGCTGCCAGTTCCGCCTCATATTGTGCGCGAAGGGCAGGATCGATCTGAGGAGTCCAGCGTACCCTTCTGGTAGTCTGGTTGCTCAGGTCCAGGCCGCGGTATTTGGCGCCAAACTTTAAAGTATTGGCAAATTTGCCCGTAGCTAAAGGTATGGAAAGGTCAACCTGGGCGAGGTATTGTTTCGTGTTTGCACGCTTGTCCGTACCTGTATAATTGTCCATATACCAGGTGTCGGCAGAGTCTGTTCTGTTGGACGGTTTGGCCACCATGCTGCTCAGGATATTTTCTATTTCAAAACCATGATCCGCTTTGATAAACCTTGGATCATTGTAGTCCATTTGCACGCTTTTTTCATTTTCACTTTCCAGTTCGAGCTCAATCACGTCCGGTTTATCGGTTACGTTTTTCAGAAAGGAACCCTTCCAGTTCAGTTTTACCTTACCCAGCAAATGTTCACCTTCCATACCCAGGTTCATGATCTTCTGGATGGTCTGACTGGCGTTCCGGTTGTTGAGTCCACCTTCGATATGACGCTCCAGTTCGGGTTGATATACCGGATTTTTTGGGTCGTTGTTGACGTTGAGGTAGGGCTGTTTGGATACATCATCGATGTAATCGCCATTGGCGTCTGTGATCTTTTTGCCTACACCTTCCCAGCCGGCAGCACGTTGCCAGTTCTTGGGATACTCCGCGCCAAGATCATCAACTTTTAGTGTGGAAATGGTCCGCCAGTCGTTGTATTTGTTGTAGATGCCAGTCATTGAAACCGTATTTCGGGCGTTGAATTTATAATCAAGGCCCATGGTATAGCTTTGCCGGATACGTTCCAGGTTATTTTGCACCATATTCAGGAAACGGGGCATAAAATAAGTTTGCTGGTTTACCCATTTCACATCTTCCCAGGTGGTCTGGTGATCGTCAGATCCCAGGAACTGCTGGTAAAAGGAGCCGGATGCCATAATCCCCAGTTTCTTGGCCTTTCCGAAACGGTCGCCGTACACCATGTTTGCATTGTATGCCGGTTTTTGCACGATGTCGCTATAGCCGGAGCCGCCTGTGAGGGAAAACAGTCGTGCATAGGGTGCTTTTCTAGTGATCAGGTTGACTACCCCGCCAATGGCATCACCATCCATGTCAGGCGTGATGGCTTTTGTAACCTCTACCGACTGCACCATATCCGCAGGGATCGCGCTAATCCCTACCGCACGGTTTTCGCCGGTACCAGCGATGTTGGACCCGTTGATGTTGATGGTGCTTTTAGAAGGATCGGTACCCCTGATGCTAACCAAGGATGCTTCTCCCTGATCCATTTGCACGTAGATGCCGGGTACACGTTTGAGCGCATCTCCAATATTGGGATCAGGAAAACGGCCTACCTGATCGGCCGAGATGACATTTACGATGCGGTCGGAGTTTTTCTGTTGGTTCAGTGCTTTTAAGGTAGCGCTGGTATTTCCCGTGACCACGACCGTCTGCAAGGCATTGTCTTTATGCAGCACCATGGTAATGTCAAGCTTTAAATTCTCCCCTTTTTTAATCGTGATTTTTTGTTTGAAGGGCGTGTAACCGATATAGCCCACAAGGAGGTTGTAGCTGCCCGCGGGAACATCCACCAGACTGTAATTTCCGTTTTGATCAGAAGTCGTACTTCGTGATAGTTCCTGTAGTTTGATCGTAGCACCCGGCAAGCTGAGCTTACTCTCGTCGATGATCCTACCCGTAATTAATCCCTGCGCAAAACCCAGAAAAGGGAGCAGTAACAGGGCTAAGGGAAGTAATAGTTTTTTCATGATTGGTCCTAAAAAAATAAGTGTGTCTAAAGATTTGTTTGTTTGATTTTTGAATCGGCGGCAAAGATTAGGGCTTAAAATTTACCGGCAAATCTTTGCCCGTTACCAAACAGCTACAGGACCTCATAAACCGTCTACAAATGAGCTACATAACTCATATCTATTTGATTCATAGCATTTTATTATCTTATTTACGGCCATTAAGTTTGTATTAAGAGATTGTAAATTCATTGGAAAAGGTTAAATTTTATGGATAAAGGCGGAGAGGCTCTCACTTTCTGATAACTGTAGTTTTTTCTTGACCCGGTAACGGGCAGTGCGCAA
>Ga0247815_10003125_pt1 | contig 11988 bp, 6 predicted proteins | sample UWRJL194509B1_FD_181014 | JGI IMG/M metagenome (GOLD analysis project Ga0247815, IMG submission 181014) | Plant litter microbial communities from Arlington Agricultural Research Station in Wisconsin, United States - UWRJ-L194-509B-1 | ecosystem: Environmental > Terrestrial > Plant litter >... | reverse complement strand
GAGACCGAAGCCGCCGCCACCCCGGCCGCAACCGGCGACACGCCCCCCGATCGCCTGTCGATCAACCAGCGCAGCCCGTTCTTCCAGCAGGACCTGCTCGAGCGCGGCATCGGCATCCGCTTCAAGGACAAGGTCCGCCACGACGTCGAGGAATATTGCATTTCGGAAGGCTGGATCCGAGTCGCGCTCGGCAAGAAGGTCGACCGCAACGGCAACGCTCTGACACTGAAGCTGGTTGGGCCGGTGGAAGCCTGGTTCGAGCGGCCTGCAGCGGGCGCGGACACCGACGAGGGCTGATCTCGACGAGGTCGAAGCCTGCCTCCGAACCAAGGTAAGCATGTTTCTCCGCGAAGGCGGGGACCCAGACTGGGCTCCCGCCTTCGCGGGAGAACATAGGAGCGCGGAACGTCGCTGCAAGACAGCCGCAACCCAAAGTCCGTCACCCTAGCGAAAGCTGGGGTATCCCGCTTGGCGGATGCTGTAACCCGAACCGGGAGATCCCAGCTTTCGCTGGGATGACGGCGATGGGCGAGGGACGTTACGCGGGGCGGAGGGCCTTAAGCCTCCACGCCCTCCAGCGCCTCGCTAGCCTCAAGCCACTTCGCCTCGCTAGCCTCGAGCTTCGCATGCACCTCGGCGCGACGCTTGCTCAGGTCCCCCATCGACATCCGCGAGAACCGCGGCTCCGCATTCGCCGGATCAACCATCGCGCGGTCCAGAGCATTGCGCTCCTTGGTAAACTTGGCCGTCTGCTCCTCGATCTCGCGCAAAGCCTTGCGCAGAGCGGCGTCATTACTCTTCGCCTCGGCGGCGGCCTTCTTGCCCGCCTTCTTGTCTGCCTTCGACGCCGCATCGCCCTTGCCGCCATCGCCCTTCAGGACGAACGCGATATAATCGTCGAGGCTGCCGTCGAACTCCTTCGCCGTCCCGTCATCGACCAGCACGAGCCGATCCGCGGTCAGCTCCAGCATGTGCCGGTCATGGCTGACCAGCACGACGGCGCCGGTATAGGCGTTCAGCGCCTGCACGAGCGCCTCGCGCGCATCGACGTCGAGATGGTTGGTGGGCTCATCGAGGATCAGCAGGTGCGGCGCATCGCGCGTGATCAGCGCCAGCGCCAGACGCGCCCGCTCGCCACCCGACAGCTTGCCGACCCGAGTCGTCGCCTTGTCGCCCGAGAACCCGAACCGCCCCAATTGCGCGCGCACAGCAGCCGGAGTCGCGCCCTTCATCAGGTGCGACATATGCTCGATCGGCGAGTCGGTCGGATCGAGTTCCTCGACCTGATACTGGGTGAAATATCCGACCTTCATCTTGCCCGACGACGACATCTCGCCGTCCATCGGCGTCAGTTGCGCCGCCAGCAGCCGCGCGAGCGTGGTCTTGCCGTTACCGTTGCGCCCGAGCAGCGCGACCCGGTCGTCGGGATCGAGCCGCATGTTGAGCCGCTTCAGGATCGGCACGTCGGCATAGCCCACGGTCGCCATATCGAGCGTGATCAACGGCGGACGCAGCTCGGTCGGGTTGGGGAAGCCGAACGACAGCGTCGGATCGTTATAGCTCTCGGCGATCGGCTGCATCTTCGACAGCATCTTCTGCCGCGACTGCGCCTGCTTCGCGGTCGACGCCCGCGCGGAATTCTTGGCAATATATTCCTGCAGCTTCTCGCGCTGCACCGCCTGGTTGGCGCGCGCCGCCTCGATCTGCGCGAGGCGCTCGGCACGCTGCCGCTCGAACGCGTCGTAGCCGCCCGGATACAGCGTGATCTTGCCGCCCTGAAGATGCAGGATGTGATCGACCACGTTGTTGAGGAAATCGCGCTCGTGGCTGACCACCACGATCGTCGCCTTGTAGCCCTTGAGGAAGTCCTCGAGCCACATCACCGCTTCGAGATCGAGGTGGTTCGAAGGCTCGTCGAGCAGCAGCAGGTCCGGCTGCGAGAACAGCAGCGCGGCAAGCGCCACGCGCATCTTCCAGCCACCCGAGAAGCTGTCGAGCGTCCGCGCCTGCATGTCCTCGTCGAACCCGAGCCCGAGCAGGATCTGCGCGGCGCGGGCGGGCGCGGTATACGCGTCGATCGCGATCAGCCGCTCGTACACGTCGCCGAGGCGGTCGGGATCCTCGCTCGTCTCGCTCTCGATCATCAGCGCGGCGCGCTCCAGATCGGCTTCGAGCACGGTCTCGAACGGGGTCTTCACGCCGTGCGGCGCTTCCTGCGCGAGATACCCGATCCGCGCGCCCTTCGGCATGTCGGCGGAGCCGTCGTCGGGCTCGAGCTGCCCTGCGATCACGCGCACCATCGTCGACTTGCCCGCGCCGTTGCGCCCGATCAGCCCGACGCGCGAGCCCGGCGGCAACGCGGCCGTGGCGCCATCGAGGATAACGCGTCCGCCCAGGCGCACCGTGATATTGTTCAGGTTCAGCATGCGCGTGCCGTTAGCAGATGCAGCATGGTTTTGCGAGGGGAGGGGTTTGCGCGTTCCGGGAGCCGAAGCCTCCGATCGAGCGGTGCTAGTTCCCCCCGCGAAGGCGGGGGCCCAGGATCACAAACGCCACCGCCCGAGATCCTGGACCCCCGCCTCCGCGGGGGAACAAGAAGGGGCATATTGAGGCCCATGACCACTCCGCATGGCCACCACCCCGGCGAAGGCCGGGGCCCAGTTGGCAAGGTGGTCGTAACGAAGCACAGTCCGCAGTTGGCAACGTCCCCCAACTGGACCCCGGCCTTCGCCGGGGTGGTGCCCTTGGAGTGGTTAGGTCTCGTCCGAAACGACCGCGTCGTCCCCGGTACCACTGCCGATCATCGCAGCAGCCCGCCCACCGACATGAACCCGCACCCCAGAAACCAGCCGCGTAGGCACGACCGCCGCACCCGCCATCGCCGAACCAGAACGCGACACACCCCGGTGCACCGTCACCCCATGCAGCGCATCGGCCGGCTCCGCACCCGAGTCCGCAACGTCGTCCCGATTGCCATAATGCACCGAAACTCCAGCAACCTGCGCCGCGACCGCCGCCACGCCACTACCGCTTGCCAAACCAACACCCCGAACCCCAGGCTCGACCCCAGCATAAGCCTGCCGAAACGTCAGAGCCCTCTCCAACGCCCCCTGCCAGCGGTAGAACACGTGCGCCCCAACCGTCGTGATCCGCGCAAGGCTCGACGCCCACCAAGGCAAAATGCTCGTCGTATGAAACGAAGTCGCCGCCCCGACCGGCGCATACACGCTCCCACCAAGCGCCGCGCTCGCCACCGCCCGCGCGCGATCCCAAGCCCCCGGCTCGCGCGCACGGTTCATCGAGCCGTCGCACGTAAAGCTGAATTGGCACCCGGTCCGCCGCTCGGCCCCCTGATACACGACCCCGCAAACGCTGTTCGGAAAAGCCCGGTCGCGCACGCGGTTCAACACCACCTGCGCCACCGCCCGCTGCCCATCCTCCGACTGCGACCGCGCCTCGTAATACACCGCCGCCGTCAGGCAGTCCGCAGCACGGCTAGCGTCATCCACAGAGTTCGAGGTCAAAAACGGCGGAGCAACGAAAGGCGCCGCAGTGGCAAACGGCGCATCGGGTGCGGCCGTCGCGGCCTTCGTCGAGATATCATCCGGCACATGCAACGCCATCCGGCTCAGCAAGGCTCGCGAGTTCCGCTCCGGCTGGACCCGAGCGATTGCCGCCGGCCGATCCGCCGGCACGCACGACGTCGCCATCACCAGAGCGGGCAGGCTGATCAGCGCATGGGGATAAAGCCCGTAACCCGACGTCTTCATCCCCCCGCTCTAGACCGCGGGGTTTAGGGACTGGTTAATGCGGCACCCCCAATCCTCCCCTGCAAGGGGAGGTGGCAGCCCGCAGGGCTGACGGAGGGGTATTCCCGCTATTGAGAGGACGATACCCCTCCGTCTGGCTTCGCCATCCACCTCCCCTTCCAGGGGAGGATCAAGACCTCAGTGAACGAACCGCGCCACCACATCGCGATAAGACCGCGAAACCTTCACGCTCGCACCAGAATTCAACACCAGGAAACACTCGCCATTGGTATGCGGCTTGACCTGCTTCACCAGATCCAGGTTCACGATCGTCGACCGATGCACCCGCTGGAACCTGCGTGGATCCAATCGCTTCTCCAGATCCTTCATAGTCTCGCGCAAAATCAGCGTATTATCGCCGGTATAGATGCACATGTAATCGCCGGCCGCATCGATCCGCTCGATCGTATCAACATCGACGCGGAAGATCTGCCCGCGATCCTTGATGTTGATGAGCTTCTCGAACCGATTGGCCGACACGGCGTCGCCGTCCGGCATGTCCGCCGCCGCATCCGGCGCGACATCGGCGAGCACTTCGCGCAACCGATCGACTTCCTCGACGCCGCGCTTCTCGCTCAGCCGCTGTCGAACCCGCTCGATCGTATCCGCCAGCCGCGATTCCTCGACCGGCTTCATCAGATAATCGACCGCCTGCGCCTCGAACGCGCGCAACGCATGATCCGAATACGCGGTCACGAACACGAACAGCGGTGGCTCGACCTCCATCAGGCCCTGCACGACGGAGAACCCGTCGAACCCCGGCATCTGGATATCGAGGAAGACCAGGTCGGGTTTGTGCGTTTTGATCGCGCGAATCGCCTCGCGGCCGTTCGAGCATTTTTCGATGATCTCGACGTCTTCATGGGCCTGGAGTCGGAGTTCCAGCCCCTGGATCGCCAGTGGCTCGTCGTCGACGAGAATGGTACGGATGGTCATGCGGCCTCTCTGTTCACGTCTTCAAGCTGATACGGAATCTCGATCTCGACCGAGAAGCCGCCAGCGGGCGTGGAGCGGGTTTCGAAACGGTGGTCGGGCCCATATGCCTGAGCCAACCTGTCTCTAATATTAGCGAGCCCCACGCCTGTGGATTGGCTTGAACCGATCCGGCCCTCGATCAAGCCCGGACCGGTATCGGATACGGCGATCTGCACGCGTTCCCCGGCGAGCCGCACTTCGACGCAGATTTCGGCGCCTTCCTCCTGCGGCGTGACGGCGTATTTGATCGCGTTTTCGACCAGCGGTTGCAGCAGCAGCGACGGCAGTCGTGCCCGTTCGGCGCGCGGATCGATGTCGAACTTCGGCCGCATCCGATCCTCGAACCGCATCTTCTCGATCTCCAGATACAGCTTCAGCTGGTCCACCTCCTGCGCGACGGTGACGTGCGCGGTCGGCTCGTTCGCCAGCGTATAGCGCAGGAACGACGACAGCCGGCTGAGCATCGCGTTCGCCCGCTCGGTCTGCTTAAGCAGCACCAGCGTCGAAATCGAGTTCAGCGTGTTGAACAGGAAATGCGGGTTTAGCTGATAACGCAGCATCGCCAGCTGCGCCGACGACGCCTGGTTCTCGAGATGCTCCATCTGGTCGATCTGCTGCTCGACGATCAGGTAGAAATTGATCCCGAAATACAGCGCCGACCACCCGAACAGCACCGTGAACGTGACGTATACCGACCCCAGCAGCCGCGTGAGCGTCACCCCCGGCGTCGCGGTCGCGATGAACGAGAAGGTGAACGCGTCGAGCACCGCGTACAGGAACGTCGCCGCGGCGAGCGTCGCGATCGTCAGGAAAATCCCGACCAACCGGTTCATCCGCCGATACTGGCCGTACATCGTCGAGAGCAGCAGCGTGATACAGTAACCGACGATCGCCTCGACGATCACCGGGATCACCCCGTCGAGCGACAGCCCGTTCGAGATCGACACCACCCCGCGCAGCAGCAGATACCCGCTCCACCCGACCGCCTGGAGGATCCAGAACGCCCGCGCCTTGTTCTCGAAAAACGGCCGCGCGGTGAAGGGCAGGCGCCGCGTGGAGTTCAAGGCGGACGAGCCGGGGGGCGGGGCGGAAGAATTAGCCATTGGCCCACCGTCTTACACGGCGCGCAAGGCACACGCAAAAGCCGAACGGTCTGGTCGGGTGCAAGGCCGCAAAACGAAAAGACCGCCGCATCCCGAAGGAAGCGGCGGCCAATTCGACCGACTAGTTCAATTATATTTTAGAAGCCGAAGTGCACCGATCCGATGAACGTACGCGGTGCACCGAAGGTGAAGCGCGGGTTGTTCGATGCAACGGTGTTCGTGCTCAGGTTGCCGAAATAACGCTCGTTCAGCAGGTTCGACACGTTCAGCTGGAAGAACGTGTTGTCGAGGCCGAACCGCTTCATGTCGAAGCGCGCGTCGAGATCGACGATCGTGTAGCCCGCCGACTTCAGATCGTTGACGTCGGTGACCCAGCGGCTGCCGGTACGCTTGACCTGCACGCCGACCGAGACCGGCTCGAACGACACCTGCGCACGACCGCCATACTGCCACTCAGGCGTCTCGACGACGAACTTGCCCTTCGTTGCGACGATGATCGCACCCGTGATTGGATCGGTCGCGTCGTTCTTCAGTTCCGAGTCGAGGTACGAGACGAACCCGTACACCGAGATGTGCTTGATCGGCTGGATGCCGAGGCTGGCATCGATGCCCTTGCTCTCGACCTTGCCGACGTTGCGATCGAGGCTCTGCGTGCCGCCACCCTCGAGCTGCACCGTCGAGCTGATGATGCGGTTCTTGTACGAGATGTACCAGGCTGCGACCTGCGCCTGGATGATCCGCGAGCTGTAGCGAAGGCCAAGATCGAACGAGTCGGTCTTTTCCGGCTTCACTTCGGCGACCGGCGCGATTTTCACGTCGTCGAACGAGTAGAGGTTGTCGGTCTTGGGAACCGAGACGCCCTTCGCGTAGCTGCCGAACATGCCGAGATGATCGAAGATGTTATAGGTGAAGCCGACGTTCGGAAGCACCGCGTCATAGGCCTTGATGCGGTTCTTGTACGGGAGGCCAAACCCAGCAGTAGCGGGCGTTGCGCCAACCTGTGCCGCGGTCTGCGAGGTGCAGTATGCGTCGCTCGAGTTGCCGGGGATCGTGTAGCAATAGTTCGACAGGTTGCGACGGAAGAACGGTGCGCGGACACCGAGCGTCAGGTCCAGCTTGTCCTCGAAGAACGTGCCGCGATACTCGCCCGAAACCTGGTGGAGGATCGCGTAGGACAGACGGTTGCGCTTGTTCAAAACGTTCCCGGCGGCATCGTTGACCGCATAAGGACCTTCGCCGTCCAGAGCGCTGAACACTTCATAGGGGCGGCCAAACGGATCGAGCAAGCTAGCTTCGCCGGTCTGGCGGTGACGGGCGCGATCCCAGGTGTAGGCGAGGCGGACCGCGTTATGCGAGTCGAACTCGTAGCGCAGATTGGCGATCGCGGTGAAACGCTGCGTGCGCGTGTTCGATGGCCAGTAGACGCGGACGAAATCGAGCTGGTCGCCATCGCCGTTCAGATCCGCACCCGCTGCGATCCCGGCGCCGACGCGCTGATACTGCTGCGCATAGGTTCCGTTGGCGGTCGTCGCCCCGGCATTGCTCTCGGCCATCAGCGTCGATCCGCCGCCGTTTGCGCGCGTGAAGCTGTACGCACCGTCGAACGTGAAGGTCAGCTTGTCGGTGATGCCGAAGCGCGAATTGACACGGACGTTGCCGGTGTTCGACGGGTTGATCGCGGTGCCGGCGACATTGTTGCACGAGTTACGATCGTTCTGCACCGTGCCGCGAACGCCGGCAGCCGATGCCAGGTTGCAGCTACGGTCGTACAGATACGTGGGCGACGTGTCGTCGAACACATAATCGTACTGCGAATTGCTCAGGTCGAGCGTGTACGGGTTTGCAGCCGTGATCGCGGTGGCGGCTGGGATCGTCGTTCCGCCAGCGGCGAGCCGGGTGCGGATGTTCGCGATCGTCGGGTTGCTGTACGAGCTGTTGCGGTTCTGGTTGTAATGCGCTGCGATCGAGATGAAGTCGCGGCCGCTGCCGATCGGCTGATAGATCTTGCCGTTGAACTGCTGCTTGTTGATCTTCCCGTAACCACGGAACTGGTCATAGGTCTGCGTGCTGGCCGACAGCCATGCCTTGGTGCCGAACGACGTGAAGGTACCAGTGTTCAGCAGCACGAACGCACGGTTCATGTCGTTCGTGCCGTGCGAGAATGCGCCAGCCGCGCTGATCTTGTCGGTCGGCGTGAGCGAACGGTAGTTGACCGTACCGCCCGAAGCGCTGGCGGTGGGCGAGTCAACGTCGGTGGCGCCGAAGTTGACGTTGACCTCCTGGATCAATTCCGGGTCGAGCTGCTGGTTCGAATAGATCGAATAGTTGCCCGAATCGTTGAGCGGGATACCGTCAAACGTCAGCGAAACGCGGTCACCACTGAAACCGCGAATACGCAACTGGCCACCCGAACCGCCGTAAGGGTCGCTGTTGGTAAAGCTGACGCCAGGGACGAGGTTGATCGTATCGAGGATGGACTGGCCCGGCGTGCGACGCTCGATGAGTTCCTGCGTCAGAACGGCCTTGGCTTTGGGCGTATCGGGCGTCTGGATACCGTTGACGCTTGGCGTGCCGCGCTGGCCGCTGACGACGATTTCTGGGTTTTCTGCTTCGATCGTGGCGGTCGACTGAGCGAAGGCCGCAGCCGGAATCATGAGCGCGGCGAATGCAACGCCGCAAGCAAGCATGGTACGCATCTGAATAATGTCCCCTTAGAGCCCGTAGCTCTGAATGTCGGCTTTCCCACCGGACATCCGTGCCCCTGCACGCCGGATATTTCGGTTCTGTGACATTGGCGAGTCGGGAAGTGTCACAGACACACTCGGTCATGGTGCGTTGCAAAAAAGCAACGGAATCGAACCCTTTCGGGGCAGCTGGAACCAATGCGGAGAGTGTGGTCCGGGCCTAGCTGGCGGCGACGATCGCGGCCCATTCTGCTTCGGTGATCACGCGTATGCCGAGGTCGGTCGCTTTCTTGAGCTTCGATCCTGCACCGGGGCCGGCGATGACGAGGCCGGTCTTGCTCGACACCGACGCGGCCACGCGGGCGCCGAGTGCTTCGGCCTGTGCTTTCGCCTCGTCACGGCTCAGCGTTTCGAGGCTGCCGGTGAAGACCAGGATCTGGCCCGTCACGGGCGACTCGCGGGTTTCGTGGACGACGTCCGCGGGCTTCACTTCGCGCAACAGGTCGAACACGACGCGGCGATTGTGCGGTTCGGCACAGAAGCCGACGAGTGCGCTGGCGACCTCGGGGCCGATCCCCGCGGTCTCGATCGCACCAACCAGCAGTTTGTCGCGGCGGAGTACGAACTTCCGCTCGGGTTCGCCGATGACGGGTTCGATCTGGCTGCGCAGGAAAACCGCGTGGCGGAGCACCGTGCCGAGCGCGCGCGCGGACACATAGCGTCGCGCAAGGTCGCGCGCGGTAATCTCGCCGACGTGGCGGATGCCGAGCGAGAACAGGAAGCGGTCGAGCGGGATCGTCCGCTTGGTCTCGATCGCCGCGATGACCTTGGCCGCCCACACCCGCCCGTCCTTCTTGCGCGCGGCAAGTTGCTCCTCGGTCAGGCGGAAGATGTCGGCGGGCGATTCGATCAGCCCGTCGCGGAAGAACGCCTCGATCAGCGTCTGGCCGAGCCCACCGATGTCGAACGCGTGGCGCGACGCGAAATGGATCAGCCGCTCGACTCGCTGCGCCGGGCAGATCAGCCCGCCGGTGCAGCGATAGACGACCTCGCCCTCCTCGCGCTCGGCGGCGGACCCGCATTCGGGGCAGGTGTGCGGAAAGACATACGCCTCGCGCTCGACGTCCGGGGTGAGGTTCTCGACGATCTGCGGGATCACGTCGCCGGCGCGCTGGACGAGCACGCGGTCGCCGGGCCGCACGCCGAGTCGCTCGATCTCGTCGGCATTGTGCAACGTCGCGTTGGTCACGACGACCCCGCCGACGGTGACGGGAGAGAGGCGCGCGACCGGGGTCATCGCGCCGGTCCGTCCGACCTGGATGTCGATCCGTTCGAGCAGCGTCTGCGCACGCTCGGCCGGAAACTTGTGCGCGATCGCCCAGCGTGGTGCCTTCGCGACCTGGCCGAGTCGTGCCTGCCAATCGAGCCGGTCGACCTTGTAGACGACGCCGTCGATGTCGAACGGCAGGTCGGCGCGCTCGGCTTCGATCTTGCGATACACGTCGAGCGCCGCGGCCGTTCCTTCGACCCGCGCGAACCCTTCGGCGATCGGAAAACCCCAGCCGCGCAGGGTGTCGACGACCTCGGCCTGTGTCTCGCCCGGCACGACGCTCGCCTCGCCCCAGCCATGCGCGAGGAACCGGAGCGTGCGGCTGGCGGTGACGCTCGCGTCCTTCTGGCGCAGCGATCCGGCGGCGGCGTTGCGCGGATTGGCGAACTGCCGCGCGTCCTTGCCGGTCTCCTCGGCTTCGGCGAGCAGGCGCGCGTTCAAGGCGGCGAAGTCGTACTTCGCCATGTAGACCTCGCCGCGAACCTCGAACACTGCCGGCGCTTCGCCCTTCAACTGTTGGGGGATGTCGCCGATGGTGCGGACGTTGGCGGTAACGTCCTCGCCGACCTGGCCATCGCCACGCGTGAGGGCCTGCACGAGGCGTCCATCCTCATACCGCAGCGAACACGACAGCCCATCGATCTTCGGCTCCGCGGTCAGCGCCACCGGCGCGTCGTCCGCCAGCTTCAGGAACCGGCGCACGCGCGCGACGAACTCCTCGACCTCCTCGTCCGCGAACGCGTTGTCGAGGCTCATCATCGCCTTGGCATGCGCGACCTTCGCGAGGTGCCCCGCGGGCGCAGCACCCACCGTCCGGCTCGGCGAATCGCTCCGCACCGCCGCCGGAAATGCCGCCTCGATCGCCGCATTGCGCCGCACCAGCGCGTCATACTCGGCGTCGCTGATCTCGGGCGCGTCGTCGGTATGATAGCGCGCGTTATGATACGCGATCTGCGCGGCGAGCGTCTCCAGCTCGGCGGCGGCTTCTGTCTCGGTCGCGGGAAGATCGGTCATCGCGCCGGGTTAGGGGAGGGGGGCATATTTCGACAAGACCTCGATCAACATGGCGTGAACATTCGCCCGAGTTGCGCGCTGACATCCCAAGGCATTTTCAGGGAAACATGATCATGACAGACACCAGCCGTCGAGACCTCTTCAAGGGCGCCGCCGTCACAGGCCTCGCCGCCGCCGCCGCACCCGCCTTTGCGCAAGGTGCCGCGCCACTCGCCGATCCGAAGACCAAATATCCCTCGCAACCCTTCCCCGAACAGCGCCAGAAATGGCCCGCACTCCAGCGCAACATGCACCCCGTTCCGGATTGCGGTGAGGCGAGCTACCGCGGCTCGGGCCGCCTAGCGGGCCGCAAGGCACTCGTCACCGGCGGCGATTCGGGGATCGGTCGTGCCGCCGTCATCGCGTTCTCGCGCGAAGGCGCCGACGTCGCGATCAACTATTACCCGACCGAGGAACCCGACGCGCAGGACGTCGCCAAGCTGCTCCGCGCTGAAGGCCGCAAAGTCGTCCTCATTCCCGGCGACCTGACCGACGCAAAATTCTGCAACGACCTGATCGCGCGCGCCAATCGCGAACTCGGCGGGCTCGACATCCTCGTGAATAATGCAGCCTACCAGCAGTCGAAGGACTCGATCGCCGAGATCAGCTTCGAGCAGTTCGATCGTACCATGAAGACCAACGTCTACGCGATGTTTCACCTGTGCAAGGCGGCGATCCCGCTGATGAAGCCAGGCGCCTCGATCATCAACACCGCGTCGGTCAATTCGGTCAGCCCGGAAAAGGAGTTGCTCGATTATGCCTCGACCAAGGGCGCGATCCTGATCTTCACCAAGGCGCTGGCGAAGCAACTCGCCAAGCAGGGCATCCGCGTCAACGCGGTAGGGCCGGGCCCGATCTGGACGCCGTTGCAGGTCGCAGGCGGGCAATTGCCGGGCAAGATGGGTGAATTCGGCCAGGATACGCCACTCGGTCGCGCAGGCCAGCCGGCCGAACTGGCGGGCCTCTACGTTGCGCTGGCGGACCCGAGCGACAGCTACACCACTGGCAGCTTCTTCGGCGCGAACGGCGGCACC
>Ga0247815_10003124_pt1 | contig 11988 bp, 13 predicted proteins | sample UWRJL194509B1_FD_181014 | JGI IMG/M metagenome (GOLD analysis project Ga0247815, IMG submission 181014) | Plant litter microbial communities from Arlington Agricultural Research Station in Wisconsin, United States - UWRJ-L194-509B-1 | ecosystem: Environmental > Terrestrial > Plant litter >... | reverse complement strand
ACCGATTCAATTTTGCCGATGGCGGCGACGATACCAGTGAACATAATTTTTCCTAATGAGTGAAGCGGGCAAGGATACGCAAATCTTGGCCGATCTGCTGAACCTCGTGAAATTTCAAATTCTTCTTGTGCGACAGATCCGTCAGGGCCGGCAGCGCGAACATGCCCTGCGCGTCGCCGATCAAGGCCGGCGCCAGGTACAGCAGCAACTCGTCGACGCAGCCTTCGCGGATCAGCGAGCCGTTCAACTTGCCGCCGGCCTCGACGTGCAGCTCGTTGATCTGGCGGCGCCCCAGCTCGCGCATCAGCTCGGGCAGGTCCACCTTGCCGGACGCGTTCGGCAACATGATGATTTCCGCGCCGGCCGCGCGCAACGCCGCCTCCTTCTCTGGATTGGCGACGGCCGCCGCGATCCACGTCCCGCCTCCCTCCAATATCTTGGCGGAAAGGCTAATATCAAGCTTGCTGTCGACCACGATGCGGCGCGGCTGGCGCGGTGTCTCGACCGCGCGCACGTTCAGTTGCGGATCGTCGGCCTTGACGGTGCCGATGCCGGTCAGGATGGCGCAGGCGCGGGCGCGCCACGCGTGGCCGTCGGCGCGCGCCTCCGGCCCGGTGATCCACTGGCTGACGCCGTTGTGCAGCGCCGTCATGCCGTCCAGGCTGGCGGCGCTCTTCATGCGCACCCACGGCAGGCCGCGCGTCATGCGCGAGAAGAAGCCGATATTCAATTCATACGCTTGTTCGGCCAGCAAGCCGGTGTCGACCTCGACGCCGGCGGCGGCCAGCTTGGCCATGCCCTGCCCGGCCACCAGCGGATTCGGATCCTCCATCGCCGCCACCACGCGGCCCAGGCCGGCGCGCACCAGCGCGTCCGAGCACGGCGGCGTGCGGCCGTAGTGATTGCACGGCTCCAGCGTGACATAGGCGGTGGCGCCGCGCACGTCGTGGCCGCTCGCCTGCGCATCCTTCAGCGCCTGGATTTCCGCGTGGTCGCCACCCGCCTGCTGCGTCACGCCGGCGCCGATCACCACGCCGTCGCGCACGATCACGCAACCGATGTGCGGATTCGGCGAGGTGGTGTACAAGCCTTTCGCGGCCCATTCCAGTGCCAGCGTCATGCCTTCAAGATCGTTGCTGATGTTCACGTTGTCCTTAATCCGATGCGCCGGTGCAGTCGGCCGGCTCCTTCGCCGGATCGCATACCCGCACCCGGCCCAGCATGTTGATTTTAATATTGCGCGCGTCCTCGCCCTGCGCCAGCGACAGGGTGCCCCAGCGCGCCGCCAGGCTGTTGCCGGCGCTGCAAGCACGACCAGCGCTATTATAAGCAACGTAGGTCGGCGCCGCACCGGATGAAAATTTCGACGACACCGTAATGCCGTCCGCGAGCGGTCCGTGGCGGAAGATCAACAGCTCGCCGGCGTCGGGCCGGCGGTTGCCGTTCTGGTCGACAAACACCGCCCAGCCCAGCCGCCAGTCGGCGCCGGCCGGCTCCAGCGGCGCCATCAACACCTTGGCGCCGCGCGCGATGGCTTGCGAACGCGTCAGGTCGATGGCGGCCAGCAGGTCGTTGGTGGCGATGCGCAGCCGCTGCCGCCGCAGGATGTCGCTGAAGGACGGCATGGCGGCGCCGGCCAGGATGCCGGCCAGCGCCAGCACCACCAGCAACTCGGCCAGCGACGCGCCCCACGTGTCGCCGTCGCGCCGGAGGGCGTTCACGGCCAGCAACCGGTTGCCGGGCCGCTGGCCAGGCGCAGGCCGGTGCTGGTCAGCGTCAGCTTGCTGCACTCGTCGTCGCGGAATTTTCCATCGACCTGCCCGGTGCCCGGCATCGCGATCAATTGCACGCATTGCTCGATCAACTCGCCGTCGCAAGCCTTGCCCTCGATCTCGTAGGCGCTGGTCGGGGCGCTGGCGCCGCTCCACCATTGGAAATGCTTCGCTTCGGCGTCGGTGGCGCCGGCGGCGAAGGCGATGTAGCTGTTGGTCTGCGTGTGATAGCGCTCCTGCTGCATCATCAGTTTCAGCAAGGCCGACTGCGCCTCGCCGCGCTTGGTGCGGATCACGTGCTGCTGCCAGGCCGGCATCGCCTGCGACGCCAACACCCCGATGATGACCAGCACCACCAGCAACTCGATCAAGGTGAATCCGGAGCGGCTCATTTCGCGGCCTCGTGCAGTTCGCGCCAGTTGGCCACTTCGCGCCAGCTGAGCCGGCCGGAACGCCGCACCGACTTCATGCTGCCCACGACCACTGGCCCGTCGGCGCCGATGTTGACCACGGCGGCGTTGGTTTTGACGTTGATGCGCCCGGCAGGGCCGCCGCTTTCGCGCGTGGTCGATTGCGGCACCAGCGCCGGCGTCGGCGCGTAGTCCGGCAGCAGCGAGCCGACGATGGGCGCGTCGCCGGGCAGTATCGCGGCCACGGTGCTGTCGTCGGCCAGGCCGGTCAGCACATTGAGCACATAGGTCCGGCTGCGCGTGGCGGCGCACGGATCGCCGTCCGGCAGCAGCGTGTTGAACAAGACTTCGCCGTTGGCCAGTATGCCGCTGTTGATGCTGCGCTCGCCGGTTTTTTCCGCCTGCAGGAAATCGATGTACCAGCCCTTGCTGCCGCTCTCCATGCGCGCTCCGCTGATGGAGAACAACGCGTCGCCGGTGGCGCCGTCGAGGAAGCGCTGCGTCAGTTGATGCCGGCCGGTGACGATGACCGGCGGACTGAGCTGGCTGTCGATGATGGCGTAATAGGATTGCGGCGCGTGGCGCGCCGGGGCGCGGTCGGCTCTCTCGATCAGCCTGCCGGTGCCGAACATGACCATGTAGCCGCGCTCGCTGGCGTAGGCGAGCAAAGGCTGCTGCGTGATCGGTTGCCGCTGGCCGCCGGCGTCGCGGGCGACGAACAGCGGCGCGCCGCCGCTGCCGGGTCCGACCGCCTTTTCCCACGGTGCGCCGCCGTCAAAATCGAAGCGCCACAGGTTGCCTTGCAAATCGCCCGCGTAGGCGTGGCGCAGCGCGCCGGTGCTGTCGGCCAGCAGCACCGGCGCGCTCAATGCGTTGGCCAGCGCGGGTTCTGAAATCGGCGTGACCAGCCGGTAGTAATTGGCGTCGCGTTGCCACGGCGTGTCGCGCGGCTTGTCCAAGGCCAGCAGGAACAGGGCGCCCTTGCCCGCCTCGCCGGCTTCGTAATTGTTCACGCCGCTTGCGACGATGGCGAAATAACGGTGCGCTGCGCTTTGCCCCATGCGGACCTTGGCGATCTGCGGCGGCGTGGTGACGTTGCCCATCATGGCGTCGTCGCGGTCGGTGAATTCCCAGAGCACGCCGAGGCCGCCGGCGAAGTTGGCCGGGTCGGTGACGTCCAGCGCGAACACGCCTTGCGCGCCGCCGCCCATGCCGGAGATGAGAATGGTTTTCTTGGCGGCGCCGATGACCGCTTCGCCGGCGACGGCCGGGCCGTCGACATAGGCGCGGTGGATGTAGGCCGGGTCGGCCAGGTGATGGAGTTGCGCGATCAGCGCCTCCGGCACATAGGCGAACAGTTCCTGGCCGGTGATGGCGTCGAAGGCGTGCAGCATGCCGTCGTTGGCGCCCAGATAGATGGCGGCGCGGCGGCCGGCGGAGCCGACGTACACCGGCGTGCCGTGCACCGAGTCGCCCAGCACGCTGCTGCGGGGGCGGAAAAGGCTGCCTTCCAGCGAGCGGTCACCGCGCAGATAGGCTAGGCGCTGCTCGCCGGCTTTGTCGCTTTGGTCCAGCAGGGAGCGCTGTTCTGGCGACAAGGATGGCCACATAAAGGGGATCATCGCCAACATGCCGTCAGGCTGGACGATGGCGGTGTAAATATTGCGCCGCTCCGGCGTGGGCATCGGCGGAGGGCCGGTCAGAATTGCGCCTGCATCCCACGCCGACGCACGCGCGCCGCTCGCGCCTGCGCCTGCTCCGCCGGTTGCACCGACCGGCAGCGTCTGGCGTGAGAAGTGGCCGCCCCAGTCACCAAGCGTCACCGTCGCCTGATAAAGATCGCCGCCGCTGGCCAGCGTCGGGCCGGCGGCCTTGCCTGCGCTGACCCCGGCCGACGAACAAGCCGCCGCGATCGGCAAGCTATCGATCTCCAGCACCGGCGGCGCTGCGTGCGCGCACGCCAGCCACATCGACAACATCGCCGCCATCCAACCATATATGCGCCTCATCGTCCGCCTCCTCACTCCGGTTTGCTGAACACGCTTTGCAACACCACCTCGGTCCCCGGCTTGGCGCCGAAGCCGATCGCCGTCACGCGATAGCAATAGCGCGTCGACGCAGCGGCGGAAGCGTCGTCGCCCGGCTGATGACACTCCATCCGCTCGATCAGATAGCGCGGCTTCTTGAACGGCAGGAAGCCCTGCCCGGTCGGCATGGCGGCGGCGGTGTACGCGCCGTGCGCCACGGTGCAGGCCCCGCCATCGGCCTCGCCGGATAAATCCACGCGCTGCCAAACCGGCGGCATACCGGCCTCGGCACGTAACCGCAAGCCTGGCGATTTGCCACCCGCACCTGCGCCCGCACCCGGGCCCGCGACGGCGCAATCGGCAGCGAACGCCTCCGACTCCGGCTCGAAGGCCGCAGCGCGGGCCGGATCACCCGCGCCTTCCGGTCCGCCTTGAATATCCAACTCCGCATCGGCCAAGGTATCCTCCGCCGCAAGAAACGCCACGTCCCTGTCGCGCTCGCCGCGCGCCGCCTTCTCGCCCTGCATGCTCAGCTGCGCCGCCGACACGCCCAGCAGCATCACCATCAGCAGCAACATCAAGCTGACCATCAACGTTATTCCACGCTGCCGCCGGAGCATGATCTAGCCGCTCCGATTACGCAGCGCAACGGTCATGCTGAACACCTTGCGCGCCCGATATCGCTGCGACGGCGGAAAGTTCCCCTCCACCACCAGCACGCCCTGGTCCTCGCCATGGGTTTCGGAATACGCCGCGCCGAACAAATCGAAACGCGTGCGCACCGTGTCCGCGCGTGAATTACTGTCGCCGTGCAGCAGCAAGGCCAGCTTCACGCTGCACACGCGCTTCCAATGCGTCTTGCGATTGAAGTCGCGCGCCAGTTCGTCCGGCGTCGCGCCCACCAGCGCCAGCGCATCGTCCAGTCCGCGCACGGCGGTCGCATTCAGGTAGGTGTTGGGCAAGCCGTCCACCGGTGTATCGGTATCCAGGCCGTACAAGACCTGAAAAGAATCGACGCCGCGCACGATGGCGTCCGCGCCCCAGCCCGCCGCGCCGCGATACTTGCAGCGCAACTCCGCATCGCCGGCCGCGTCGGCGGCGACATAGAAAATGCTCCAGCCGCGCGCGTTGGCGTCGGCCGGCGCCGCCACGCCGAAGCCGGCGCAGTTGAGGCTGGAGCCGTCGCCATTGGCGCCGCCGCCGCTGCCGGAAAATCGCAAGGCCAGCACATCGCTGCCATTGGCCACCGCGACCAACGGAACGCTGATGCCGTCGCTGGCCTTGCCGATGCTGGCCGCGTCGCGACCTTCGATGGCGGCGGAGGTCTCCGCGTTCAACTCGAACGGCGCATCGTCGCCATCCCAATTGACGCCGGCGCTTTGGCGTATCGACTGCGCCATGATCTGCAAGGCATAGCGGCCGCCGTCAATGAGCCACATGGTCTCGCTGTGGTTGCGGTAGTTGCTGCCTGATGCGAAAAACAGGCCGCTCGCCAGCAACGTGACCAGCAGCCCGAGCGCCACCGCGATCATGAACTCGACGATGCTCCAGCCGCCGGCTTTCATCGCACCACTCCCACGGCCAGCGCCACGCCGGGCATGTACTCGCCGCCGTCGTCGGTGCGCGGCGTGCCGTCCGGATTCTTGCCGCGCCAGCCGACCTTGACCACCAGCGGCGCGTCGGCGCCGCCGCCGCAGGCCCAGCGCAATTTGCCGCCGCTCCACAAGCCGGCATCGCGGCAGATCACCACCCGGCCCGCCGGCAAATTCTGCTTCACCAACAGCTTGGCCTCGTACAGGTCGGACAGCGCCAGCTGCGCGCCGCCGCAAGCGGCGCCGCCATAGCACAGCGCGGCCGGCGCCGGCGGATGCGGCTCGTTCAAGGCATCATAATTAAGGGTGAGATAGAGATTGTCGCCATCAGTCAGGCGCATCTGGCCGGCGTTGGCGCGCATGCGTTCGGCCATCGCGGTGGCCAGTTGCGTCGCCTGCGACAACAGCGCCGCCTGATGCCGCGCGCGCAAGGCCGCCAATTGCAGTGCGACGCCGCCCATGATGCCCAATGCGAGCACCACTACCGCGATCAAGACTTCCAGCAGTGTGTAGCCGGAATCATTGCGTGCGCGCATGGCACACCTCCGCAAGTCGAAACGACTATGCTAGAAGTTAGCAGCGCTAATTGCAGAGAGTATGAGGTGTATCAATCGTGCGCCGACAGTGTGGCAACCACGCGCTAGATTTTGCGCGGCTTGCGGTCTTGTCCGACTTCGGCGATGGCGTCCTGGAACTCGGCCAGGTCTTCAAAGTTTTTATACACCGATGCGAAGCGGATATACGCGATCTTGTCCAGCCGCTGCAGCTCCTGCATCACCAGCTCGCCGATGTAGCCGGTGTCGACTTCGCGCTTGCCGCTGGTCAGCAGCTTTTCCTCGATCGACAGGATCGCCGCATCGACGGCGGGCGCCGCCACGGGCCGCTTGCGCAGGGCCAGCGACAAACTGCCGCGCAGCTTGGCCGAGGCGTACTCGGTGCGGCTGCCGTTTTTCTTGACCACATACGGCATCACCAACTCGATGCGCTCATACGTGGTAAACCGTTTATCACATTTACCGCAGCGCCGGCGCCGGCGTATGGAATCCCCCTCCTCCGATACACGCGTATCGAGAACCTGGGTATCTTCATGCTGGCAGAACGGACATTTCATATGGGCGCTTTAAACAGGCGACGCCGGCGATGGCCGGCGTCGCGGGTACAACAATTACTTGGCGTAGACAGGGAACTTGTCGGCCAACACCTTCACCGCCGCTTTGACGCGTTCGATGGTGGCGGCGTCGTGCGGGTTGTCCAGCACGTCGGCGATCAGGTTGCCGACTTCTTCCGCTTCCGCTTCCTTGAAGCCGCGGGTCGTCATCGCCGGCGAACCCAGGCGGATGCCCGAGGTCACGAACGGTTTCTGCGGATCGTTCGGGATGCCGTTCTTGTTGGTGGTGATGTGCGCGGTGCCGAGGATCGCTTCGGCTTCCTTGCCGGTCAAGTTCTTCGGACGCAGGTCCACCAGCATCACGTGCGATTCGGTGCCGCCGGAGACGATGCGCAGGCCGCGCTTGATCAGGGTCTTGGCCAGCACGTCGGCGTTCTTGACCACCTGTTGCTGATACACTTTGAACTCAGGCTGCAGCGCTTCCTGGAACGCGACCGCTTTGCCGGCGATGACATGCATCAGCGGGCCGCCCTGGATGCCCGGGAAGATCGCCGAGTTGATGATCTTTTCGAACTCGGCCTTCATCAGGATGATGCCGCCGCGCGGGCCGCGCAGCGATTTGTGCGTGGTCGAGGTGACGAAGTCGGCGTGCGGCACCGGGTTCGGGTACAGGCCGGCGGCGATCAGGCCGGCGTAGTGCGCCATGTCGACCATGAAGTACGCGCCGACCGCTTTGGCGACGGCGGCGAAACGCTCGAAGTCGATCTTTTTCGAGAAGGCCGACGCGCCGGCGATGATCAGCTTAGGCTTGTGTTCCTTGGCCAGCGCTTCCATCGCGTCGTAGTCGATGTCCTCTTCGGCGGTCAGGCCGTAGGAGACCACGTTGAACCACTTGCCGGACATGTTCAGCGGCATGCCGTGAGTCAGGTGGCCGCCTTCGGCCAGCGACATGCCCATGATGGTGTCGCCTGGTTTCAGCACGGCGAAGAACACGCCCTGGTTGGCTTGCGAACCCGAGTTCGGCTGCACGTTGGCCGCTTCGGCGCCGAACAGCTGCTTGACGCGGTCGATCGCCAGTTGCTCGACGACGTCGACGTACTCGCAACCGCCGTAGTAGCGCTTGCCCGGGTAGCCTTCGGCGTATTTATTGGTCAGCTGCGAACCTTGCGCTTCCATCACGGCCGGCGAGGTGTAGTTCTCCGACGCGATCAGCTCGATGTGATCGTGCTGGCGGGTGTTTTCTTTTTGGATGGCGCCGAACAATTCCGGGTCAACGCTGGCGAGGGTGTGATCTTTTGCGAACATGAAAAACTCCAATCGAATGAGTAACTGTATTACTGGCAGGCTGGATCGAATGAGGGACGCCGATAGCGGACAGGCAGCCTCTTTCGTGCTTTCCATCGATGGGCTGCCCAGGCGAACGGCTAATGAAATCTCACGTTTCCCGGTGGATGCCCACCTTTCGCCGACCGATCAACGCACCATTTTGGGGCTAATCGAAGCTTTTCGCCAGTTACGTGAGACGTAATGGAAGCCAGATTGTAATTTATGCGCCAGTTTTGAGCAAGGCGATGGCTTTTTCACCGGCGGCCGGGCCGAAGCTGGCATTTCGGCTACAATTTTGCTCAGACCTCCACCCACCAGCAAGGATAGATCATGATCGTCTTCATCACCGGCGCCAGCGCCGGCTTCGGCGCCGCGATGGCGCGCACCTTCGTCCAGGGCGGCCACAAAGTGCTGATCAGCGGCCGCCGCGAAGACCGCCTGCAGGCGCTGGCCGCCGAACTGGGCGACGCCGCCCGCGCCATCGTGCTGGACGTCACCGACAAGGCCTCGATCAAGAGCGCGCTCGACGGCCTGCCGGCCGAGTGGAAGCAGATCGACGTGTTGGTCAACAACGCCGGCCTGGCGCTGGGCACCACCCCGGCCCACGAATCGTCGCTGGAGGACTGGGACACGATGATCGCCACCAACGTCAGCGGCTTGGTCGCGATGACCCGCGCCATCCTGCCGGACATGGTCGCGCGCGGCAGCGGCACCATCATCAACCTCGGCTCGGTGGCCGGCGCCACGCCCTACCCGGGCGGCAACGTCTACGGCGCAACCAAGGCTTTCGTCGAACAGTTCACGCTCAACCTGCGCGCCGATCTGGTCGGCACCGGCGTGCGCGCCACCAACCTGGCGCCGGGCCTGTGCGGCGGCACCGAGTTCTCCAACGTGCGCATGAAGGGCAACGACGCGGCCGCCGCCAAGGTCTACGAAGGCACCACGCCGCTGACCGCCGAGGACATCGCCAACACCGCGTACTGGATCGCCACCCTCCCCCCGCATATCAACATCAACCGCATCGAGATGATGCCGACCTGCCAGGGCTACGGCCCGCTGGCGATCAAGCGCGAGCTGTAACAAAAATACGGCCTCCCTTGCTTAAGGGAGGCTTATCAACCGTTTCACCCGTGGAATAATTGGTAAGTGGTTGTTACAGAGGTTGGCAATCTTTGCGCGCCAGTTGACTATATCCGCATAAAACGCGGATTCGACGTGATTTCAACCGTCCAAGCTTCAACCAAAATAACAAAATCGCGTAGAATGTTGCTCAATCTTATTAGTAGTCAAAACAACATGCCAGCAGATTTCATCTGGAACGTCCGGGTCTATTACGAAGACACCGACGCCGGCGGTATCGTCTATTACGCAAACTACCTCAAATTCTTTGAGCGCGCCCGCACCGAATGGCTGCGCGCCCTCGATGTCGATCAGCACGCTCTGCTGCGCGAACATGACGCCCTGTTCGTCGTCAAAAGCGTCGTCGCGGAGTATCATGCGCCAGCAAAGCTGGACGATGTACTAAAATTAACGGTTAATATCGAAAAACTCGGCCGCGCCTCGATCTCCTTCATCCAGGAGGCGTGGTGTGGCGAGCTGCTGTTGAACACGGCGCGGGTCAAGGTTGGCTGCGTCGATTCGGCGCTGCGGCCGCGCGGCGTGCCAACGGCGGTCGCCGACAAAATGCGTAGCACCATCGTCATCACCCAATAAGATTGATCAGATAAATACATGAACGTCACCCAAGACCTCTCCTTCCTGTCCCTCATCACCAACGCTCACCTGATCGTGCAGCTGATCATGGCGCTGCTGTTCATCATCTCGCTGACCAGCTGGACCTATATCTTCAGCAAACTGTTCGCGGTGCGCTCGGCGCGCCGCCTGACCATCGAATTCGAAAAAACCTTCTGGGCCGGCGGCAACCTGCACGCGCTGCACCAGAACGCCGGCAAGGACCGCGCCAACAGCGGCCCGCTGGCCCGCATCTTCGAGGCCGGCATGGGCGAGTTCATCAAGAGCAAGGCGTCCTACACCGCCGCCCGCGAAAGCATGGACGCCGGCGCGGTGCTCGACGGCGCCCGCCGCGCCATGCGCGCCGCCTACCAGCGCGAGATGGACGTGCTCGAATCGCACCTGGCCTTCCTGGCCTCGGTCGGCTCGGTGTCGCCGTACATCGGCCTGCTCGGCACCGTGTGGGGCATCATGAACGCCTTCCGCGGCCTGGCCAACGTGCAGCAAGCCACCCTGGCCGCCGTCGCGCCCGGCATCGCCGAAGCGCTGATCGCCACCGCGATCGGCCTGTTCGCCGCGATTCCGGCCGTGGTCGCCTACAACCGTTTTGCGCACGATATCGACCGTCTGGCGATCCGCTTCGAAAGCTTCGTCGAAGAGTTCTCCAACATCCTGCAACGTCAATCGCGTTAATAAGGGTCCGAGATCATGGCTTCCTCCTTCTCCAGCAGCATGCGCGGCGGCCGCGGCCGCAAGTTCAAGTCCGAGATCAACGTCGTGCCGTACATCGACGTGATGCTGGTCCTGCTGATCATCTTCATGGTGATGCCGTCGGCTAACGACCCCAGCATCGTCGACTTGCCGAACGCGGAAAAATCCACCAAGCCGCCGAGCGACTACGTGCAGATCGTGATCAAGCCGAACGGCGCGCTGTCGATCGGCGTCAAGGGCAAGGACGAGGACGCGCCGGAAACCGCGCCCAACCGCGACGCCCTGGTCAAGAAACTGCGCACCATCCATACCGAACATCCCGACTATCCGGTGCTGATCGCCGGCGACAAGGAAAGCAAGTACGACGACGTGATCCAGCTGATCTCGGAAGCGAAGAAGATGGGCATCACACGGGTCGGCTTGTCCACCAAATAAATGCATACGATGAAACCCGCAACCGCAGGCGGTCCGTACAAAGTACCGCGACAAAACGAAGGCTGGCGCTCGGCAGTGCTGGCCGTGGCGATGCACGCCGTTTTGTTGATGTTCCTGTGGGTCGGCGTCAGCTGGCAAAACAACGAACCGACCGAAGTCCAGGCCGAGATCTGGGACATGAAGGTGCAGGACGCCGCGCCGGTGGCGCCGACGCCGCCCGCGCCCGAACCCGAGCCGGAGCCGGAACCCGCGCCGCAACCGGTCGTCAAAGCCCCGCCGCCACCCAAGGTGGAGGCGCCGCCGACGCCGAAGGAACCCGACATCGCGCTGGAACGCCTGAAGCTCAAGAAAAAGCTTGAGGAAGAGAAGAAGCTGGAAGAAGCCAAACTCGCCAAGCTGAAGAAGGAAGCCGACGACAAGCAAGCCAAGCTCGAAGCGAAGTTGGAAGCCAAGAAGCTGGCCGACAAGAAGGAAGCCGAAGACAAGCTGAGGGAAGAGAAGGAAGCGAAGGAAGAGAAGCTGGCCGCCGAAAAAGCCGCCGCCGACAAAGAGAAGAAAAAACTCGCCGCCGAAAAAGTGGCGAAGGAAAAAGCCGACAAGGCCGCCAAGGACAAAGCCTTCGCGGCGGAGATGGCGCGCATCAACGGCGTCGCCGCCAAAGGTTCCAGCGGCACGGCCGCGCAATCGACCGGCGGCAAGGTCGACGGCGGCTACCAGGCGGCGATCCGCGCCAAGATCCGCGGCAACCTGGTCTACGGCTCGACCGACGACACGCTCAAGGCGACCTACGAGATCACCCAGCTGCCGACCGGTGAAATCATCGGCGTGCGCAAGGTGAAGGGCAGCGGCTCGCCCGCCTACGACAGCGCGATTGAA
>Ga0247815_10003123_pt1 | contig 11996 bp, 15 predicted proteins | sample UWRJL194509B1_FD_181014 | JGI IMG/M metagenome (GOLD analysis project Ga0247815, IMG submission 181014) | Plant litter microbial communities from Arlington Agricultural Research Station in Wisconsin, United States - UWRJ-L194-509B-1 | ecosystem: Environmental > Terrestrial > Plant litter >... | reverse complement strand
ACATGACCGCGATGTGCGACGTGGCATTTCTTTTGTTATCTTTCTTTGTTATGACTGCTACTGCAAAACAGCCGGAACCAAAACCGGTTGATACGCCGGCATCTACTATTATTGATAAGCTGCCTGAAGAAGGTGTGGCTACCATTACAGTAGGAGATAAGCAGGTATTTTTTACCATACCAAGAGCTTCGCGCAGGGGAACACTTGAGCGTATAAGCCAGGAAAAAGGTCTTACTTTTACAGAAAAAGAGTATAAGGCTTTTGAAGGTATGGATGGTTTTGGAGTGCCCTTAAACCAATTGAAGAGTTTATTATCTAAATCTTCTGCGGTAAGAAATGCTCCGGGTGCCCAAATAGGTATTCCTTACGATACTATTAACGACCAGTTGTCTGACTGGGTTAAGCAGGCAAGGGAAGCGCACAAAGCAATTTATGATGCCCAGTTTCAGGAAGGCAAGATTAATGCTGAGGAATTTGGTAAAAAAGCAGATCTTGGGATCGCTATTAAAGGTGATGCTAAAGAAGATTTTATGACTGTAAAAAGAATTATTGATATTTTGCAGAAGCAAAAGAAGAACAGGTTCTTTTTAATTACAGGTCTACGTAACAAAGATTTTTAATATTATAAAGTAATATAAAATGGCAGAATTAAATACCGGCGGCGGCGGTGGCGACGGCAAGAAAGTAAGAAGTAAAAAATCGAATCCAGGGGTAGACCTTACCGCGATGGTAGATTTGGCGTTCCTTCTTATTACTTTCTTCATGCTTACCACTACGCTGTCTAAACCACAATCTATGCCTTTGGCGATGCCGGATAAGGATGTAGATAAGCCAGTTGATGATAATACAAAAATTCCTGAGGACAGGATGATGACCATACTTATTGGTAAAGACAATAAGATACTTTGGTACATGGGTCAATTAGCTGCTCCAAGGATGCAACCTACAGAAGCTGCTTTTGGTAAAAATGGTATCAGGAGAGAAATCCTGAAAAACACCGCTTATGCTAAAAAGTTCACAACTAAGGAAGATGAAGGCCTAATTGTAAACATTAAAGCGAGTGATGCTGCAAGCTATAAAAACCTTGTAGATATTCTTGATGAGATGGCTATAAATAAAGTACAGCTTTATGCTATAGGCGATATCACTCCGGAAGAAGTTACCTTATTAAAAGACAAAGGTTTATATTAAGCTTTGGCTATTAACTATAAAATATAAATTATATGTCAAGTATATTTAACAAACAATGGATAGACCTTGTATTTGAGGGTCGTAACAAAAGTTACGGTGCCTATCAGCTAAGGTCAGAAAATCCAAAAACTACTACAGTAGCCATTATCCTTGGTACGTTACTTTTTGCAGGTGCTATTGGTGCTCCTGTAATTATAAGTAACATGAAATCGGGCGATGATACTGCTGATACAGAAAAAGTAGAAGTTATAGAAGTGGTTGATATACCGGAGCCTCCTGTTGAGGCTGCGTTACCACCACCACCACCACCGGTTGAGGCTTACCAGGCACCAAAATCTATAGTTGAAGAGGTTAAATTCAAACCTCTTGAAGCAGCTAAGAAAGAAGATGTGCCGGAAGATCCTCCTAAAGTGGAGCAGTTTAAAGATGCCGATCCGAGTTCTCGTAACGCAGAGGCAAGCCCTACAGGTGATATAAATATTGCTAAACCATCTGGTGACCTTGATAAAGGTGTAGAGCCTGTAGATAATAGTAATACAATTTATAATTCGGCAGGACTACAGGTTCAGCCAGAATTCCCTGGTGGTATTGCAGCATTCTATACGTATGTAAACAAGAACTTCAGGATTCCGGAGCTTGACCAGGATATGACAGCAAGGATATATGTATCTTTCGTTGTAGAAAAAGATGGTACGCTTACGGCTATTAAGGTACTTAGGGATCCGGGTTACGGATTAGGTAAAGAAGCAGAACGAGTATTAAAATCGTTAAAAACCAAATGGTCTCCGGGTATCCAGAACGGTAAACCGGTAAGGGCTTCTTACAACCTTCCTATTACGATTAATATAAAATCTTAATTAAAATATTTAGCGATGGTTACTGGAAGAAGGTCCCGCTACGAAACACAGAAATCGCCTTTACAGCGATTTCTGTTCGTTTTAGGCATAGTGTTCTTTATGTTGTACTTTGCTTTTGGTTTTATGCTCATATTTACTAATAAGGTTCCTATTAACATTACTTACAATGGCAGGGTAACACTTGGCATACTGGTAATAATTTATGGAGCGTTTAGGGCTATACGACTTTTACAAACCAGCAGGCAATGAAAATACTAATAGTTACGTTAATTACAATGTTGTTTGTACTTAGTGCTAAAGCACAGGGGCAAACCCCCGCGCTTCCTTCATTTACACAGGAGGAAACAACCCTGGGTGCGGCAGATGTAAAAGTTAAACCTGAGTTTCCCGGTGGTGTAAATGCGTTTTACGGTTTTATAAACAAACGCTACAGGTTACCTAAGGTTAAAGACACTATGACTGCCAGAGTTTATGTAAAATTTGTCATTGAAAAAGATGGCAGCATGAGCAATTATGAAATACTAAAAGACCCGGGTTACGGTACGGCCGACGAACTAATCAGGGTTTTAAAAACGATTAAAGAAAAATGGTCGCCCGGTGTTATTGATGGCAAGCCTGTAAGGGTGTCGTATAACTTACCGCTGACCTTAAATATTAAGTAAATGAAACATACGTATGCCTTATTAGCGGTAGCTATAATAAGTTCGGGCGTGTTTTTTGCATGCAAAAATGAAACAGCATCTAAAATAGAAGTTGCAGATGAAACAACTATTGCCGGTAACCTTAACCTACAGGTAGATGCCACCGTACAGCCCATTGTAGAAGATGTGCTTGCCGTGTTTAAAAGTGTTTACCCAAAGGCACACATACTGCAGGTTAACCGTAGCGAGAGCGATATTGTAAATGCCATAATGCGCGATTCGAGTGCTGTTGTAGTGCTTACAAGGGAACTTGCAGAAAATGAAAAGGCGCATTTTGATAAATTCAACATCAAGCCGCGCATTACCCATTTTGCTACAGATGCCCTTGCTTTAATAACCAATAAAGCAACTACAGATACTGTTGTTAACCTTGAAGATGTTTATAAGGTTATGCGCGGCGAAGAGGCTGCCACAGTAAAGAAACTGGTGTTTGATAACCCTAATTCGAGTGCCCTGCAAATGTTAATGAAAAATGCTGGGGTTACAAAAATTCCTGCAAATGCCGTATATTCGCTCAACAACACCCAGGAAGTAATTAAATTTGTTTTACAAAATGCTGGTACTATTGGGGTTGTTGGTGTAAACTGGCTGGTACAGCCTCCACAGGAACTTGTAGAGGATGTGGCTAATTTAACGGTTCTTGGTGTAGATAATGTTAAAATTAATAAAGGCAAAAAAAAATATTTTAAGCCTTCACAAAGCAATATATCTACGGGTTTTTATCCGCTTACCCGTAAGTTGTATTTGTTAAATTACCAGGGCAGGCCGGGGTTAGGCATGGGTTTTGCAAATTATATAAATGCACCGGAAGGGCAAAGGATAATTTTAAAGTCCGGATTGTTGCCGGTAGAGATCCCGCCAAGGGAAATCGAAGTACGTAATGAATTATAAAATAACTACTAAATATTAAAGGAGAAATTAAAGATGATCAAAATGAAAAAATTTAAATTCCTTGGATTATCATTGTTGCTTTTCGGAATGGCAAACGCACAGGATGCCAACGAAGCTAAGAAAGCAATTGATGCTGAACAATTCCAGAAAGCAAAAACAATTTTAAAGTCGCTTATTTCATCTACCCCGGATGAAGGCAGGAACTATTTTCTTTTAGGCGATATATACCTTACACAATCATATCCGGATTCTGCTGCTATATACTTTAACAAAGGTAAAGCTGCAAAGAATAACCCGGAGTTTAACAACATTGGTTTAGGTGCTCTTGACCTTGATAGTGGCAATGCTGCCGCTGCACAGGCAAAATTTGATGCGGTAGAAAAAGACCTTAAAAAGAAAGATGTAGAGCAACTGGTTTACATAGGCCGTGCTTACATTTATGCAGATACGCCCGATTATAAAAAAGCGATTGCAGTACTTAACAAAGCTGTTGCTAAAGATGCTAAGTATGCACAGGCTTACCTTTACCTTGGTGAGGCTTACTACAGAGACAGGGACCAGAATAATGCTTACAAAAATTTCCGTACAGCGTCAGAGCTTGACCCAAGCCTTCTTAGGGCTAAACTTCAGCTTGGTGTAATTACTAAAAATACCCGTGCCGCTTTCCCGGAAGCTATAAAAGCATTTGACGGTATTATAGCTGTTAACCCTAACTATGGCCCTGTATACAGAGAGCTTGCCGAGACGTACTACCTTTGGGGTAATACTGATGGTGCCAAGAAAACAGAATACAATGCCAAAGCTCTTGGTTACTATGAAAAATACATGGGCTTAACAGATTACTCTCTTGATTCAAGGATGAGGCATGCTGACTTTCTTCTACTAACAGGCGATTACAAATCGCTTGAGGCTGAAGCTCAAAAAATGCAGCAAATGGATAAGGTTAACCCAAGGATATTGCGTTATGCTGCTTATGCTGCTTACGAAAATGGTAACTATCCGGCAAGTTTAACTGCCATGACGGAGTTTATAACTAAAGCAGATCCTAAACGTGTAATTGCAAGAGATTACCTGTACCTTGGCCTTGCTAAACTTGCAACTTCTGTAGGTAAAGATGCCGCAGGTAACAGCGTTATTACAGATAAAGCTCAATTTGACGGTGCTATTGCCGATATCAAAAAGGCAGCTGAAACGGATATTAACATTACTAATGAGTTTAACGAAATTGGTAAAAAACTGTTCTCTCAAAAACTATACGGCCCTGCTGCTGTAGTATTTGAAATTGCTACAACGAACCCTGCTAACAGGAATTTATTTTATGATAGCTTTTATCTTGCATACTCTATTTACTACGATCACGTAAATAAATCGGATGCAGATAAAAAACTAAATGCAGAGCAGCTTGCTAAGGCAGATGTAGCTCTTGATAAAGTATTAGAGTTGTCTCCGGATGCTCAGGATGCATACCTGTTTAAAGCAAGGGTTAACAAAAACCTTAACTCTAATGATGCCTATGCTAAAATGGCTGTGGCTTACGATAACTACATCAGGGTAGTAACCGGTCTTGGTACTGCAGAAACATCTAAACCGGCTGTTGCTAAAAACCTTGTAGAGGCTTATGATAATGCTGGTGCTTACTATGCTGTTACAGACAAAGCCAAAGCTAAAGATTATTTTACTAAAGCAATAGCTTTAGATCCTAACGATACGTATGCAAAAGGTGAGGTTAAAAAACTTTAACAAATAATAATTACCACATATAAACCGGCGCATAGCCGGTTTTTGTGTTTTTGTATATTGCCTGTAATTAAATATGTATCTTTGCAAACTATTTGAAATTAAGATGCTGAAGAAGGAAATGCAGATAGAAGTAGAAAAAGGTGAGATGCTGCCCTTAATGGAAGAGTTTTATACCATTCAGGGGGAGGGTTATCATACCGGTACTGCTGCCTATTTTATACGTGTGGGAGGCTGCGATGTGGGCTGCCACTGGTGCGATGTTAAGGAAAGCTGGAATGCCGACCTGCACCCACCAACAGATACTGATGTTATTGTTGCCAATGCTGCCCAATGGGGTAAAACTATTGTTATTACCGGTGGCGAACCGCTTATGTGGAATATGGATCCTATAACCTTAAAGCTTAAGGCGGCAGGGTTAAAGGTGCATATAGAAACATCTGGTGCATACCCGTTAAGTGGGTACTGGGACTGGATTTGCCTTTCGCCAAAAAAGAATAAGTTACCCACCCAGGCTGTATACGATAATGCGCATGAGCTTAAAGTGATTATACATAATAAGCACGACTTTATTTTTGCCGAAGAACAGGCTGCTAGAGTTAATGGTAATGCAATATTGTTCCTTCAGCCGGAATGGAGTAAAAAAGAACAGATAACCCCACTTATTGTTGATTATGTTATGCAAAATCCTAAATGGCGTGTATCTTTACAAACACATAAGTATTTAAATATACCTTAATAATAAACCAAAAGAACTGTAAGATGAAAAAATTATTTATTGCCGTAGCTTTCATGTTTGTAGCACAGGCAAGTATGGCACAAACTGCAACTACTAAAGCTGCCGACCCTGCATTTAAAAAAGAAGTACTCAGGCTGCTTGAGCTTAGCGGTACTAATGCCCAGTATGAAGCATTAATTAATCCTATTATTAAAAGTGCGCCTGCTGATAAGCAAGCTGATTTTAAAAAAGAAGTTACAGAGTCTTTAAAAGGGCTTTCAGATAAAATTGCAGAAATTTACATGCAGGAATTTACTCCTGAAGATGTAAAAACAATGATTAAATACTATGAGAGCCCAGTGGGTAAAAAAGCAGCTTCTAAAGCAGGAGTTCTTTTAGAGAAAGGCCAGGCTGCCGGTATGGAGTGGGGTCAAAGCCTGCAAGGTATCATGATGAAATATTCTGGTGAGTAATTATATTACCGCTAAAAATAACGAACCCCGCATTGCGGGGTTCGTTATTTTATATACTAAGCTTTGCAAGGTAATCATAATGTTCGCCTTCTAAAATAAGCTCGCTTTGCAGCTTATTACCATGCGCCGCATTTTGAAGGGTATTATAATCGATATACATCCAGTTAAAAGGTTTCTCCGTTTCTCCTTTATAGGCAATATTAAAAATCACTTCGCCATAGTAGTCTATGTCACTGGGAATCCATTTACCGCCATCGTCATCTTCATCAAACATATAAATTATATCAGATGAATCAAGCAAAATTTGTCCGCCCTCATTAAGTAATGATTTTAATTTATACAAAAATCCCGATATCCTTTTTAGCTTGCCGCACATTCCTGCGCCATTCATAAGTAAAAGTATCGTGTCATAACCGCCTTCGTGTTCCATAACATCGCCGGCAATAGTGTTTTTTATTCCTCTTAGTTTACAGGTTTCAATGGCATTTGCAGATATATCTATAGCCGTAACATCCAGTCCACGCTCATTTTGAAGGTAAAGGCTATGGCTTCCGGCACCGCAGCCCACATCGAGTACTTTACCACTTGCCATTTGCAATGCCATTTGCTCTAAAGCCGGCATGGCATCATAACTCCTGAAGAGGTAAGAAACATCCATTTCATCCTCTTCAGATATTGATGTTTCGGTAATTAAATTTTCCGGAGCATTTCCGGTTTGATAATCAAGTATGGCTTTCCCAAAAAGGTCTTTCATTATATTAAAGTTTAAGGTTTAGCGTTTAAAGTTTAACTTTGCAGTCCCCCAGAACATTAAACATTAAACGTGGAACAACAATTAAAGAATCTCGCTAAGCTCGCCAAAGATAAGCATAACGAGAATAAAAAGTTTTTTGACAAGCTTAAAAAGAAGGCTCCTAAAAATTTGGACTACGTAATGCAGGAACTGCACGACCGCGAGTTTAAAAAAACCGATTGCCTTACGTGTGCCAACTGTTGTAAAACTACCGGCCCGCTGTTTACCCTTGCCGATATAGAGCGAATTGCAAAGCATTTTCGGCAAAAGCCCCAGCAGTTTATAGATAAATACCTGCAAATAGATGAAGATAATGATTATGTGCTGCAAAGCGTACCCTGCACTTTTTTAGATGCCGAAAATTATTGCATGATCTATGATGTACGCCCCAAGGCATGCCGCGAGTTCCCACACACCGACAGGAAGAAGTTTCAGCAAATATCTAACCTTACCCTTAAAAATGTTGCCATTTGCCCCGCAGCTTTCAATATAGTTGAAGAAATGAAAAAGAAATTGCCGGTGTAGTTTCGAATAATACGATTGTATTAATAAGGGTGAATGTCATTCCGAATGAAGCGCAGCGGAATTGAGGAATCTTATAATCTTCAAACTACACTTAAATCAATTTCTTAATAAAGCTCTGCCTTCAAAATAATCTCGTTAGGCTTAAGTAAAACCAAACAGATTTTTTTTTAGCTTTACGAAACAAAATGTAGTATCATGGCAAAGCTAACGTCTCTCACCCCAATGTTCTGGACAAAAGAAATTGCAGCAACTGTTGCTTTTTATACCGATGTGCTGGGTTTTGAATGTGGCCTACTGGAAGAAGGCTGGGCAGTATTGCTGCGTGACGAAATAGAAGTAATGCTGGCATACCCTAATGAGCATGTTACTTTTAACGGGCCTATGTTTACCGGGTCTTTTTACATAAACACTACAAATGTAGATGAACTGTGGGAAGCTTATAAAGATACCTGCAACATTTGCTACCCAATAGAAAATTTTGAATATGGCATGCGCGAGTTTGCCATTTATGACAATAACGATTATATACTGCAGTTTGGGCAACCCATAAACCAGGAAGAAGAATGAAATTAATGCGCATTTTAACGCTGGCGGTGCTTTCGTTGGCAATATCCGGATTGATGTTTTATGTTACGGCTGGCGTAATACGCTCTTCGTGGACAGATATTATTGGCGAAATTTTTACAACAGCCATTATAATATTTGTTTTATTGCTCATTGTATATATAATTGCACGATCGGCAGCTAAAAAGGCAATCGCCGCGCGTAAAAAAGGCCTCCCCAATCAGGAAGGCCCTAAGCTTTAAGCAGCTATTTCATTATCGGCATGTTGTTTTAACTCGCCTACAAAACCTTCAATGGTTTGTATCTTTCCGTCTATATATTCAAGCAATCCTTCTATTTTATCCCTTAGGTCTTCAAAGAAAGCTATAATGTCTTCTATATATCCTTTTATCTTGTGTACAAACTGAATGATGTACTCTACAACGTCGTTTAATTTTTCGGTGATATTCATGGCGCTTGTTTTTAGTCGTTTATAATACCTGAAAATTACGAAACCCTTTTGGTACACTAAAACACTTTGTATAAAAATTAAGAAATGGTTTATCCCTTATTCCGCATATATAAGGTATTTCTTCCTCATTGTCTTAAATTTTTCTAAGCCAGGCTCCCAGCTCTTTCTTATTTCCCATTGTGTCTTGCCGGCCTCTATTTGCTGCTGCAAAACTTTTGTGCCCGCAAGCTTGGTAAAAAACGGAATAAAGAATTTCGATTTATCTTCGGTAGCGTTATAAGCTTTAATCAGCCACTTTAACTCTATCCTTGTTACATGCGGTGCTTTACTCAGGTCTTCACCATAACAAAGAACACCTTTATATTGCGGGTCTTTAGCACCCTCGTTAGGCTCCGGCGTAAAACTAAATCCGGTTTTAGGCAAATACGGCGACCCATATAATTGAAATTGCTTGTTCGTACCGCGGCCCATACTTACGTTAGTACCTTCAAAAAAGCAAAGGCTGGCATACAGGTTTATAGCCTGGTCGTTAGGTAAATTAGGCGATGGCTTTACAGGCAGGCTGTATGGCATTGTCCTGTTATAATCAGTGCAGGGTATTACGGTTAGCTTACACTGCACGCCATCTTTAAGCCATTTTTCGCCATTAATCATTTTACCATATTCGCCTATGGTCATGCCGTGCAAGGTAGGTATGGGGTGCATGCCAATAAAACTTGTATGTTCCTTTTCTAAAACCGGCCCATCAATAATGCCGCCGTTAGGGTTTGGCCTGTCTAAAATAATAAGCGGAATGTTATTTTCGGCGCAGGCCTCCATTATATAATGGAGTGATGATATGTAGGTATAAAAACGTGCGCCCACATCCTGCAGGTCGAAAACTAAAACATCTGTCCCGGCAAGCTGTTCCGGTTTCGGTTTCTTGTTATTGCCGTAAAGCGAAATTATAGGCAGTCCGGTTTTAGTGTCTTTGCCGTCTTTAATAAGTTCCCCGGCATCTGCAGTACCCCGAAAGCCATGTTCGGGCGCAAATATTTTTTTAAGATCGGTCTTCTGGCGAACTAAAAAGTCGACAATATTTTCGGTTTTACCATTTATAGTAATTGTTCCTGTCTGGTTCGTTATTATACCTACTTTTTTACCTTTAAGTAATGGCAGGTATTTTTCATAATTATCGGCACCGGTTTTTATGTTTGGTACTTCATTTTGTTTGCCAATTGCTAATTGCCCATTGTCTGTTAATAGTTCATTGCCTCTTGCGCCTTGCCCGTTGTCTATTATCTCACGTCTATCATCTGTAATCTTCTCACCGCCATTATTTATCTTCCCCTTAACAGAATTTCCGCAGGCGGCCACCAGTATTAATGAGAATAAAACAGTATTTTTGAAAAACGAAAAAGACACCATACACGTTGAATTTAGAATATTTTATAGCAAGCAGGCTGGTTACTGCAAAGAACCATAAAAGTAGTATATCTGCACCAATTATAAAAATTGCCATTATTGCCATAGCAATAGGCATTATTATGATGGTCATTGCCATTGCTACCGGTGTGGGCCTGCAGGAAAAGATCCGCGAAAAAGTATCGGCATTCAACGGAGATATCATTATTACAAATTTTGATGATAACCAGTCCGAGGTCAGCGTAGTTCCTATTTCCATAAAACAGGAATTTTACCCTAAATTTACTAAAGTAAAAGGCATAAGCCATGTGCAGGCAGTAGCATCTAAGGCGGGTATAATTCGCACCGCGCTTTCTTTTGAAGGTATAATTTTTAAAGGAGTAGGTAAAGACTATAAGTGGAACGAGCTGCAGGAGTACCTAGTTGCCGGGCGCATACCTAACTTAAAGGCGAACCTTAATACAGAGGTTATACTTTCGCAATACCTGGCAAATAAACTGGATTTAAAGGTGGGCGATAAATTCAACACTTTTTTTATGAAAGAAGGCGGCAACGGCATGCCTAATTTAAGAAGGTTTGAGTTAGTAGGTATTTATACATCGGGTTTTCAGGAATTCGATTCGGCTTATTTAATAGGCGATATCCGCCACGTGCAGCGCATGAACAAATGGTCGCCGGAGCAGGTGGGGGAGTTTGAAGTTTTCCTGGAAGACTTTAACCAGCTTAAAGAAAAGGGCGAAGAAGTATATAAAGCCATACCATCTACACTTAACAGTATAACTATAGAAGAAAAATATTTAAATATTTTTGAGTGGTTAAAACTATTCGACGTTAATATAATTGTCATTATAGTTATCATGATCATCGTGGCCACCATAAATATGGTAGTAGCGTTACTGGTACTTATATTAGAACGAACCCAAATGGTAGGAATGCTAAAGGCATTGGGTGCTAATAACTGGCGTGTGCGAAAAATATTTTTGTATAATGCCGCATACCTTATAATAAAAGGGCTCTTTTGGGGCAACCTTATAAGTATAAGCATGTTGTTAATACAAAAATACTTTGGTGTAATTACCCTGCGCCCCGAAAACTACTATGTAAGTGTAGCTCCGGTAAGCATAAGTATACCCGCAATACTACTTATTAATGCAGGCACAATTGTAATATGCCTGGCGCTGTTACTCATTCCGTCGTACATTATCACAAAAATTTCTCCGGTAAAAGCACTCCGTTACGAGTAGTAAATAGCACACCTATATATAAGGAGCAGTAATGGCAAGCGCCTATTTGCGGTGGCCGGTCCCGCTCTCGCCTGTAGCTCTGCGCTACGCTTCGAGGCTGCCGGCTCGATCGGGGCTAAGGGTCCTTGGGATTTTTAATTTGCCAATTATCGGTTCTGGCTCCCTTTCTTGCTTACAGTTATTAATTCGTGCAAATAAGTGAAATTCGTGTCACCTTATATATAAGAGTAAGCCTTTGTGCATCTTCGTGTCTTCTTTGCGCAACTTTGTGATATAGCCTCTTTGAAACAAAAAAACTTTCGTTCCCAAACTTCACGTTAACAAAGAGTTAAGAAAAAGAACAAAAAAAGTAAGAAATAAGTCTTTGAAAAGTAAAAAGAAGTGTTACTTTTGCACCCGCATTCAGGCACAAGTTCATTAACAGATTGACACAAGAGAAAAGAATTG
>Ga0247815_10003118_pt1 | contig 12003 bp, 11 predicted proteins | sample UWRJL194509B1_FD_181014 | JGI IMG/M metagenome (GOLD analysis project Ga0247815, IMG submission 181014) | Plant litter microbial communities from Arlington Agricultural Research Station in Wisconsin, United States - UWRJ-L194-509B-1 | ecosystem: Environmental > Terrestrial > Plant litter >... | reverse complement strand
TTCCTCCTGGTAAGCGCGAGTGGCGAATAGGTGGTGGTAGCTGTAGCCGCAATGACATTGGTCGCCATTGGCGACGCCGGCGACGGTGTAGGAGGGAATGTCCCCGCCGGGCGCGGTTCTGCAGTACTCTGCGCAGCCAGAGGGTGTGTTAAGGCCCCACCACCAGGTCACAGTGAGGTTGGACCAGGAGTTGAGGACGGCGCAAGGTGCGGCCGTGTACCAGCCGTCGGGCAACGGGCTAGGAGTGCTGCTTGGAACAGTCGTGCTGGTGCTGGTCGTGCTGACCGTTGTTGACGTACTCGCGGCTGTTGTGGTTGTAGCTGTGGCCGTGGTTGTGGTGGTAGCTGTAGTTGTTGGTGTACTGGTCGTAGAGCCAGGGGTCGTGCTTGTGGACGTCGACGATGTTGAACCAGCTCCCGCCGGTGAGCCGCCACAGTAAATTCCCAGTGCGCATTCTGTGGGATTTCCGTCAGCAAATGAGTCATCTGAGCGGCCAAGTGAAAGACACTCACGACCAGGAATGGTTCCTTGGCAGCACGTTCCAGTCGTCCCGGGAGGACTGACGCCGTATCAGCCGCATGTCGATCAGACTCGGCACACTTTACTCACCAGCCATTGACTGTGCTATAAGGAATACAGCGAGCGCCGACGAGAGGGTTGCCCGTGACGTTAGTGAATCCACAAACTGGACCCCAAACCCCGGCGTTCGTGCTGAACGGCGCGACGTTCAAGCAGCAGAGCCCAATCGGCGCGGAGGCTGAGCAAGCTGCCGAAGCACCACGCACTGACAGCATAGTGGTGACCGCCAGGCCAAGTACATGAAGAACCGTCTTCATCGCAAGTGACTGGATGGAGCCAAGGACGAGGGGAGGAGGTTGTCCGAACCGCGCCTGAAGCTGAAGCCTCGCCCCAAGTTTTTATGCATGCCGCCGGTTCGCCGCAGCGTTGATCGGGAGATCTCCAAGACACAGAAGACAGTCCTAGTTAGCGGCGATAGCGCCTGTTCAAACCAAGGAGAGAGGTATGGTTAGACACGGCCTCCACGTGCAGAGGTGGACATACTGCGGCATAGCGGAGGCACTCCTTGGTCGATCGTCTGAATGTTGACTGCCCGGCTGTGTTGACATCCGCTTCGAAGCCGCAGGAAGGGGTCGTCTGTTCTGTTGGCGCCATTGTGTGGGAAGGAGATCGAGCGTGCTGACGTATTTTCGGAGTGTGAGATGGTCCGCACCAGTCGGGCGAACGGCTGTCATCGAGGATGATGCGTTCCTTGAAGAACGTGGATGAAAGGCGCTTCGCGTCTCGACTTTGGAGCAAGGGCCGCAGCAGATGCAGCAAAAGACGATCATATCATAGCCAGATCGGCGCTCGAGCAAGGCAAAACGGCACTCTGCACACGGCTGGACAGCGGCCGCAAAGTGGACCGGCACAAATAGTAGCCGGCCTTTGCTTGTACGCCAACTTCAACGACCTTTCTTGCTACAACAGAGACTAGGATCTTAATGATACAAGTAAAGAAGAATGTTGGTTCAGTTTACAAGAAAGTCTCTCATAGGCCGCGGGGTCGATATACGACAGTCGAACGCCACGCCTTCGGTAGGTCCACCGTCACACGCCACGCCTCCAGCATCACATTATCCATCTGCGGGACCCTCTCCAGTCTCACCCACTGCGCCGCTCTCTCCTGAATAACTTGATGGATGACGCTTCCCTCCGGCCAGCACGGGTCTGCGAAGTTGTCCAGAGCAACATCCGGTACCATGCGAACCACCATCGCAGCGAATGTCCCCGAAAAGTCCGGCTCATTCTCGATTTTGAGCGCATCGTTCATCCACGCGTTGACCGTGGCGCAGTTTGACCGTCCCGAATGACGGTTGGCGTCGACCGAGATGTAGTGCCGCTCGCAGGCATCTGGGTCGTTTACGGGTAGCCAGGCCTCGCAGGCCGGGAGGCGAAGACGCAGGTTGTCAGGAAGTGACGCAGCACTGCCTAAGCGACACGGTATATGATGATGCATCTCACGGACGTGGACTTCAAGGAGGAGCCGGGCAACATCGTCGACTGTGGCGGATCCTTCTTCTTTTATGTCCGCCGCGCCTCCCGCCATTGTGTCGTATCTGCACCCGGTGACGTGCCACGGGCATCGCGAGGCGTGTGAATATTGAGATCTGCGCGCGTGAATTGTCAAGGCAACGTTATTGTCTAAGTGGCTGCTGATAGAAATGGCTTGGAGGATGGTCGGATCAGCAGTAGCGCCGAGGTTCACATCATGACCGCTAACCAATGACGAAGGGAACTGAGATTGCTGCTGGGTTTTGGTTGACGAGATAAAGATGCGGCTTTGGTCCTGAGTGATAGGCATGGAAGGTTCACAGTCAGCCTGGGGCTGCTGATACTGGGTGTCGCAAAAGTTGCAAATGTCTGGCCAGACTGGAGCGTCTGGCCTGACCCCCGACCCTCTGGCCAGACTATTTCAGACTCCTTTAGAGCTGCGAGAGTCTGACCAGACACATTAGGAGTCTGGTCAGACGGCCTCAGATGCTGTCAGACAGCGTCAGACCGGGGGATGTCTGACCAGGCTCGGGCAGCTGGGATATCCGGTCTGACCAGACATGACCAGACCGATCAGACCGACAGCAAATTCACGCCAGAATGTCTCTGCGGGTCTTCCAGAACATTGAAATGACGTTAATACTAGCAATTGGGCGCAGACGAACACGCCACAACGCGAATTGCATGTCCGCTTCAGGGTTTGTCTTCTTTACATAGAACCGTCACGCCCTGCGCTCACCGACGCCACAATCAACGCAGAAAAGCCAACAAGAGACCGCGGCGAGTTCTTTGCGGCCACTTTGAATGATTTTGAGGATCGTCGTGAGCTGGTACCAGTCAAGTGGCGTGCGCTAGCATGTGCTCTGCTAAAGTCTGCGCAGATGAACTCGACGCAACACAGATTCTCATGTACAATCAGTCGGCTTGTGCAAATGTGAGCAAAAGTACCAAATTACGGTACCATGCGGCTGCGCTAGAAAGAGGAACAGTGCAATGCGCTTCTCGCTTCTCGCTTCTCGCTTCGCAGTCATGCGGGCACCGTAAGTTATACTCGTCCTCGATCGTTGTGCCCTGCGCGAGTGCGCAACGCAAATTGAACTGGTATTGGAAGGGAGATCTCTTCAAGACATTTGACTTCACTTCAGCGTTTTCAATCCGCTTCGGGATCGTTCTAGGATGCGAGAGAAACACCTGCCACATTTACCGCATTTATTGCCGACGTACCGCTCGGATTTCAGCTCTTAACTTCTTCAATGGATGCACTTGCCACCCAAATCTACTTGGAGCATGCATTTCCACTGGATAGTCTCAATGTCATCATGAATTTGAGGCACCTCACAATCGCTTGCCGCATAATCACGTCGGCAGCGAGTAGCTCATTGTCCCCACGTCCCGCGCAGACGCGGATGTTCTGACTTATAACATCAAAAATACACTCAAACATTCTTCCGCTGCCACCATTCTTTGCGCGTGGTGATGGTATCACACAGAAACCAAGGGGGGAACTCAAGGTCTGGGTCGAAGCTTGACCAGCCATTACAAGTCGCAACGTCTCACTTGTAGCCAGATTTGAGACTTGAGGAGCTGTTCGGTGACGCGAGGAGCATTTGATGCAGATTTGAGCAATGCGCACGGATCGAAATGAGTTGGCACTCAAGTTGCAGCAGGCGAGCGGAACGCCCGGGGGTATATAGCCCAATTTGGACGGATCGCTTAGATATGGATGCGTGGCCTAGCGGCTATCGCGCGAGGCTGGCTACGGTATGGTCTTGGGTTCGACTCTCGTCGGACTCAAAAATTATGCCGCTAGTCATAAATCGGTTGATCAATTAACAAATTGAAGTCCGTAGATACAACTGATCTGTAAAAATGTAATGTCATAAGTGTAATAAAGGAAATTCAAAATAGCAGTAAGCACGAAGTAAGAAATAACTTGAAATAGCAGCAAGTTCGAAGTAAGAAATAACTTGAAATATGCAGAGTAAGAAAGTAAGAGAAATAAGAAAGGACTTGTAATACGAATAGTAACAAAGTAAGAGAAATGAAGAATAAGATATCTAGTAGAAAAGTTGAACATGGGGAGAAGAGGTGGCATTACAATTTTGTAGTTACTTTGTACAAACGCAGGGCCAGACTGGCGCTGTCTGGTCAGGCCTGGTCAGAGACCCTTCCGAGTCTGGATATATCTTCGCTAGTCTGGCCAGACCTATGAGCCCCTGGCGGGCCTGAACGGGTCTGACCGCGTCTGATCAGCGCTGGCCAGCGCTGGCCAGGCGATTGCAACTTTTGCGACAGGTGTGTGACGGATCGTCGCTCAACACATCGCGCTTTATATACAAGACGCGGATCGCTCACTGGATCAGACATAATACGGGTGCTTCACAACATCTTGTGGTTGAAGCTGAGGAACTTGTTTTATAGCACAGCCATTCTTGGACCAAGCATACATCCACGGCCCACCCGGCCGTTGTGCCGACTATCAAGGCCACCCGACAACACCTACTCCACAATAGGGGTCCTTGCCAGCCTATTAGTTATTACCGGAGCTGATTGGTACCGGAAACGTAGTCAGATTTCCGCAGAAGGTCTGCGAAGTCCACAACACGACACTCACGGATACCGGTGAGCACACCATTCACACTCCAAAGGTCATTGATGATCTGAGAAGACGTCGGAAACAAATCAGGCGTTGAAGCGGGGTTGTTGAAATCCACTCCGAGAGATAGAGTGAGATGAGCCCTGCGATGAAGGCGTTTCAATGTCAGCGACTGCTCGCCGGAGGTCGGTGATATTCTGCTGCCGCTCGACTCGTAGTCTCGCTCGCCCCCTCGCGCCCAACGCCGGTTGAGCTCATAATACTCTCATAATTCGCTTTTGCGAGGAACATCGAGCTTACAGCCGTGTTGTGCGCACTGCGCCAGGAAGATGGGCAGTGGGAACTACTGTGCGAGTTAAAATACTCTACGATGAACAAAGATTAAGATACGAAGGCGAGGGTATTTATGTCTGCATGTAATTTATGATCTTTTATTAGCAAAGTAGATTTTTCTACAGGCTATATAGTACGATAAATGGGCGTAGAGTCCTTTCAGGGTACCAAACATCGAGTCCATTTCTCACCGGCATGTAACTTAACATTATCCGTCATGATGCACACGCGACGTCGGCCGATAACCAGTGTACAGGGGGGCATCTCCAGGTAGACTCGATAATCGGCTGGTACCCATAGGAGCAGCTGACCAGTCCGTCCCAAGAGCCAGCCACCATCGACTTTGGTAGAGACCAGTGCTGGAACGCGAACGCCACTCGTTTCTGAATCGACAGAGACTGCCACATCTACACTCCAGACACGGATCGTCATGTCAATGGAGCAGGAGACGATGAACCTGCCGTTCGGAGCAAATGCCACCGATCGTACTGGATCTCCATGCCCATATAGTGTGGCGACTGGCGCACCTGTCGCGGCGCTCCACAGTCGAACTGTCCCATCGTCTGAGCCGCTGCCTATGAACCGGCCCTCCGGAGAGAACGCGACTGAACGCACCCAATTGCTGTGATCCTCGAGAACGAGAATTGGCTGTCCTGTGATGATGTCCCAAACTCGGACCGTTTCATCATCACCACCGGATACAATACGCATACCATCGGGTGAAAACCCGATGTGGCGAATATCCCAGTAGCTAGCCCACAGTGGTTCGCGGATTGGCTGTCCGTGATCAACATGCCAGAGATGAATACGTCCAGTATTGTCGCCCGCAGCGAGAACTTGCCCGTTCGGTGAGAAGGCCACTGTGTATACTCCACCAATGTGACGCAGTGGCCCAATATCGAGCTGATGACCTGTCGTGACGTCCCAGATGCGCACGGTGTAATCATTCGATCCTGATGCGATCAGCGCTGCGTCGGACGAGAAGGCAACTGCATTGACTTCGTCCTCGTGCCCTTGCAGTTCGCAAACCGCCTCTCCAGTATGGGCATTCCATAGCCGAACCGTATGATCGTGCGAAGCCGACGCTATCAAGTGACCATCGTTCGAGATGGCTACCGAAGATACGGCCCTCGTGTGACCCAGCAGGGGAGGTAGAATTGATGCCCCAGTTCGGGCATTCCATACGCGAACTGAACGATCGTCTGATCCAGAGACAATGAAAGAGCTGTCAGGAGAGACCACCACGGAGTACACAACGGATTTGTGCGCTAGCAGTGGTTCAATCGCAGGTTGGCCGGTGCCCGCATCCCAGACCCGCACTGTGTGATCATCCGAGGCCGAGGCGAAGTTTAAGCCGTCGTGAGAGAAGGCGAGAGAGCGAATCCAGTTTGTATGGCCGTCGAGAGTGACCGAAGAATGCTCGGCTTCATCGCCCCGCAGTGCCCAAAGGCGCACAGTGTGGTCCGCTGCAGCTGACACTAGCGACCGCCCATCTGGTGAGAACCGGACAGATTGGATCCAGTTGGAGTGACCTAGTAGCACACCGATGTTCTTTGCGGTCTGAATATCCCATAATCTGATACTGCAGTCGGCAGAACCCGAGGCAAGCGTCCTGCCGTCTGGTGAAAACGAGACACTGAGAATGTCACCTCGGTGACCGCATAACGATTCCCCTACTGGCTTATGCGTGTCGCTACGCCATAAACGAATCGTTTGATCATCAGAACCAGATGCCAGAATGCTACCGTCTGGCGAGAAGGTGACCGCATTGACGTCGTCCGTGTGTCCGCATAGTACAGCGACCTCCTGACCGGTTTCGACATCCCAAAGACGTACAGTCCTATCCCAGGACGCTGAGGCCAAAAGAGAGCCATTTGGCGAGAATGCCACGGAAAGGACACCCTTCGAGTGACCGCATAGTCGCTTCTGTGTCATCCGACCGGCCAGGAGGGTCCAGATGCATACCACACCTCCTTGCGTGCTCGAGGCGACGCGCCTCCCGTCTGGAGCAAACGCTACTGACCAGACTGTTCCTTCTCCGCCGCGCAAAGGGGGCATCGCCTCCTCGCTTGTGCGCGTGTCCCAGATGCGCGTAGTACCATCGTCAGACCCCGAGACGATGAGACGATTGTCGGGAGAGTAGGCTACTGAGTTTACGCCGCCTTCGTGACCAGTCAGGACCATGATGAGCCGTCCGTCATGGCGGTCAATCCCAAATGTCTCGATAGATATGAGGCCAGCGTAGAGTCGGTAGAATGTCTGGTAGATGAGTGACTGCTTCGCGGCAAATGGCAGTGCCGAGAGGTAGATATGCGGCGCGCTGCGCTCAATCGCCTCCCGCGATGATGCGACGAACGAGTTTGCGTCTAAGAGAAACCGCGAAAGCTCAGGAAGCTGGACCTGTGGGAGTACGTCAGTATCAAGTGGCCGGGAGTCTTCGTACTCACTGTTGTAGCTGCAAAAGCAAGCATGGCTGCGCCGCGTCGAACCTGGCACAGGACGCTCATCGATTCGAGCCAAAACAAGAAGTACGGGAAAAATCTCTTGCTGATCTCCTCATCAAGTGCTGAAGGTATCGGTAGAGCGGAGATGTGGTAGATCCATTGCAGACATGCATACTCGAGAGAGAGCGTGATGTTGTCAGACCTCGGGGAAGGGTTTGCCTCGTAAGAAGATCGGCTCTGTGAAACGTTGAAGTGAAGTCGCTTGGACATCAAGTCAAGGCAACCACGGGCAAGGATATCATCGCCAAGCGAGGCTGTAATGCGGACGCGTTCGGCGGCTCTTAAAAGCATGTAGTCCCCAAAGGAGGCGTGCAGTACTCGCACACCGGTAGTTATGTCGTCGTGCGGCATATACACCACAGAGTGTAGACGCTCGAGAGAGCCACGAATGTCGTCGGCGTCGAGGTTGAGGAGGTCGCCCAACGCCTGAACTGACAATGGCGCGCGAGCAGCGATGATACCAGCGAGCACACGGCAAGTAACGTTAAGCTCATCCGCATCAGCCTTGTCTGGCCGTGAAGCTTCATGGAGAATCATCTCGTATATCTTGTCGAGGTTCACAGACGCGGCGGTACTGGCGGTGGCGGTGGCGGTGGATATCATCTTGCGGAGCCGTTCCTGGCGTCCTTTAATGTTCTCCTTGTCCAGTACATATAGCAGGACGGTCGAGGCAAAGATGAAGAGCTCGTGAGACAAGTCGACGAGCGCCTCGACGTCGTCGAGCGTGTACCAGGTCGCGCCTCGTGTGACGGCCCCCAGAGTGCCAGTGACATAGCGATGAATGTCAGCTTTGACCTCTTCTTCTCTGATGGTGTGTAGATGGAGAATGGTGTTGTGGGTGGGATTGGATATTGCGCTTCCACGAATGTGCATCTCCGGACGTGAGGTGAGGATGAACTTGACCTGCCCTTTGGAATTGAAGCTGGTGATGGCCGTGAGCAACTCGGTGAGTTCAATCACGTTGCAGCACTCGTCCAGTGCGTCGATGATGAAGACGATGGGGTAGTCTGATGAGGGAAGCGTGGCGAGAGGTTTGGCGAGCAAAGGTACAATCTGCTCGCTGGCCGACTTGTACGCAACGCGATCGTCCGCCTCAAGTTCCGTCACCAATGCTGCGGCAAAAGCGGGAGACTGAGAGGCAAGCGAAGCTACTAGGGTTGGTAGTATGCGTCGAGCCTTGGATCTGGGAACAGACCCCGCAGAGCGAGAGCAGAAGAACGCGCCGCCCAGGACGACGGTCGGATCCTCCTGGAACCTTCGACAAAGTGTGGCTGCAATAGACGTTTTGCCGGTTCCCACCATCCCAGCGAGCCAGAATGTAGCCATAGGGTCCGTCTTGACCCACTGGGTGAACTTGGACAGAACGGACTCGCGCGTGCCCGGCATGCAACCTACGTTGGCGGGCTGCGTGTCGAACATGGCCTCGGGGACGATGCGATCGCCGAGTACTAAGGACTGTAAGCACACAGAAACACGAATATCATGGTTTGACGTACTAGACCGGATGAGCTTCATGTTTTCAATTTGCTGGACGATTCGTTAGTCATTGTGAAGGAGGCAGAGTATCAAACCGACGAACGTACTTGGTTGTTCGCCCGTTCAGGAGATTCGGCCTGAGTAGCCGCAGAGATGTAGCCGCGAACGGAGCTGTTGTTGACAATTATACCATTTCCGAGGTTAAGATTGATGCTAGCCGTGTGGCTGACCATGTTCTGTTCTACGTTAGCCGCAATAGTGGCCCGTGCATATTAGTCGCGCACCGAAGATGGCAAAAGAATACCACCATCTGAGCGTTGCAGGAGGTGCTGCAAGAGATGATTATGCGTTCAGAGGACGAAGCGTGACTGCCTACTCGGTTCAGGTCAAGCGCCTGGCCAACCCGATTATCATCAGTCTAGACGCAGCGTTCAGCTACTTTCAGCACTGGCCGCACTGCAGAAGTGCTCTGCGCACCTCGAGAGCGTCCAAGAGCGAAGTAAGACAACGGATCAACGTCATCACGTGGCCAAAGTTGCGCGCGGATTGTGCTGGCTGGCCGACCTGGGCGAAGCAATCCTCAATGGCGCGCCAGAGGCGCTGGACAGTCCTACAGGCACGATGAGGATATGTCGCGCAGTAGATACGACGGATGCGTACTCTGCCACGGCGCCAAGTCTGGCCGTTCCGTCCGGCATCTTTGTTTGAACCATGACCTCGAAGGTGTCAAGCTTACTCCGAAGCGCGCCGAGTGCATCCTCAGTGTCCCAGACTCCCTAAATCAGTATATTAGCGCAGAAAATACCGAGTACTCGGCGAGCAGCGTACCTTGAATAGTTCTGCAATCTCGATAATACCGACGAGCGCAGCCTTCAGGGGCAAAGAGAGGCTCGTGCTGCGTGTCCTCGCTGCTGACAACTCCTCGACCGCGGACCGTACCGCTGAATACTTGGCCGAGAGACTGAGACTGAGGGTACCTCTGCTTATTGGCTCGGCAAGTGCTGCGTATGGCGGGGAGGGAACAAGGGGATGGTCTTCTCTCAGGCGCAAACCTGCGCTCGGCACAGGTGTGGGTGTAGAAATTGAATGGCCGGTCCGCTTCTGACTGCTGCGTCCGAGCCCACTCATCGCAAGGGCGCGTCACAGTCTCGTTGTCGGTCGCGGTTGGATGAAGAATGCGAGAGGCCAAAGAGCACAAGGGCACATGACTAACGCCACACGAAACATTATCACCAGTTGCAACCATCAGCAGAAATTTTCACGGAGGATCTGCATCACACGCTCTAGGTACGGCGTGGTCTCGTTCGAGCACGGAACCGGGCCGGGCCTGTCGTATCTGCGACATGACGACGACTAAAGACCCTGGCAATGACGAGCATTTCGGACCATCTTCATTCGCGAAGCCACATCGCCAGTAGAGAAAGGGGGAATATTGTAGAGCGCGTGCCAAGGAAATGGTGTACAGTCCATTGCCTGGTCGTTACAGGGAGTTTGTGGAGAACGCGTGGAAGAAATATTTTGCACAAACATGTTGGATAAAGCGAGAGCCGAGTCGAGTGGGGTTGTGTACCTGAAAAGGCCCAAATACGTGCGATGCATCGGCCTCGAGGACCCTGGAGCCGACGCTTGTAAGGGCAGCATGTATAACAGGCCTCGCAGATAAAATATCGATGATATGACGCCAGTACGTCCTTTTGCGGGAGTTACACTAGGTATCCGGTCGTGCACTGCGGTAATTAGGCGCCAGATCCCATGAAAAGGGAGCCCTTTGACTGGGGCTGCGAGCGCAAATGAGAGCACATTTGGAGGAGGACGAGGGGGCGGCCTCATGAGAAAACTCCGACTCGCGTAACTTGTTCTCCTTAGACCCTGCTGCGACGTATTGGCTCAATGTCCAGCTTCGCCTCAGACTCATCACCGATGTGCGCTCGCGCTCGTCAATAACTCGCTCGTTCGCCAGTTCACTACCGGTCCGAAATCACGACCGCACCGCTACTCAAGTTTGAGTTTGAGCTCGGCCCGCATCGGTTGTGTCTCTAGCAGCCTTCCGGCGCCAAGCTGATCTTCAGCCTCGTCAAACTTGCGGTTCGCCGCCGAGTAGGTAATCTAGACGAGCCGCGCAGCACGACAGCGCGTCGGTAGAGCGTTGCTACCGTGAGCTGTGTGAGTCGCGCCGAAAGTCCGACATCCGTTCATATGTCGAGCATCGGCCGTTAAAGCTTTGGGTGAAAGTGTGTCCACTGCGCCTAGAGCATCACGGGTACGACGCCACAAACCTTGCCAAGCGAACGCAAGCAAGTGTGTGGCCTTGGGAAGAACACTCTGCATGTTGTTCTGACGCGCTGTTCTCCAGCGCCCTTGCAGCGTTCCTGAGGATTTTCATGGTTGTACACATGGTTCGACTCAAGTCACGAGTGGTCGAACATGCGAGCAGCCTTCCCGGCGTCAAGGATGATCCTGCAAGCGCGTGATGCAAGTCGGGTGTCAGTGTCTATGTACGCGCAATCGGCGCATGAATCTGCCAGCTGCAAGCATCAGGTCGACAGCGCGGTGCGTCCGACCCAAGTCCGTTGGCCATCGTTCCCCTTACCTGCGCCACATTGCACCCACCCACCTGCATATCTACCGAGCAGATCTCCCTTGCGCCACGCGCCATAAGCCTGCTAAGCCTCTTCCATTCGATGATCTATCCCATACCCCACCGTGCCATTCCGCTTCACTCCTTGCTTCCGCCCTCTCCCAATCGCAGTCTCGTACGTTACATAATACTCGCCGCCTCCCTCGTCCGGCTAGTCGATGTCGTCGTACTCATCCGCGCGTCAGGGCAGCATGACAGAGACAAGTAGACGATGACATGCCAATGAGACCTTTTCAATATCATCCAGTTTGCACGATCCCGGTGTGCCCGACCATTTCTACCCTGAAATCAGTCACCACGCACGTAACTACATACAATTAGGCTGGAGTCATGAATAGATGGATCCTTCCCCGTATTCGAGTGAATAGGCTGATAGCAAACTCGGAGACGTAGCCCTTACTAAT
>Ga0247815_10003116_pt1 | contig 12006 bp, 11 predicted proteins | sample UWRJL194509B1_FD_181014 | JGI IMG/M metagenome (GOLD analysis project Ga0247815, IMG submission 181014) | Plant litter microbial communities from Arlington Agricultural Research Station in Wisconsin, United States - UWRJ-L194-509B-1 | ecosystem: Environmental > Terrestrial > Plant litter >... | reverse complement strand
ATTTACGCGTAGCGTTCCGGCGAACCAGGCTAACCGTTCTCGTCTGCTGTACCAGTTCCACAGAGAACGGTCATGAGCCAGGTAAACATCCTCAAGAATGAGTTGTAGGATGTCTGTCGGAAGAGGAAGAGGAGTCACCATTGTGGCCAAAAGAGGAGGAAGGAAAGATGAAAGCGGAGCTTCATCGCGTTTCCTTCCGATGCGGTGCAGTATCCCGAAAGCGGCAATTCACTGGATGTAGTCATTCGACGGTGCCATCTATTCCGAATGCCTGCCAATTCTTACCAGTGACTTTGTGATTCAGGTACTGTCAATACTCATGGTGTCTCACACTCTGCTGACTACCACGAGGCGAGCGACTCGGATAACTTTTTCGTCTTCATTCGACTGATCTACACGGGCAGAACGTGGTTCTTAGAATTCGGGCGATGTATATTAGCGTACCATATTCCAGAATAAGTGAGTCATTTTGAAGGCTGCATGTGCCGCCAACTACATGTCATCATTATAAGGGAGCGACAGAACTCAGAATAGTCCACACGTCACGGTACTCAGAACAACTTCACCGAGACCTCTACGTTGGGCCATTCTTCTCCATTCTATGTGCCTCGCGTTATCCTGTTTGACGCAGGCCCTCGAAAAGCAATCGACATTGAACATGCTGGGATGTCGAAGATCAAGTCGCACATCGAGCCTAAACACCAAACCGCGCCGTTGAACGGTCCCGTGAAGAAGTAAAGCCGTAGGCGTCCACTCGTGCAGCTCTTGTGGAGAATTGAGAATAGCTGAGACGACCAGTTTATTGAGATTAGGGAGGAAGCCCAAGTCGAAAGCTCGTAGGACCTCGCGAACGTACGCTGCGGCATGCCATGGCTCAAAGAGCTCGGGGATCTGGAGCTTGAAAGTCGATATATGAGGTGGAAGCCCGCGAAATATGATAGATCGGGACCATTGGGTAGACAAAATCGCATAGGCCAGGTCGATGGTCAGATGATCCAGCCGGGTAAACATCGTGAGGTCGCCGATAGGCGTCAAGTACCATACCGAGAGAACCAGGACATGTAATGTCCCTGCGACTATATTGAGTCCTGATTCCCCCTGGGCATCTAATTGGTCACAACGGAGAGTCTTGAGTGTAGGACCGGCGATATGGAGGATGGTGTTCAACTGCTCCAACTCGACGCAGCCAACAATTTCCAGCTCCTCTAGGCGCGTAAATACACCCACGCTGGGAAATGCAGCTTCCAGCGCAAATAGGTTACAGTGCCAGTAAGAACCATTGTCTGGATTTCCGGCATCGAACCGAAGGGAGCGGAGGTTGTGATAGAACGAGCTCTGCGCCAGATGTTCCCATTGTGCACGAGTTACCCAGTCTGCGTTGTATATTTCGGGCCGCTCGAGGTTGGCACTCATCCTGTTCAGTGCGTGCATACAGTCCGTGAAATTCGGCTGATCGATGCGCAACTGGGTCAAACCAACACAAAACTGCAGTAGTGGTGATAACTTCTTGTTCCGCCTGTTTTTTCGCTGCGCTTTACGTCCCCATTCGGTGGTGTATAGGTAGCTCGACATAGGAATGAGGCTTGTGCAGACGTCGCGCGATTGGTGGGCCGTACATTCCACGTGCAGCACCTTGACCATTTGCGCAATGAGCGGCCTCCGAGTGAGTGTTCGGATAAGCAGTGTGATTGTGCGCTCATCTTGAGGGTCGATCTCGATACGGTGGTATAAAGCATGTCGTCCAGCGATGTACCAGGCGCGCGACACGCGCAGGGTACTGGCGAACCAGGCGAATCGCTTCCGCCTAGCATACGCAGGCCATAGAGTATGATCGGGGCTGAGGTACGTGGCATCGAGAATGATATGCAAAACTTCTATCGGAAGGGTAGGGGGCGCCACCATCGTGGTTCAGCAAAGAGGAGGGAGAATTGCAAACGGAATGCCGTTCTTTTTTCTTCCGAAGCCGCTGAATTACCCTCGAAGCAGTGTCAATGACCCGCCTGAAGGCCGACCTGACCGCTCAGGGCCTGGAATCACCTAATGTTGCTGCCTTTCGAGCCGGAACCCGGCGTTACCTACCGCGTCCAGGGTTCCGACTCAGACCGTCTGTTGTGAAAAGTAAAATTATAAATATCGTGGGACCGTCCCAAGTCACAAGATATATGGGCCTTTATGGTAGAGTAATTTGACACGAATGATATGAGGTTTACAGAAAGCGTGGGGCCGGAGGTGCGCTGTTCTAGCATGCCAGACACAGTAATAAGCAGTAAAAACAGGTTCTATGAGAGATAGAAAGCGAGAGTAGCCGACTTTAAATTCAGACATAGCTTAGATCTAGCGCGGTACTGCGAGCAAACGTATTGCAAAGCATACTGGTGAATTTTGTGAGCCTTTCAACGATACCCTTTTGGTCGCGATCACATATCTCGGGCAGTCGGCCTTCGTTCAAAATAACTGAGATGTACAATAGAGTAGCCGAGAGAAGAATCGTACATTAGGCACGAGCTGAAGCGGAGCCTTTACATAAGATCGTCGACAATGTACTTGCGACTCGGAGCAGACAGTTCCTCTGAGTGCTCTTCCTCTGTTCTTCCTGCTTCTCTTTCTCGCGCTGATGACGCAACCGCGAAAATAGATCAACCTGCAACAGATCCGGACGATGTAGCTCAAACCGAATGTCGACCCGAAACTCCAGACCTCGCCGTTTGACGACGTCAGATGCAAGGAATGCCACCGGTAACCACTCATTGAGCTGTTGAAGCTCCCTGAGAAGTACGGTGACGACAATGAGAGTTAAACGCGGCACTGCTTTGAGATTAAAGGCCCTTGTAATATCGGCAACATGTGCTGCTGCACACCAAGGGTCCAGCCGATCGGAAACGCGGAGTTCGAATGTTGATATAGACTGAGGAAGGCAAGGCAACGGGAACCTGGGAACATCTCCAGGCCTCTGCTTATATGCAGTAAGCACCATAATAGTCAGGTGATCGAGTTGGTTAAGCATGCTGAGATCTGCGAGGTGCCAATGAGACCAGATCGAGAGGACTAATGTCTGTAACTTGGCCGAAACGAGTGGCAGCCAGGTGGATGATGCTCTTTCTGTCTGTGCACAGTGAAGTGTCTTGATGGTTGGTCCAACTACGTGGAGGATCGCATGAATGTCGTTTGTGGTAGCAAACGCACCGATAGCAAGGTGTTCCAATCGCCAAGTTGTCTCGACGCCGATGAAAGCGGAATCTAGACTGAATATTGTTCCGTGCAATGGAAGTCGCCAAGCCGGACTTGTGGCATCGAAATGAATGCAGCGGAGATTCCGCCAAAACTTTGATTGTGCAAGATGTTGCCACTGGTCGCGACGCACCTCATGCGCGCGATGAATTTCAACACGCTCGAGGCTCCTGGACAGAATCTCCGTCGCGCATCTGAGCACATCGAGGTCTGGTTGCTCAACGCGCAGGACGTTCAGATCGGTGCAGATGCCTAAAATACGTGCCATCTTTCCGTACTGTCGCTTTCTGCGCCATGCCGCGCGTCCCTTCTTGGTAACTATAGGTATGCCTGGCGAGGTAAACTGGAAAGCGCTTCGAGTGCTTAGTGGGCGACTGGGACGAATGTTACTCTGAATGTGCAATATTTTGACCATTTGTGCGACGTGCGGCTTACGACACAGTGTGCGAAATAGCAGGTCGACTGTCCGCTCGTCTTGAGTTGCGACCTCGATGCGGTGGTACAGAGCCCGTTGACCGGAACTGTACCAGCTACGAGCCACGCTAAGCGTGCTGGCGAACCATGCCGTCCTATTTCGGCGGCCGTATTCGTCCCAGAGAGTCTGATCAGGATTGAGGTACGCAGCTTCCAGGATGAGGCGAACGACATCCACAGGGAAAAGACTGCGTACAGCGCACATTGGTCCCAATAGATGGAGAGAGAGAGGAACAGGCGGGATTGAATTTGATCACGGAACTAACGGTTTACGCAAACGTCACATTCCCGAGCGACGCATCGTTCAACTGCCGATTTGTCGCCCAACTTGCACCGTCGGGATTGAGTTGTTAATACCTGCGAATTAGACCAGTAACACATGGCAACTGCTGTTCAGAGGTAGGCATGAGCCCTGTAATAGATTGTAGGCTGCTAGATTAGCCTGAGCCAGGATCTCGCTAGATCTTGACTTACGATCATCGGCCATAATAACCACAATTCTCGAACAAACGTCTCGAGAAAATGTCTGTGGCTTCCAAAGTATCTCCCGTGTGGCCTTTGTCATACTTTGGATTGAAGCTCGCCAAGCGTGGCTCGCGGGTCATGCCGGTGCTGTACCATTTTGCCCTCCCTCAAACTGTACCGTTTGAGCCAGTTTCTGCTACCAAGATTGCTCGTGGCTGTGATGTTTGTAGCAGTGCATCCGAGCCGAGCCGAGTCGCGTCCGCGTGTTTGGTTTTTCCATCCCGCAACGAACGAGGCGGGTGATTGATTTGTCCGCTCCTGCCCATTCGTGGAAGCAAGGAGCATGGCAGGAAGAACAAGAGTTTGGGGATAGACCGCCGTTGGAAACAACGGCCACGTACCTGACCGGGAAATTAGCGGGTACTCTCGGCGCTTCGGACCACCAGAAGATCGCTTCTGAGACACCGTTACGGCGGCATGCCACCGTCGTTCATGTTGCTCTGACGGCACGTTTACCACTGCTCGTGTTCGTGTACGGCGGCATTTCGGCATTTCCGGCACCGGTTGACACCGCCGCACTGCTTGCTGCTCCAGAGCTTACTGGGTTTTACCTCATCTCAAAGCATAAGTACCATCTGCGTCCGAGTTCCGTGGAAGCTTGAATGCAATTGGCTTTTGACAAAGAAAGAAACTGCGGGACTGGTTCCTCCTCTTTGGTCAGTGTCCGGGCGGCCTAGAGGTATTACCATGCAAACCCAACCACGGCTAATTACCATGCTACGCATGATTCGAGGTCGTGCGCCTGTGTTTTTGGTGTGCCGCAGAACCTGTATCCCGGTTGTCGGCGCTCAGAAACCCGCGCTGTCATATGGTCATTAGCTCCGCAATATCGCTCCAATAAGATCGGATCTTCACTTTGTACTAGCCTTGTGCTCGATACGCGTTGCTCAGTCCTTCACTCAAAGCTTGAAACTAATCCCGGTCTCGATAACGTGCATTGACACATTCACCTCCATCCCTCTATGAGCCATTCGTAACTCGATGGGTCCAAACCACATAACTGAATGATATGTTCCACTTTCAGTGGAGCGCTACGGAAGTGCGCAGCTAGTGAGGCGTGACTTCGAAACAGTCCGGTCCGCCTACCCACAGGCTATCCGCTGGGACGTGATCGCCACCGGTCAGGAACGAGAGTACGGGCCTTGAAGCCTTTGGCGGTTTGGCCAAGCGGCGCGCATGCTCGAGTTCCGCTCCGGCGGTCGTTGGTGGCTATGCCTGTTTGTTCAGATGTCGCCATCGCGTCCTCCCGAGCTTCACATGTGCCGGCGGAGTTGCCGCGGATATCAGTCCCGTTTCAGGGTAGTAAGCAGCCACAAGCTACCCAGCTTGAGGTTGATACGGTACAAGCAATACTTCCTCAGCCGCCCGTTCGCGAATCGCCACAAATCCGTATCTTTCGTTAAGCACTGATTCTGGCTACTCTTCCTCTGGGCTTCACTTCGCCTGAAGTAAAAGAAGCCGTTGAAACATACATGACTGATCTTTTGTGAGCTCTCGCAAAATATGACTGGAGTTTCTCTCTGTTCTGCTATATATCACTGATGCCGTTTACAGGTTCTGGGGTTGAATCAGAACCGGGCATACCAGGTTGGCGGAAGGCACCATTTCAACTCCGATAAATAAGCCTGTCGCTGTTTACGGGGTTCTAAAATTCACGCTGGATGCAGCACGGTGGAGCATAACACACGACGAGGCTGTAAGCGGTTCGCACACTGTGAATGGTCATGCACAATTCACGGAGATGTAAGGTAATACCCGTCGGCGAGTTCTCACTGCGGCTGAATTCAGTACGCAGGCAATCTTAGTCAGTTCTGGGGTATAACCTCTCGTGTAAAACGAGAAGCTGGGGGCTACTTAAAGCGCCACGCTGTACCTCCCAATCCCTCATCCCTCATCCTCCACGATGAAGATCGGATTTCTTGTGCCTTTGCTCTTCAATCTCGCCTTCGCCTCAGCAGCAATTATGTATGCTATTCACTGCGCCTTGAACAGCGGCGCTGTCTGATGTATCAATTTGCAGCGATGGCGGAACGCTTACCCCGTTTGCTGGACCCAACGTTCAGCCGGCGGCCAATCGCTCAACCACTGTCACCACACTCGTCGATTATGACTTCGTCGTCGTTGGCTCTGGAGCTGGTGGAGCCCCACTAGCAGCACGCCTTGCCCAAGCGGGATTCAGCGTTCTACTGTGCGTCATTGCTGCTCGATTCCGTCAGACTCGTCCTGACGGTTGGCTGTCAAATGCAGGCTCGAGGCGGGCACTGACCAGACCGATTCGCGAGTTTACACCACGCCCTTGGGACATCCCCTTGCAACCGAGCTCGTTCCAATGAAGTGGGACTTTTGGGCGTCACCATTTGGGAACCCAGCAGAGGATGCACGGGTACGTCATTATCATCCTTAGCTTTCGCTCACATACCTCTAATACATATCTTGTCAGAACGAGAAACTGACATACACCTTGCCTGATGGAACTCGGTACACCGGGCTGAGTCCACCCCCTGGTGCGACGCCGTTGGGCGTACTGTACCCACGCGCAGGCACATTGGGCGGATGTACAGCTCACAACGCGCTCATTTCGGTCACTCCACATGAAAGCGACTGGCGGTTCTTGGCCAACATCACCGGCGACAAGTCCTGGGCGCCAGCGGAGATGCGGAAGTATTTCATCAAGCTCGGTAAGTGCTCATTCGTGCTTCTCTCATCACCTGACAACAATGTTACTTGATTCCCAGAGAAGAACAATTATCTTCCCCGCGGGACTCCTGGCCACGGCTCGAATGGCTGGTTTGAAACCTCCCTTGCAGATCCAGCTATTGCAACAACCGAACCTAAGGTCGACGCAATCATCAAAGCGGCTGCATACACCGTCGGCAACACCGTCTTGGGCCTCACAAAGTGGCTTCTTTCCGATCTAAATTCCGCTTCGCTACTGCGAGACGGCGCGGAAAGCTTGTATCGCGTGCCCATCGCGATGACGAGCGACCGCAAACGCTCAGGTCCTGTAGATCTGCTCAAGGCAACAGTAAATGCGAAGGGAAAGGATGGGAAGCCCAAGTACAGGTTGGATATTATGCTCAATACGCTCGTCACGAAGGTCCGCTTCGACACCAAACGTGGTGGTTCACCACGCGCGATAGGTGTCGACTTCGAGCTGGGCGAATCCCTGTATGGTGCCGACCCACGGCGCCAGGTGGGGCGTGTCGGCAAGGGCGGCCTTGTCACCGCCCGGCGTGAAGTTATCATCTCTGCCGGTATGTCTCACGCACTACAAATTATTGTCTTATAATCACTCACCTAAATTCAGGAACATTCAACACTCCCCAGCTACTCAAACTCTCCGGCATTGGTCCTGCCTCAGAGCTTAAGAAACACGGCATACCGCTCCTGGTTGATCTTCCTGGCGTCGGAACGAACCTCCAAGACCGATACGAGGCACCTGTGATTGTGCGTTCTGACACCCCTATTGCGTCCAACGTCAAGTGCACGTTCAGCTTGGATGGCAATGATCCTTGCTGGATTGACTACGAGAACGGCAAAGGTCTATATGCTTCAAATGGTGAGTTAAGCCTCGGTAGATGGGAGTACGCCCTGTAGCTGACGAGGAGACAGGTGCGCCGGTGGCGTATACCATCAAATCAAGCACCGCCGAGAATGGCAATGCGGACATCTTCATGGCCGGATTTCCAGGTTTCGCCTTTACAGGAGTACGTCCATATCTGTTTTATCGTGACTCTTAACCTTACCTCTCTCATTCATTCTGCAGTACCTCCCCGGTTAGCATCTGCTCGTTACTCCAGAATTCCAAAAATCTAATCCGATATATTTCAGGTTGGCCGTTCATCGCAGCTCGCAGTGACTCCTTTACCTGGCTCGCCCTTAAGTCTCACTCCCGCAACACCGCCGGTACCGTCACTCTGCGGTCCGCGGACCCGCATGATATCCCGGTCATCCAACTCCGCAACTTCGCTGTCGGCGGCGAGGCCGATCTATCCGCTGCCATTGAAGGTCCCAACTGGGCTCGTGCTGCCCTGAAGAACGTCGCCCGCTTTGACAACGTCACAAAGTGGACTGAGGTGTGGCCAGGCCCTGTTGTGCAAACCACCAAGCAGATGAAGGATTGGGCGAAGTACACAACGTGGGGACATCATGCCTGCTGCACGGCGCCGATCGGAAAGGACGGAGATAAAATGGCGGTATTGGATAGTCAATTTCGTGTACGTGGGGTCACGGGGCTACGCGTTGTCGATGCGAGTTCGTGGGCGAAGATTCCAGGTGAGTGCAAGAACGGACTCGGATTATCGTGGAAGCCACGACTAACGGTATATACTCACAGGCTTCTACATCGTGGTGCCACTGTATATTCTCTCCGAGAAGGTCAGTGCCTCTTGAGCTGGTGATACTCGTGTTGGGTACTGACATTCCAAACAGGCTGCCGACGTCATTATTGCTGCCAGCTCGTGAGCTTGTTCACAACCAGCCGGTTCCTGCGTGTATCACGATCTACGATGTCAAGGCTGCAATTTTCCAATGATGATTATGGTGCTTCTTCAGAATTTACGATGTCTATTCAACGTAACGGACACCGCATACCAAACAGAGGCGTGTCAAGCTGTGACGCTGTCATTCACCGTGAGACTAGACGGCCGCAACGGAGACAAAGCACAGAATGGTCTTCTATATCTCATGAGCTCAATCTCAAAAACACGACTTCAAAAAGAAAAGGAAAATTTATTCGCCCGCTAATCAGGTTTGCTCATGTTCATACCGCTCGAGCCTCCGTCCAGATGTCCCTACCTGCCAACACATCGTCATACATTATGACATTCCAATCATCCCAAGAGAGCGTTGGCCGCTCGTCGTGCCACACCCTGAAACGCGGATCCGTGATCTGCTGCAGCATGCGCTCGATATCATGTCGGCGTTGATCCAGGTACCCACCACCGATGCGCAGGGCAAGCTGCTCCAATCTATTGCACTCCAGTGCTGTCCCGATGGCACTGAGAAGCGCATCCATATCGAAATCCAGCACCGCTGAATCCCCCTCATAATCCCTGCTCAAATTGATGAAGACAAGTCCGAGATGCGTTAATGCAGGCAGATTGTCTATGATCTTGTGCATCCAAGCGATTGGCCTATTATGCAATTGTACCCATTCCGTGAGAGGCCTCGAAGTTACGGGCAAGAGGCCACAGGCATGTGTAATTGATTCGCGGGAATATAGCGGGAGCAAGGCGATCTCATGAGCAAAGTTAACGGAGAGGACGTTGATGTGGCGGAGTGAACAAGGAACATCCGGTGACCCACGTTGAGATGATGCCGCCTCCATGGCCGTCCTGGTGATATCTCCGAAAGCGTATGAGCGGACTAGCGAGGTAAACATTGATGCATCCACGCTGCGTGGGACCCTGGTGCTGTGGTATAGGACACGAACATGTGAACAGACCCGCACAACCAGTGAGCGGTTGTCGTTGTCGAACATGAACGCTCTGATCCTGGCTGCCCCAGCGATATTAACAACCATGATGGTATGGTACAGAATGGGTGCGACTATGGCGTATAACAACTTTGTAGATGCGGCAAGATTCACTACTGATTGTCGATCAGAAAAGCGGAAGGCATAGGCTGCTTGCTCTATGATCCGAACGCCTAGTTCCGTAGGTAGGCGGTCCATCATGGTGCCAGTTGTGATTTGAGAATGTAGCGCGAATTGTTCAGCTAGAAGCCGTTCAAGAAACTCACTCTGACGAAGAAGAAAGCAGAAAGGCAATCTTCGGTTTGCGCCGCACCAGGTACTCTGGGGTCAGCACACCCGCACAGACGATGATACTTCACCAAGTACACAAGAGAAGGAATTGCAACAATTGTCCGGTTACACTCCACAAGATACAAGATACAACAGAAAACATTTACGATAGTAAGTTCAATCTTCAGCTGAAAGTCCACAGTTATCATGCCCTCATTCTCCTCGTCTGCGTGATATAACAAGATAAGCAATCGGACTATAGGAAAAACAGGATGAGTTGCTTGACTCACCAACCGGACATGTGCGTCCCGCAAGAGAAGTGACATCTGCTCTGGCCGCAAGCCCGCGAACCCTTCACTCCAAACGTCTTTCAAAGCAGGTTCCCATGCAGAGAGGTGGCGCAAGAAATCCCCGATCGTTTCCAGCTCGGTTTCAGAGAGTGGGACCGGGTCATAGTCTGGCCGCCGAATGGTCGGGTATCCACCTTCACGGGCCTGGGGTGGGCGGGACGGGGAGAGACGCGGAAAGTCAGCATTAGAACAGCGCATACGATACGAAAGTCGAGCTCACCACATGCACTCCGAGTAGCATTGGTGCGCGCTCGGCGTATTCGAGCTTGTCGAAATCGTGAAGGACACTGCGGACGACGTCGAGCGTGTTACGGAAGGCCGCATAGCACAACACGAATGTGTGAAGTGTTTCGTTGTCATCCAACAAATCATCGACGTCGAAGGCTCCCTCTTCGTCATCGTCGGCCTCGCTATCAGAGTCGGCCTCGCTTCTTGCTTGCGGTGGTGGTGCGGGTGGGATTGGAAGCGGACGGCGGCCGGTAACACCAGGTCGCGGCGATAGCGGGAGTGGCGGCTTCTCATCGAAGACCTCTGCAGCAGTGTCGGCGTCCTCGGCGGTAGGTGAGCTAGAGAATGGGGGAGGTGGGTCAAGAGACAGCATCTCGATGACGACGTGCGGCTCAGGCGATGATGAAACAGTAGTGATGCTGGGAGTAACCACCTCGGGCCTCTTGAAGTGGTGCGGTAGAACGTAGAACGTAGCCAGTCCCACTGCACCAGCGACTAGAACAGGGAATATCCACCCGGCCGTTTGTGCCGCGAGTGTTGTCGCATCCTGAACCATGGCGAGACTGAGGAGGGTCGCGCCTGCGATGACGGACACCGTGCACGCGCCAAGTGACAAGTGCAGAACGGTAGCGCTGGGACGAGTGAGCGCGAGCGTGGAAGGCGACCTTACATCGATGCTGCAGAAAACGGCCACTTGCCAGACTAGGCCAACGGCGACGGCGAGAATGAATGCCACCCAGCTCCAAGCCAGGAACGCCTGGGTTGTTGGGCTCGTTGGTGAATCGCCACTTTTAGCTTGAAAGTAGGTCTGGAATGCCAACCCAGCGCCGAGAAAGCTGACGGTGCACAACTGGGGGAATGCGGCTTGTGCGATGGGCGGGGAAGACGGGTGAACATGTTCCAAGCGTGCCTGTGAGCACAAGAGTCAGATTGAAGCTAACAAACTCTGGGTAAGGTGATAATGAGAACATACAGCATCATGGGTAACCTCTGATGTAGACTCTGTCGGCAAGTCTGCGTCGACAGTAGTGGCTGCAACATCCAGAGCGTCGGGTTGGATATGACCTGGGTTGTCACGCGAATATGATGGCGGATTAACGAGTGATGATGTGGGGGACAGCGGCTGGGAGCTGCTGGTTGGAGACCCCGGTGAGTGAACTGGGTCAGCCTGGCGCAACGGGGACACGCGCGAGCGCGGTGTCTGCGTTGCCGAGCGTGTTGCTGCAGCCGATGACAGCACAGTCGACAGCGTTCCTAAACCAACAGCCTGCCGAACCACATTCCTTACGATTCGGCGCGCCTTGGAGGTGAATAATGAATCGGAAGCGGCGACAGTGGACGGGCCAACAGATGAAGACGAAGGTAAACTGGCTAACTCGACTCGACTGCTAGAAGCCGCAGAATAAGCTGGCGGCCCGCTAATAGATCGCGACGCGGCCGAGGTGCGGCCGGACC
>Ga0247815_10003115_pt1 | contig 12009 bp, 11 predicted proteins | sample UWRJL194509B1_FD_181014 | JGI IMG/M metagenome (GOLD analysis project Ga0247815, IMG submission 181014) | Plant litter microbial communities from Arlington Agricultural Research Station in Wisconsin, United States - UWRJ-L194-509B-1 | ecosystem: Environmental > Terrestrial > Plant litter >... | reverse complement strand
TTGTCTGAAATAGACAACCTAATTTTGAGCTATTTGAACAGATACGCATTTTTGGGTTCGCCATCGCAAAAAAAATGACTATTCATAAGTATATGCGCTGTATATATCTGTAGAGTAGCGGAATATTGCGTCTCAATAGTTGACCGGATTGAACAAATACCGAAGTAAGGGTAATAAGGGTGTGACTTGAGCACTAGAAATTTTTCTTGTTCTTCGGGTTGCCATTCAGTATTAGTGGCGGAATTGGTTTTATACCTGATCGCTAGCCGATATGAGGCAGGCAGACGATGAACAAGCAGTATTTTGATTTATGCTCAGGTTGCCGTTGAACGATAACCAGATGCAAAGTATGGAAGCCTGGGCTCATGCCAGATTCTATATTGCTGTAACCGGTTTGCCAGGATGTAATTAACCTTCTTTTTTTTAATAAACGCATGCCTGTTCTGTAATACCTTGCGATTGTGTATCATATATAAATATTCAGGGCAGTTCCGATCGCTTGGGGTTATACAGGGCGTAATCGTATTTGGCATCTAATTCAACGCGCTCAAATTTGTGCTTATAGGTGTCTATGCTTCTGAGCACAGCCAGTTTCGCACAAAGGACTTCCAACGCATCGTCAGTTGCTATTGCCTTTGTGAATCAGCTCTGGTGGCCACTTGTTTAGCCGTATTCCGTTATTCAGACGGATGCTTTTCACTTTGCCAGAAGCAAGCTGAAGCTGCCCACCATCTGCGGTATTAACGGTCTATGCACTCCTTGCCCCTTTGAATTACATATTCGTAGCCTTCCAGATAACATCAAATATGAGCCAGTGCAGCCGCAGTTATTAATCAGATCATAACCAACAGCGAAGGTACTTTACCGAAAGCATTTAGAATGCGTGGCAATCTGACTTCTAACACTACCATGAAGCCTATGTTGCTCGGATGAGCGTCTTTTTCGGACCGACGGAGATCCTCCCGGCAGCTGCTTCTGGTGTAAGATCAGTTCGTGGAAAAAATTATTATAGCAGATCAATTTTAAGGGTTTCCAGGATCTGCTGAACCATCTTTTGATAATCTGCCATATTAAAAGGCTTGGTAAAATATCTTCTGACGCCCAAGCGGTAGGCTTCGGTAATCAGCGTTTCATTCTGAGAGGTTGATACCATCATGACAGGTATATCTTTTGTTTTCTGATCAAACTGCAAAACTTCCAGCACTTCCAGTCCGTTCATTTTGGGCATGTTCATATCCAAAAGAACAACGATTGAATGACTTTCAATGGCGTCCTCTTTTATGGCCTGGATAAATTCCATTCCATCAGTCAGTTCTATAATGTCAACAGGCCGAATGACCGTCTTAATCGCATCGGTTAAGAAAAAACGGTCATCTTGATCGTCGTCGACGACATACATTTTCAATTTGGGCATAATAGTTTACTGCTTCTTTTCTATCTATTGGGGCGAAATTTCGAAGTTAGCAACAAATTGGTGTCATAACGCGATTTATAACTATGAGGAATAAAAAATTACTTGTCATGATCGATGACGACTCGGATGATCATGAAATATTTGATATCGCATTAGAAGAAATCGATGAGACTTTTGAGATTCTTCATTTCAATGATTGTGAACAGGCTTTGGAGCATTTCAAGACGCCCGGCGTGGACCAGCCCGGGTTTGTTTTTGTTGATATTAACCTGCCGCGGATTGGCGGGCCGGCCTGCATCGTTAAACTTCAGGAGCTGCGAAGGTTTGATAACCCCAAAATCATTATTTATTCATCGTCCATCCCAAAAGAGTGGAAAGACAAGCTCGGGCAGGGTGGGGTAGACGAATTTCTGGAAAAGACGGGATCACTTTCCGCTTTAAAAGAGAAACTTGTAGCGGTATTTCTACGCCCATAAAAATGGCGGCAATCAACCAGATCAGCCGCCATGTAGCTTACATCCAGGCGCTGGGTCAATTTTCTTTATCATGGCCTTCCAGTTTGACGAGTTTGTCGTAAACGCCTAGAAGAAGGAAGGGAGATGTCCGACAAATAGCGCAGTATGCTTTCTTCCCATTATCTTTAAAGCTGCGGGTGACCCATGGTAGCCATTGACGCTCACAAAAAAAGTACGAAGCAAGTTTTGCGGTCTGTTGTTCGATTGCTGTGGCTACGCTTTCTTCTTTGTGCAGGGGGATTGAATTCTTTTGACATAGCCGTAGGTTAATGATTTTTATTTGTTTTCCTTGCGCATTGTGAAAAACAATACTATAACGGTGCTAAGTCTGAAAAAACCAAATGTCTGTTGCCGCCACTGTAGCTTTGGAAGCTGCAGAGCGGGTTGGTCAGCTGCATCCTAATTTGACATTTCCAATAGAGACGGTGCCGGAAAACATTCATCGCCTCTCATTTTCTGGGGAAGGCGAAGGATCTTCCTATCTTGACTCAGACATCTGCATGCGTCGCTCAAACAAAATCTATTGCATTTTACAGATTACAAAATGTAAAGCTGTCTTATCAAAGTTCATAGATTCAGCAAGATTCTACCGAGTTTAGTGCTGCCCAGTGCGAAGTATTATAAGCCTTTCAGCTTGAAGCGGCTCTTATTGTACCTTCTTGATATACAGGTATTCGAATTGATGAAGGGACAGAATTCCTTCCTGAATATTTCTGTCGAGATTATACAGAGGCTCGCAGTCTTCGTCCCGCTGAGCTTTAATCCATTATGGATTACCGATATGTCCTTCATAGCTTTCGAAATCTGCATTTTGCTACTGGTCTTTTTTGCTGCACTGTTTTAGCCGGTCTCTATCATAGTCAAATATTCATCTGTAAAGAACATATTGGGCATAGTCGACTTTCAAGCGTTGATTGATCGGCTCGCAATACTAATATTTTCGCTTATCAGTCGATTTGGATATGGCCTGCCGATTTTCCGTATCGGATCGTCGAACTCTTCAACCCTTGCAGAGGGTCTATACAAGGATTCAGTGCCTTTTGAAAACCAAATAATGTCAATTGTGCTATTTGAAAGGTACTATTTTTTTCGAGTGAATTTGTTATTTTATAGTCTTCACCGCCGTGAGTCTAAGACCTGTCAAATAGCCTGAGCGGACGAAAGTCATATTCATCCAGCAGAACTATTTCACCAGATACAAATATCATTGTTTGCTATTTGACCTATGGATCCTTTGAATTCCCCCGGCAAGCGACTTGTCTCTTTTGATAGCAAGAATGGTATTGCCAATTTGGCAGCGCACATAAGCGTTTGTCTTGACATACGTTCAGTACACTTGAGTACATCTTTTTTTGTAAACGTATGCAATCGGCTTATGTCTCGCTACCAACTAATTGTCGCTAAAGCTGCTGAGGTACATTTTAAGTGTTTTGGTTAGCGCCTGCTGCGTCTGTGGTTTGGGACACTCAATGCTGAATCCGATGCCTGATTTGATGTCCCCAAAGATACGGAGTGTGACCGGGTCTTGATGAAAATTATAAGTGCTTGCCAGCACCTGTAATTTGTGAATTCTTTCTTTGATCAGCTCCTGTTGTTTTAGTTCCTGTGCGTTTGGCTGCTCTTTAAATTGAAACCAATTTACAATTTTTACATCTGTTTCCATCGTATCGAACTGCTTGATATGGTTACTGTTTCAATTGAAAAGTTGCTATAAAATTTGTACCAGCGAACGAAAAAACTTGTCCTGCGAACCTGTTGTTATTTTAAGGTGAATTTTGATATTATCTGATTGGATAGATTGCTCTTGGCAGTCAGGGACTGGGCATCGGATGCGATTTGCAAATAAAAGACGAAACTAGTGGTTAGATCTGCTTGGTCCGGACATTAATTGTCTATAAACACCCTTGTAAATACAGCAAGCACTTCAGAGTTAGGTTTTCAAATCGTCAGTGATCTGGCCAGGGGCGCAAATAATAGACTTGTTTTCGGTTATCAAGATCAGCAGAAGGCTCAATTGGCAGCCGCCCAATTTTATAGCGAAAGGCGACATTCAAAACATGAAAAGCTATTCACTCAATTTGGCGTTCAAGCGTTTGTCCAACGATCGGTTGAACGAAATTCTTTTAGAAGTTACCCCAAATACTTAGGAAGAGACTGTCCAGCAAGGAGGATTAATCATATCATATGACAGCAAACTTCGTTTAAATAGCCGCGGAGTAACTGTAAAACTGTGTAATTCTCTACAAGAAAAGAAGATAAACATCTACTGCGAAGAATTTGCTATTAAAAATAACAGCGTAAAAACTACCTTCCAAAGAAAGCGATACTTCAACTTACTACTGTGATTCGCCTGCTGCAGTGTTGCTGAATAACTAGCGCGTAATCATGTACGTGGATATAGCTTTTTAGAAGGTGGTGTGCTTCGACAACCGCATTCCCATAGATCTTCCGAAACCTATCAGCAATCGTTTCATAGTGCTTAACCACCCCCTTATAGATAACATTGCTACGTAAGGGCAAAATAAGCTGTCATTGATCAATCTGTTCATTAAACGCAGCCAGCACACGCTCAAACTGTGATAGCAGCGATGCAACCGGTTGAGCAATCTCATATTTATAGAACAAAATCGCAGCACCCTCTATTTTCGAAATGTGAGAACCCAGTGTGTTATTCCTGCTATTGAACTTCACAGGCTGAATATCACCTGAGCACCTGCGGCACAGTCAGCCTGGTTTACAAAATGTGTGTATCCGCTGATGTCAACAATAAGAAAGGAGTTTTTTTTCGGTGATAGCCTGTTTTAGGATGACACGACTGGCTGATTTCCGCCGAAAGCTACCTGATTTGACGGTATTCGAGTATGCCTGAAAGATTGACTGATAGGATGATGTATAATCTGATCATTTGTGCCTTTTGTGCTTGATGCCACTCCAGAGTCCATGGAAATGCTGGCAGCGCTTTTTTGACCGCAATAGAACTTGGAATGGCTAACGTTAGCCATTCCTTGATTACCCTGTAAATTTCAATGACTCTATTAAGTCATTATTGATTATTAAATGATAGGTTAATACAAATGGGCTTCCTTCAAAATTTCCCGAAGTTTCTGCCATTAAAAGGCTTTCATTTTCTTTTTCTTCAAAGCCGACAGGCTTTATGGTAGCCTTGTATCGCTCGTTGGAATCGGCAATCCATCGTTCTATTTCTTTTCTCCCGTGGTGCGTTTTTCCTTCGTCAACCACTACCGCTGTTTCAGAAAAGCAATTTGCGTATGCGACGCTATCAAAGCTGTTTTGCGTTTCTACTAAAGTGTCTACTACTTTTGGTAAGTTCATTTTTGTATTTTTTGAGATTGTTAAATTGTGGGAATAGTTCCGCCGTCAATGACATACTCTGTCCCTGTGAGATAACTTGCTCTTGGCGAAACCAAAAAACCGACAAATTCAGCCACTTCTTCTGGTTGAGCTGGTCTTCCGAATGGTATTCCACCCAATGCATCCATCACCCCCTGTTGTGCTTCTTCCACCGTACTATTCGCATTTCTTGCAAGTTCGCCCAGCCAGGCTTCCGATGCTGTGGTATTAATCCAACCCGGCGAAACGGCCAGCACGCGAACACCCGAAGAGGCAACCCCGTTGGATAAGCTTTTACTGTAATTTCTTAGAGCTGCTTTTGCAGCTGCATAAGGCAACGTTGAATCGTATAAAGGCAGCTTACCCTGTATGGATGCAATATGAATGATAACACCACTTTTTCGTTCGATCATTTGTGGTAAAAATCCTCGGTCCAGCCGAACCGGAGCGAGCAAATTAGCTTGCAGCGTTGATACCCAATCTTCATCACTCAGTACAGAAAATCCACCAGCCGGCGTTGAGGATGATCCAAGATTGTTTACTAGAATATCCAGCTTTCCATAAGCGGATAGCACCTCGCTTACGACCTTTTGTGATCCCTCGGCCTCACTTAAATCAGCGGAAATGAAATGCATCCTGTCGTTTTCCTCCTCCGGTGCGTTCCTCGCGGTGATAATCACGGTTGCACCAGCTTGCAAAAGCCTTTCTGCAATGGCTCTTCCGGCTCCTTTTGTACCCCCGGTTACCAGGGCAATCTTGCCTGATAACTCATTGTTGAAATTAAACTGTCCCATTGTATTGTCCTTTGCTTAAAAATGAATGATAGGACAAAATTGGAATGTAAATGAAGTTTAGACAAGTACGGAATTACGATTCATATAGGGATAAATTTATCCCCTATTGCACTAACTGATACATACGCTTAATTTTGAAATATGTATGAGAGAAAAACAACACCAAACCTGAATTGCGGACTTGACCTGATCGGTGAAGTGCTTTATGGCAAATGGAAAATCCGCTTGCTGTGGTTTATTGACCAGGGTTGTCAACGCCCTAGCGAACTGCAACGCAAAATCCCTGACGCCTCCCGCAGGGTTTTGAATGTTCAGTTAAAAGAATTGGAAGATCATGAACTGGTTACAAGGAAAATTTATCCCGTCGTACCGCCAAAAGTAGAATACAGCCTGACTGATTTTGGTAAGACGTTAATTCCCGTGATTGCCACATTGGGGCAATGGAGCGGTGAACACGAAGAGCGTTTGCGGGATGTGATTTTGAGACATTTTGTAAGTTCTGATATTGATGTACCTAATTAGTTGATCAGAATATTTAATGATCAGCATTGAAAGGACCAGTATCATGAATGAAGAGCAAATCAGGAAAGCGGGAGAAATCTTGACAGCTCCAGAAACCAGAAGCAGGAAATGCAAGTATTGCAGGATACGATATATAACCCATTGAAGGCAAATGGAGACTACTCATTATTAATTCAATATGTAGTGGAACAGGCGTTTTCGCGATATCCAGAGGAGTATTCCCGGCATTACAACGCGTATGCTGTCCAGGGAATTAAAAGAAATGGAAGCCAATCAGCTGATCAAGCGCACCGTAACGCCGTTCACGCCTGTATTGGTTGAATATACTGTAACGGATTATTGTATGACTTTCGGCGGAATTATTCTGGAAAGGATCAGTTGGGGCCAGCAGCCTCGGGAGAAGATAATAACGGATTAGGTTCAATAATGGCGGGAAACCAATCAATTGCTTAGTGTTAACACAAAGAAAAGATCGGTTTCTAACTTAAAGCTTTATTTTTTTGCCATTAAATCCTGCTATATGTTGCTGGATATAGCTTTCTAAACATTACATAAGTCACTGTTACCATTACAAAAGCGATGACTGCGTCAACGGTAGCGGCTAGCCCCAGTACGGCGAGTTTTGAAAAAAAGGCGAAGAGGATATCAAAGAAGATTCCGACAAATTCATTGATAATCGCCGGCCTCGGAAATCCGCGAAATTCATTTACTCCGTCAGGGCCATAATAACGCCCTGCTTTTGCCAATGGAGATGTGGCTGCGAACAGAGCTGACAGTGCACCTTGCCAGGCTGGCATTAACTCTTCGAATTGCTCCGTCGCTGCTTTGAAATCTTCTTCCGACATATGCCTGGGCCAGACTAGTTTCTGTGACGCTAGGATGCGCAGCAATGGACAAAATTCTGTCACCTTTTGATAGGAAACTGCCTTTCCATTAGTTCGCTAAATAATTGGGTTATGCGCTCCTTAGCGCTAGAAGGCAAAAGTGGAACGCCATCGACGGGCTGGATTTTTTGTTTTTCATGGATCAGCTCCGGTGATAAACAACGCAGCAAATTATATTTATAACGATAATCTCCAGCCAGTTCACTGCTCATTTTTACAAAAGCATCGTGAAATTTTATTTTTTGTTGCTCACCCATGGAAATTACCGCGTTGCCTGAAAAATGAAAGGCCATATTTCATTCGTTTAGTGATAATATACCGGTTGCAAATGGAGACTGTTGTGCATTGACCTGCCTTTGTGCTGATTGCTGTTCAAATACGTACTGTTCCTGTTCGAAAATGAACAATGAAATATCAAAAGTACATTCGATAATGGCCCTGCGGGGTCAAATTAACCATTTTCTTTATCTGGCATGTATTTTATATACAGAAATAGACAATATAGAATAGTAGATACTTATGAGACGAAGTGATTTGGGTGAATTTGAGGAGCTTGTGCTGCTTGCGGTTGCTGCGCTGTCACCCCGGTCGTATGCTGCCGTAATAGCTGATGAACTGGAGAAGGAAACAAAGCACTCTGTGAGCACCGGAGCGGTACACGCTGCCTTGCAACGACTTGAAAACAAGGGTTATCTGAATTCCGCATTCGGAGAGGCAACTCCTGAACGTGGAGGACGCAGGAAGAGGCTTTTTACAATAACAGTTTTTGGAACCCGCACCTTAACAGAAACCCGGACAATACGTAATAATTTATGGGATCGAATTTCACCCAAAGTTTTATCTAAAATTGGTCTCGACCTTTCTTAAACGCTTTTCTCAGCCCCGCCATGTTACCCAAGCCAACAACGTCTAATACACCATCTCCACCCCAATGGCTAAGTCGCATTGCAATGCGAATTTGTGCTCCGCATGTCCGTGAAACGGTAATGGGTGATCTTCATGAACGCTATTCACTGCGTGCAACCCGCGTTGGTGTTAAAAATGCAAACTATTTTTATCTAAGAGAAGTACTGGGGCTGGTACGACCATCCATTATTGCGAGAAAAGATTCATCACCTAAGTCATTAGGATTTTTCAACTTCGATATGTTAGCAAATTACTTCAAGACTGCTAGGCGTAACCTGTCGAAAAATACATTCTTTACAACGTTAAATGTCTTCGGCCTGGCGTTGGGCATGTCGCTGAACCTGCTGTTTGTTGCCATGATCTTGTTTATGTATCGGTTCGATAACTTCCATCCGAATAAGGAGCACCTATATCGGGTAATCACGCACGTTCAGGATCGGCATGATAATCCGTCATTCGCATCCGTGCCTATCGGTGCTGCCCAACTTCTGAAAGGCAATTTCACAGGAGTGGAAAAGGTTGTTCGTATTCACCAGTCGCTTCCCCGATATGTTCGTTATGCAGAAAACAAAATGCCTTTAAACGGATACTTCGTAGACGCAGAGTATCTCTCGATGTTTAACTTTCCACTGTTGCAGGGCAACGCCGCCACCTCGTTGGCCAATCCCAATACGATGGTGATTACCGAGGCAGCTGCTGTCAGAATTTTTGGAAAAAAGGACCCGATGGGCAAGCTTGTATTCATAGAGCCATATGGTGACGTGATGATCACAGGTGTGGCGAAAAATATGCCGAAGAACTCGCACCTGAAAACCGAGGCTCTGGTCTCATTCGCGACGCTCACATCGCATCATGGTGCATCTTTTACGGATGACGAAAAAAATTGGAATAACTTTTACAATTCATACGCGTATCTACAACTCGCTGACAATCTGAGTCCTACTGTCCTGGAAGCGTTCCTTAATAGCGTTGCAAAAGAAAAATATACGAAACCTGAGTTTCAGGCTTCATTCGAACTTCAGCGGTTCGATAGGATTGTTCCCGGGCCTGAGCTTGACAATGACATGGGCAATGAATGGAGCTACCAGGAAATGCTGCTCATGGGAGTTCTGCCCTTGATTATATTGTTAGCGGCATGCAGCAACTACGTTAGCCTTGCTATCTCCCAGTCACTTAAACGGATGAAAGAGATCGGTGTGCGTAAGGTGATGGGGGCACGGAAAAGACAGATTTTTATGCAGTTTGTGATGGAGAGCACGATTATTATGCTGGTGGCTGTGACACTGTCGTACGTTTTCTTTGAGATTATTCGCGGTGAAACGCTGTCGCTTACCGCCGAACTTGATTGGATCGATCTAAATCCTAGCCTTGGATTATTTGCCGGTTTCCTGGCTTTTGCCATTCTTGTTGGCTTTTTTTCGGGCATTGTTCCGGCACTTCATTTTTTAAAGACCGCTCCTGTCCTGGCACTGAAAGGGAAGGAGCGGCAAACAAAAACGGGCGGCCTGTTTTCGTTGCGTAAGCTTGTGATTACATTCCAATTTATCCTGTCTCTTGGTTTTACTTTTGCCGTGTTGGTCATGGGACAACAGTATCAGTATTCCATCAATTATGATTTCGGCTTCGACCAGAAGAAAATACTCAACGTTGACCTTCAACAGGCGGATCCGCAATTGGTCAAAAATGAATTTGGAAAGCTATCCTTCGTTTCTCTGATCTCTATGTCGTCGCATCCACTAGGAGCCGGAAAAGTACCGGGTTTGCACGTAAGGCGGGTGGCCAGTTCAGATTCCATAGACGCGAGCACGATGGCCATTGACGAAAACTTTATTACCAACATGGGGCTGCATCTCGTGCTAGGAAGGAACTTCAACAACAACGCAGGCGAAAACGCGCATTTAATCATCATCAATGAAGTTTTTGCAAAAACACTGAGTCCGGCTAACGCGTCCGGAGCCATCGGTCAGCTGGTCATTCTGCCCGATAAAAGAGAAGTGAGCGTGGCAGGTATTTTGAAAGACTTCCACTATGCCAGCCTGAAATCACCCATTGGAAACTTCTTCTTCGAATATGCACCAGAGAAATTTAACTATGCAAATTTCAACCTCTTTTCAACCAACAAAAGCAGTGCTTTTTCGGAAATGGAAGCAGCCTGGAAATCGGTTGGGAAAGGCGAAAAATTTAAAGCCGAATTCCTTGCCGACCAGATCCGTAATGCTTATTCGTTTTACAACCAAATTATGAAGATGTGGGGATTCATGGGACTGTTGGCCATTTCCATAGCGTGCCTGGGGCTATTGGGTACTGTCGTGTTCACAATCAGAAACCGGGTCAAGGAAGTGAGCATCAGGAAGGTGATGGGCGCTTCTTCCACAAGCCTTGTGTACCTGCTATCCAGGGACTTTATTGTGCTGCTGGCGATCGCGGGTGTCATAACCATTCCAGGTGTCTACCTTCTAATGGAGTTGATGCTCAATGAGGCACAATATTATAATGCACCCATTGGTGCCTTTGAAGTCATCATAAGCCTGGCAGTTGTATTAGCCCTTGGGCTGACAACCATCTTCTCACAAACATTTAGGGCGGCCAATTCAAATCCTGTGGACAATCTTAGGATAGAGTGATTCAAACACTGCTCAGAGCTCTTTGCTCATGCTGCAGAGCTAACGACAGCCACTTTTCCTGCGACGCGAGTTTTTCCCTGGATGGATGATTTCCCGACAGTTCAACAATAACCTGAGTTATAGAAAGCAGGAGATAATTTAACCGGTCATGGCTGTTGCACATCGGTCTGCTTTCAAATTTATGTCTACGATCGTTCAGATTATTTGAAAGAAGGATTAGGTTCAATCCATTGATCAATAAATGTTATATAAAAGATATGCGGGCCCGAGGCAATGTAATGAAAGCGTGTGCTCTCAACATATACACATGCGACAGTTATGGTCGTTATGAACAAGATCTTTTCAAGTAGACTACGTATTAATACAATAGCAAGCTCACGCTTGGCATAGTGCAGCTGTTATTAAATTTCGGTATCGATAATATCGCTAATGAATAAAATATATACATCATGGGGTTTGTAACTTTATTGTAAAATGCATTTGGATGCTCAAAACAGACAATTAAGGATCAAGACAGTTATGCGCATTCCAGAGACATTAACAGGACACTTATTGGCGCCTGGAAAAGCGATCAACGTGATGAACTTACCAAAAAAATATTGGTAGAGTGACCATGAGGTTCACGAGTGACGGCCAATTTCTGTATGATATTAATGCCGGGAACAAACTACAAAGGACGAACTTGGTTTATAAAATAAATGGGGACATCATCATTTCAAACCAGCCTCCCCATCCGCAAGAAGAGAAAACAAAATTCAGAATCGAAGATGACAATAAATTGATAATGGAGTTGAACGGCGGAAAAGCTATATTTCTTCGTGAAACAAGATGAATTACAAATGTGACATTCTGATAGAAATCTCCTATAAAAACCGTAAAGTGCTCTCCTTGAATAGCTTGAATTTTTGTAACTCCAGGAATGTAAGGAAGAAAAATGACTCAGAAAAGCTGTTCATGAACTTTCAGTTTTCTGGGCGGATTCTAAAGGATATTTTTTAT
>Ga0247815_10003114_pt1 | contig 12011 bp, 16 predicted proteins | sample UWRJL194509B1_FD_181014 | JGI IMG/M metagenome (GOLD analysis project Ga0247815, IMG submission 181014) | Plant litter microbial communities from Arlington Agricultural Research Station in Wisconsin, United States - UWRJ-L194-509B-1 | ecosystem: Environmental > Terrestrial > Plant litter >... | reverse complement strand
CTTGCCTTTCGATATCCTTGTGCTGGTCTTTGACATCTGTCAGCAGCGGGACATCGTTCGCGCATCTAGAGTCTCCCGGGACTGGCGCAGCGCCGCCTTGTCACACGATGATTTCTACCTGAAACTCGAGATCTACAACGAGGAGACCTGGAATATATCGAAAAAGCTTCGAATACTGCGCGAGATCAACGTGCCCATCGCCTTGGATTGTACGGCATGCTATAGCCCCGACCATACGGAGCAAACCATATCCGGCTGGTTACCGGTCTTTAGCACCCTCGCGTCCCGGTTCGATATCGTAAAGCGACTCGCTATGAGTCTCAAAGGTCCGCAGCTGGAGGCAGCTTTCCGCGCGCTCTGTGCTTGCTCAGCACCTCGTCTGCGTTGGCTCAGCATCAATGGCCGGTCTCAAGCGGTTGATTGGCCGCCTCTGTTGTTCAACAGTCACGCACCCCGGCTCAACGGTCTCGAGCTGAGATCGATTAATATCCCAACAAATAGTTTGCTCGCCTTCCAGTACATTCAACAACTCAAGATGTATGACGTTGGTGCCTGCGAAACAGCACTTGCGCAGGCTTTCTTGGGCCTTCGCTCAATCAAGATGAACGATGTTGTCCTCGGCGACGGCATCACAGGGACCAAGTATCCGCATGGTATCAGTAATGCGGTTGATCTATCCTGTCCGCCATACATTGAGTGCACGACCCAACTGTGGGGCGGGCAGCTTCCCACTCTTGACGCACTAACCTCTGGATTTGCTGCGCCATTGTCCCTCAGCGTGGAAGTCGCAAGCAGGATGAACGCCGGGGACAAATACAACCTCCGCTCTGAGTTTTATGATTTGGAGGATGGGCGCGTTCGGCGCATCATCACCGCCGATGATCGAAGCTGGGCAGCTCACAACTCCATTACCACCCTACGTTCGCTCAGTTCGCATATCGTGCACCTCGGCCCAATATCGGTATACTGCTTGCAAAATGTTCTCGATTTGGCATTCGAGTTTCCTGTGGTTGCGCGGCTCATCGTCCGCATCGACTGGCGTCATCAGGGTCAGGAGCGTGACCTGTGGTTGATGAAAGTGGCCCAATCCTCTCAGCCTCCGGGAAGGGCGATCCCTAGTGACCCGCCTCGGCCACGATTTCCGGCCCTACGGCTGCTATGGATCTGCAGCGAAAGAGAGCCGTTCTATCAAGACTGGACCAGGGCACGAGTTACTGGCGCCGGGATTTCGTTGCTGGCACGTTCTCTGGGACTCAAGTACTTGAATCCATTATCTGCGCTACGTCTTTCGCGGATAGAGCTGGTGTGCCGCAACGAGGAGAAGGAGTTGAAGCATTTTGGCTTTGTGGATAGAGATGTGAGTGAGATTCATCATGCATCGTGGTCCTCGTGGTAGTTTTATTAATTACGCGTTAGTACCCGTACGAATCGCTGTGGCCGTGGTCGTTAAACCTTTCAGATGAAGATTGGTGTCGCTCCGTGCCGGCGAGAGTTGCAGCAGTGAGGGCCATGGTCGCACAAACAGTTTCAGAATCAATTATGGGAGCTGTATGAACCTTCAACTGAAATGTATATAATCAGTGGGAGAAGTGGTGCTCAAGAAACCAGCGATTAAGTATGATCTCGCGATAGAGACCGCTCGTCACCATTGACCGGTGTGAGCTGGGCCTCAAGATCCGTTTGTTGAAGACATGCCACTTCGCGACCTTGCGAACTCGAGACCAGTTGTGCAGTACTTTTGAGACCGAAAATAACCATAGAAGTCACTTGGAAGGGCTAGGAGTGCAGCTGACTGAGAAAACTTCGCACCTGATGAGATTCGTCACCTGTCACGTGCTCTTTTCCCTTACAGATCTGCGCCGGCAACTCGCGACCCTTTCATCTGACATATTAACCCAAGAAATTGCCCGTTTATGTGTGTGTATGAGCCTGAACCCTGACTACTCGTGATCAAGATGCAGGGTTCGTTGAACTGATCAAGTGTCTTGTGCAGAGCAAGGCGCCGAATCGTCTTGAGCGTTCCGAGTAGGTATTGTACACTGAACTGATCTCTGATTGAGGTATGCATTATGACAATTCGGAGTAAAAAAAGTGAGCTGCTGGAGTTTTATTGCAAATCAGGACGCGATACAGATCATCCGCTCCACTGGAGGCCCAGAGGCGGATGTACACATGCATGAGCCATCCTTGCACGCAGCTTCTCGAGATTGAGTAGCACCGAAATGTGTCATAAATGAGCTAAGAGTGGCCCGGGGACCATCCGGGCGTCGCTTTTTCATTTCTGCAACGCCGGATTGACTGATTGCCTTGTATTACTCAGGGACACCAGACACACTATGTGTAAACAAATGAGGAGCGGTAAACTTCCGTGTTAATTACAGTTCATCTGGAGGTCACGGTATCCGCGGGTACTATACCATCAGTCCATTCTATTGAATCAACAGGGTGAGTCAGTATAGTGACAAAGCAGAGTCCATACCCGTCGGGGTTCGGATATACAAGTCCAGAGTCGATGCGCAGGGTGCCCGAGGTCCGTCATGGCGAAGAATATATAGCCTAATTTCTAATAGCAGCTGCATACGATGTAATACTACATGAAAGATGCATATGACATATGGTGGGTAATGGAATGTGAACATGGACAGTTGGCATATCCTACAGTAAGGTACCAGATCTTATCATCCTCGATCATGATCCGTTGCATACTTTCATCTCTCACCATTAGATGTGAAAAATACACGATTAGCTCTGCGGAAACGTCACAGTTAGTATGTAGCGTCCCTGACGGATTCTCCACCCCAAGGGCAATAGGGGTTGCCTCATATTGCACTCACCAATTGAATCAGAAATTCGGTTCCCTGGTACACTTGAGGCAGCGCGTAGCGCGTCTCCGAGCCAATGTAATCGGTTTTCGCGCTCCGCACGACTATATAATATGAGACACGCCACCAAAGCTGCCACTCGCCGTCAGATCTCGTGGGCATGTGTCGCCACTCCAGACCCGCTGTGATCCAGCCTGATATCGGAACGGCGCCGAGAGCTGCGCTTGATGGGAGTGTAGGGAAGATAACGGTAATGGTGTTGGTCTGAATTGGTCGGTGCGCGTCAGTCGGGGTTCCGACTGAGGTTAAGGTATTCAGGCCAGGGGCTGTAAGCTGCCGAAACCAGGGACTCTCAGGATCTCGTGAGATGGAAACGCCTAGCGGGCGGTAATAAGCATTAAGAACGGCCTCCTTGGCGTCGAATCGTGCATCGACAAAGCCGTCGAGCTAACGGGAGACCCACTATCGGTCAGACTTGTAACGGCCATGCAAGCGGAGACACGTACCACAAGTGGTCCGATGCGGTGCATTGCCAGATTGAACTGCTTGCGCTGCATTGGTTGAACGTATCAAACGCGTACAGCAATGGCGGCGTGTTCTGAAGTACAAATGGCAGAACAGTCGGTCATCTCGCCACACAGCGTTTCGACGAGGGCGGGTCAGCTTACAGGAAGCACTCCTCCGTTGACGATCCGGCCGCGCTGGAGGAGGATAATGTTCAGAAGAGAATTGAAAGACTGAGTGAGAGGAGAAGGTCAAGAGTGAGTGGGTTCATTTCCGATCCGCCGCTTATATACGATGTCAGCCTTGCGCTGGCGGAGAACGTCAACAGTGGATCTCCATCCCCATCTTACGCAGTTGCAACTTCATTCAATCTAGAGTACTCTCATATTTAGTGCGTGATCAGTTGGGCATATCTTCGAACGTTTCCGTGGGTCGGGGGCGTTCGGCGAATTCCATCAGGCTTCCTCGACCACGCGCAGAGACCACGCGGTGAGAAAGCCTCGGCAGCAGGAATCTCAATACAGTCGTCCGATGAGGCTCTGCAAGATAGTCGGCTGCGAGGTAGACCCATGCGATCATGTTAAGATCCAACGCTGGGCCTTGCAGGATCATCGACTAAGTCGAAGACTCTTCAGTCCATCCCTGCATCACCATAGACGTAACGGAAGATCTGCAATATCATATTGTGCGGAAGAGTCTGTGAACCTTGCAGGATCATCGACTAAGCAGCAGATCCTGCAGCGCGCCAGTCTGCAGGGACACCAATTCATTTCCTTACAACGGGCGTTAGCAGCAAGCAGAGCTCGCTTTTCTCCTGAGAATCATTCCATAATGATGCAAGCAGACGAAGGGACCCCGGCTCAAGTCATCGGAGAACGATTGGGTGTAATGTGCCGCTGGGCGTTCCGCACAGCGTTGCCCCACAACGATGGGAGCTTCCTATCTATGCAGCATCACTCTAAAAAGCGGCTGAATCAGGGTTGGTGAGCTCTATGGAACGCGGCCGGTGAGGCTTGATTGATAGACACGGCGACCCACTTGCAGCATGCCGAGGGTCTCACGCCGTAGAGCGCCCTAAGCGAGCCTGGAGTCCACCCGGCCACCCTGATCTCCTCGCCTAAGCTTTCCGAGCAGAACTACTCTCCCGCATCAGCTCAACGCGCAAGTTGGACGCCCCATGGTCACGGGCCATGCTTTGTCATTATCTCTGCTCAACGAGGCCAAGCAACTTGCATAGTTGTGAAATCTCTGTTGTACTTGCAATCAATCCGTGATAGGATATCTAACGACGTGTCCGTTCAGGTCTTTCAAGGTTGGCTGCTGTACAGTTTCACAAGTCATGACTCGGATCAGCGTCAAATCTCTGACAGATGAGGCCAGGCCACGTTGTGATGAGACAGGTCCAATGGCTGCGCTTCACTGAACCAATTTATTGCCTGTGCAAACAGGCTGCTGTGCGCACTGGGTAGTACCCCAGACAATAGCGCTTGAAGTTGGACCTTGTAAGTTCTGACACTATGTCTTCACCAATCACCTCATACCAATGTATCACCTGCCGCCGCCTCACAATGTAATCTTGTTAACAGGAAAAGAATCCGGGTTGATCGAACAGCGTGGGTACCACGAGGCGGAGGCAAGAGCTTGATTGAGTCGTTGTATTAGTTGCCAGGTTAAGCAGAGCCAATGGTAGTATACGTCACTGATCGTGCATTCCTCTGGTTTCCATTTCTCAAATACAGGATGGCCTCAGGTTTCAGGTGGTGCAGCATCACTAGAACACCATCGTCCTAACCGAGTGCGGATAGGTGGCAAACTTAGGCTTGCAATCTGATCGCAATCAATCTGACGTATTCAATCTCATCGCATGACATCAGCACCCCATCGATATCTCAGCAAAACCAGTCCGTCACATAGCAACAGGGCTAACCCTGCGCCCGTCGCGACTCGGAGATAAAAGTACAGCAATCACCCGATTAAATCCACGCAAAAGGCAGGCGGTGTCCATCCTAGCTTGAACGAACGAAAATGGTCACAAAATGACACGCGGGTCGTGTTTCATAACGCCACAGAAAATATCACGATTGTGGGCAATGTTATCTGGTGGCGAGGTACAAGATCATACCTTTCTGGGTCGCAATCCTTCGCTTTATTACACGGCTTATATCGGTGCAAACAAGAAATAGCTAACACTGTGAAAGCATCTCAGTGAGTATATGGCGTCCATGATACTGTCTATCCTTCCTCGAACTCCGCCGCCTTCGTGTTTCACACTCACCAATCGGAACAAACACTCGGTCTTTTCAAACCTTTCCGGCGGGCCATACCGCGTCATTACTCCAATGTAATCTGTTGCCGCGCTTCGCACAATGATGGAATAGGAAATGCGCCACCAAAGCTGCCATTCTTCTGCCTCCAATTGCGCAGGCAAGAGTCGCCACTCTTGACCCGCCGTGATCCAACCGGAAAGCGGAACAGCACCAAAGGCTGTCGTAGTCGGTAGCGTGGGGAAGACAACGGTGATGGTGTTGGTCTGGAGGGGTCCGGATCACTGGCCGGGCTCGGGATGCCAATCCTGGTAACAGCAGTCAAGCCGGGAGCTGCCAGTGGCCGAAGCCACGGACTATCAGGAACAGCCGATATGGCAGCTCCCAGTGGACGATAGTGTACATGCAGAATGGCAATTATTGTGTCGACTCGTGTGTCGACAAGGATGTTCAACTATTCAGTCAATCAGCCCAAGTGAACACATAGCGAGCGGGATGCGAACCACGAGTGGACCAACGCGATGTGTTCTCATATTAATCCGCCTGAGGCTCATTGGTGCGTCTATAATGCGTTCACAGAGCACACGACCCGTCCTGGAACATTCAGAGGAGAACGAGTGGTCGTTTGAAAGGCAATGGAGCTCACCAGTTGCGCTTCTTTGTAGGTCGCTCTACCGCAATAGAATGCGGCAATTTGAAGTGGGAGAATGGGAGATGGGAGATCCACGAAAAAAGCAAATGGCTCACGTTCTTATTTATGTTCCAACGCCGGCATGCGATGTCGATATTGCCTGTGGGGTATGCCATCCTGCACGCCGGCCTATCGCACCTAGCCCAGCCCTGCGTGTCACCCTACCGCGCCTACTGCGGTCATACACACTCTTGCGACAGCTGTTTTCACCATGTCGCTGGCGCCGACCCACTGCTTGGGTCGCTTGGACCTGAAACCGGCCCGAAGACCCTGTTCACGCTGTCCTAGATGATTGATATGCTGAATAAAATCAGAGGTGCACAAGCGCAACAAAGCCAGGTTGAGGTGGATGGCAAGAGTTTCAGCATTACTCGAACTTCAACAAACGGAGAATGGAATACACTGAGATGAGACGAGCCATTAGTCCGGTCAGAAAGGACTATTTCATATTCCCTGGAATGCATTTGTCGCTTGCGTCTGAGAAACACGACTGGTACTCGCGTGACCGGGGACGCCTGTTCGGTCCATTTGGAGCCACACCGGCCCTTCAAGTGTCCCGCCCACTTCACCTTGATCACAGCCGCCCCTAAGATGGCTCTCATTTCGGAAGAACTGATTGCCGCAGTAACAATCTCAAAGGATACAAAACCCTGCTCCGAGCGGTTCGACGCTTGGAATTGTGCTCCCGCAACGTGCGTCTTGCACTCCACGCATTATATGAATGCCACCTTTTCAAGCGTTCCTCTGTGCGTGCTTCGCATATCCGTACCAATTTTCGGAATAAACTCATTTGGTAAATAGTAAAGAATAAAGAAGGACCGGTGCGTTGCAGCCGCGGGATCATTTCTGAAACAGTACAGCCAATTTCTTCCATCGGCCGATGCGAATGCTAGGTGCGGCGAGAATGACATTCACTAATCGAGCCACCAATGATTAATTTGGTGAGTTTAACGTCGATCGCACCGAGTATCGCTGCGGTGTAGTACCCAACATTTGGTGATTTGTAACCACAGCTCTATCAGACGGGAATCTCATCAGTGCTAGCGAATGAGCGTGCTTCAAGCATTATAGTGAGCTAGTTCACGTCATTTTCCGCGGCTGTGATCGTGATCAATTCGTCAATAGAGTGTTTCAAGATGAGAATAATATCATATGTAAATCTGTAACATCTGAGGTTTTGTCCAACAGAACAACCTTTGTAAGATGTTGCACTCAGGCCATCATGCAAGCGCACATACCACACAACGGCCAGGGTCACACTTTCCATCCCGGAATCACCGTTTCAACTTAATCCTTTGATGTTATTTCTACTAGTCAGAGTAACCGGTTAAAGTGAAGATTTTAATTGACCATGGGGCCCATGGATATCGGGGGCTCTTGAGGCGCTTCATTGGACCCTCGTCACCACTCGCATTGCAGAACTGTAGCTGACTAGCGCGTCAGCACTATTCGCGACTTTATAGACATTCGGCTGCTCCTAAACAATCATCAGCGCTATCGAGCTCTCTAGCTACCGCCGTCCTTTATTGGTCAAAACAATGAAGCTTCAGGTTGGTGCCATTCAGCACGCCCCACTATCCTGTCACGTGGATATAGTTTGGAACCTCAGATACAGATGCCTCGCGGGATACGCTGTTGTCTGTAATATTCACTGCTACCCGTCTCTTCTGCATCGTCCAAAAGCCGCGATAGCCGGATCTGCAACCCGCACGTTTTCGATCTGAGCGGGTAGGTCGTACGATCTCAGCACCATTGCAGCCGACATAAGTTTCAGATTGGCCATAAATGAGAAGGGTTCGACATTGAATTGAAATGCCAAGATCTGCGGGTTCATTCCAACATACCTCGGAGTAACACACTTCATCCGACGACTCAATCTTCGGCCAAACACTACCAGCACTTGACCCGAACCACCTCGCTGCGGTCTATTCGGACCGCCAGCAGCCTGCAGGGCTGTTTCTGTGCCACCAATCACGCCGATCCCGCCCTCGTCACTTGGCTCTGGGATCGCGCTGCACAATGACCCGGAGCATGCACAAGCCGATTTCATGTTGGTTCATCCGCCACACTACGTGTAAGACTCGGGAACGCGATTCCGGCTGAGGATTAAGGTACTCTCAATCGGGGCGATTGGAGCGGAGTGGCGAGGTGCCCGTGAGTCGCGAGGCAGCGAGAGCGCACAAGACCACAAGCTGAAACCAGGCGCAGAGACTTGCATTGTACGCTTTCATAATTATATCTGGATCACATGCCTCGCATGTAATGCAAGGTCCGTGCGTGGCGTTCCGTCCTGTTTGCCGCGTCAAGACCGTTCGCCCCAGTTATGTGTGATGACGGGGTTGGTTCTCACGCACGCCGATCGGATTGAATTTGACGTGATACTGCGCGTCATTGATTGTATTTTCCTTTGTGAGTCCTGAGACTCTCAGATCTCGCTTGCCTTCATCGCCGCGGATCGAGCTGGGCGGTCCCTGCCCGACGCTCGAACCCGGCTCAACAAGAGGACGACAGGTTCCCGAGTCACAAGATTGACCTCGCTCGATCCTCGTGTCCGCGCGGATCCGCCGCGCGATCTCGCGAGTGCGGGCCGGAGTACAAGAACCCCTGATCATGTCGCAAGATGGACGAGCGCATTCGAACACTGTCGCACAAATCGAGACATCAGCGACCACGAGAGCAGTATAATACGTGTTTCATAGGCAACAAAAGTACAATGCTGTATCACACGAACGAGCGAACATTAGCGTACAATTGGTTTAGGTGAAGGTCGACGCGTGAAGAATAGCCGAACTGGCTAGGACCACGCTCAAAAAGTGGAGAAGAGCAAGCGTCATCAAAAAGCATCGCGGGCGATCGATATCCAGCAGAGTCCTAAGATGGCGAACCCGCACCACCCGTTCCGCTCCCGCTTGACATCGTCGTCGAAGTTCCTGGTCGTCCATCCGCACCGATACCCATCTGCATCTGCATCTGCATACCCATGCCCATCGACATCATCTCCGGGCCGTTTCCGCCCATACCGAGCCCATTCATTCCGTCCGCGTCACTGCCACTTCCGCCTGCGTCAGCTGGTATTGGGCTGACGACCGCGCCGGCTTTGGCATTGAAAGCCTTTGCGCCGGCGCCGGGACCAGCTTTGGCACGCTCACGCGGGTGGATGGAGCGCACGTGACGGCCGAGGTTGGATGAGGTGCTGAAGTGGCGACCACAGAGAGCGCATTCAAAAGGACGCTCCCCGGTGTGCTTGTGAGAGTGCGTCTGATAACGTGGCAGGAGCGGCGATAAGAAGAGATACGAGAAGGACAAGGAGCATGTAGCGTGCGCGGAAGGAATGAGTCAACCACAAGCATTCTCAGCACAAGGCACAGGCTGAACGCACCTTCAATTCGCTAGGCCTCGAGAAGCCACTCCCGCACACCTGACAGACATGCTTCTTCGCGCTGCTGCCCGAGCTCTGCGTCGTAGGGGCCGAGGCTGCACATAAACCCATCGTCAGCATAGATGCCGCCGCGCTCCTCGCTCGGGCCAATCCCAACTATACAGAAGAGAAACTCACCGATAACGCCCGCACCTGGCACCCCACCTACAAACGGCCCGCCTTGGAACGTTCCGAACTGACCACCCTGGTTGGGCATCGGTGGAAGATGCGGCTGCTGCTGTTGGCCCTGTTGCTGAGGAGCGAAACCGCCAAAGTTGCCGTTACCGTTGAACTGCCCTTGGCTCGCGTTCCCGCTATACTGGGAGGGAGGCTCGTTCCCGTTGAACTGACTGCTACTACTGAACTGCGACGGAGGACCACTCGGCGGGTACCCACCGTTGAACTGCGACGGGTCGAATGTTCCTGGTGGCGGAGGAGGAAGGAATGAAGACTGGCTGCTATTGGTTCCATTCAAGCTTTGGTTCGGGCTGGAAGAAGACGAATGACGAGTCGGCTGAGCAGGCGAATCGAAGGCGCTTGCAGCTGCCGCAAGACCCGCAATACCGTTCCACGGGCTGGGCGGTTGCTGCGCCGCGTGCGGATGCGTAGAGTACTGCTGCTGGTGTTGATACTGTTGCTGCTGAGGTGGATACTGTTGATGCTGCTGCTGATACTGCTGCTGGGAAGGAAGCGGCGGCGGCGGTGGAGGGAATGGCGAGCCCGGTTGTGAGCTACGCTGTTGCTGCTGTTGCGGTGGCGCGAGTCCTTGTTGTTGCGGAAACCCAGCCGTTTGCCATGCTGCCTGTCCGCTATACGGCTGCTGATGCTGTCCCTGCCATCCACTTTGTTGCTGCCACCCCTGCTGTTGGACCTGCTGCGAATGCATGCTATTCAAAGGCGAGTATGTCTGGTCGCGGATCTCCATTGTCTTCCGGTCCACCCGGACGATACCAGGCGGTTTTGCGCCTTCCGACTGGACGGCGACTGGGCTCAGCCCCGCAGCTGTAGGCGCGAGAACTGAAAAGCTACCACCACCATGGCTACCGCCGCTTGAGTTGCGCGCGGAATGTGTGGGCCGCTTGCGCGAAGATCCGCTAGAATTAGAGCGTGTGTTGGATTCAGGGATCTGGGTGCTTGAGCCTGGGATGGCGCTGGGAGGTGTAGGAAGTGGAGAGGTGGGCGGCATAGGCGACGGTGCGGTTGACGTTGGATGCGAGCGGTGGTGTGAAGAGAGGAGGTTCGGGTTCTGTGGGGTGAAGATGATGTCAGCATTCGGTGTTCTGGATAACGGTTCCTTTAAAACATCGGACGCGGAAGCACCCCGTCGTCAGACAGGAGGAATAAGCAAGTAGCTTCACGCTCGGCTTTAATATAAGACTTGTCTGTCGGCAACGAGGTATAGGAGCTAGGGCTGGAACGTCATGTCCTCCGCGGGGTGTCAGGTACACTGACGTCCCGCGGCGCCGGAAAATGTGCCAAGACCAGAGTCTCGGCGTGGGCTCGGTAAATACTTGACGAGTCGACCCAACGACGAACAGTCTGGGTGTGCAAGCGTAGAAAATGTGGCCCGGGAGCAATATGTCCGAAGGCAAAGGGTGACGCATGTGATGCGCCACCGCACCTGTGGAACTAACGTGGGCAGGTAGGGTGCGCAGCCAACGCGTGGTGAAACATGCGTGGTCAAGGGAAAACACCATGTGGAAGCTTGAAACTGCCGCCGTGTGAACGGAGGACGATCGCGCCGAGCCTCGGCGACGTTAGCAGCGGTGCTAAATGCATACCACCAACGAGCCGGTCACTGAGACTCTTGCAAGATGGTAGGGAACGGAACGAGGCAGGCAGTGAGCCAGCGGAGAACGCGAAGGATTCGCGACGAGAATCGAGGATCCTCGGACTGAGGAGGAGGAATCGCAGTCCGAGTTTTGCGAAGCGTAAGGGCGGATCCACAGAGCTGCGATCGCGGTGAATCTCCTTCCGAGAGACTGACCTGCAAGTCTCGCATTGAAAAACGCAAAGCAGGGGCTTGGGAAGGCAGGAGGCTATACGATCACCACCCGCTTCCGGTGGGTCCAAGCACTGTCTGTGAGTGCAGCGGGTTGAGCCCGAGGGGGTTGTGGATGCGCGGAGAAGCAGAGAACGAGCTTGGAGGTGTACAAGAATAACAGAGAGAAACGGGAGAGCAGGTGACGAGGTAGGATGAGTGCAAAAGGGGGGACAGCAACAGTCGCATGATGCACGGGGCGACGGGGCGACGGGCGGCCCGGACCCGCGTGTGTGGTTGTCGCGGCCGCCGGCGTCGGTAACGTACAAAG
>Ga0247815_10003113_pt1 | contig 12011 bp, 3 predicted proteins | sample UWRJL194509B1_FD_181014 | JGI IMG/M metagenome (GOLD analysis project Ga0247815, IMG submission 181014) | Plant litter microbial communities from Arlington Agricultural Research Station in Wisconsin, United States - UWRJ-L194-509B-1 | ecosystem: Environmental > Terrestrial > Plant litter >... | reverse complement strand
CGGCTGCAAACACCGGCGCGGCCAGAAATCCGCACGCAGTGAATGCAAAAAGGGATAACAGGAATTTCATGAATACTCCTTGAATACAAATAGCCATACGCTCGACACAATCATGTGGCCCTAAAAAGACTAAAAACCTTTGATGCCTTCGTCCCGCAATTGCTTGCTCAAAGCCTGCACCTGCGGGTCTCGGAAAAATGCATGCAGTTGCTGCGCACGTCCCGAGCCAATACCAGGTTCGATTTGCCATTCCTCCACACTTCGTGAGGCCAGGGCCGCCCAGGACTCACCCAGATCAACGCCTGTAGCCGGTGGCAACCCGATGGCCTTGAGCCAGACGACAAACGGCTTTTCTCGTGCGCCCTGGAAACTTGTCAGCAGTTTAGCGCTGCTGCGTTCGCCCAGACCGGGAATGTTAGCAAGCTGCACACTGTCGAGGGTCATCCAGTCCAGCAAACCGTTTAATTGTCCTGCCTGAATCAACTTATCCCACGTGCCCGGTCCTACGCCGTTGAGCGCCAACCCCTTCTTCCCACTCAACCATTTCAACCGTTCACGGAACTGACTTTCGCAGCCCTCAAAGGGCTGCCAGCAACTCAGCGAATGAAAATCCTCCGCTCGCGGCACATCCAGCGGCGCACGATCAACGCTGCGCGATATCACCTCATCCAGACGCGGAATCGTCAGGCCGGCGAGGCTGATCGCGACCTGATCGCCAGGCCGAATGTCCATTTCCTGCCAGCGCTTAAGCGAGCCCACGCTGATGCGGGCGATCATCCGGTCATCCAGGCGCACCGGTTCGATGTCCAGCACGGGCGTGATCTTGCCACTGCGCCCGACGTTGAAATGAACCTTGCGCACCTCGGCCAGCGCCTGCGCAAACGGGTACTTCCAGGCCGCGATCCAGTAAGGCGCTTTCGCCTGCCAGCGCTCAGCTGATGGACGCTCGCCCTGGCGAATGACTACGCCATCGGTGGCAAACGGGAGAGGCGAACGGTACCAGTGCTCGCGCCAGTTCTTTGCCTGAGTGAAGCCCTCCAACGGCTCACTGAAGCGCGCGCTGTCCTCGAAACCCATGGCTCTCAGCCCTGCCAGTCGCTCGGTCATGGCCGCCGGACCTTCCGGCCAGTCCCAGACGAACAAGCCAATCTGCGCACCTTCCTCCTCACTGATCGCGTGACGCGCCAGCAACCCGGCCACTTTGCTTCGAGCGTTCAGACTGCCGGCGGCCGCCTGAACGTGATCTGTCAGTTTCCAATACAGCTCACCCTGGAGGATCACCGTCTTTTCCCACGCGAGATGGCGAGGGATCGCTTCGATCTGGTGGGCATGCCCCGTCCAATCCTGGCCGAAAACCCCGTCGCCCCGGCTGATGGCGCTCACCAGTTTGCCGTCGACATACACCAGCGTGACCGCCACGCCGTCTACCTTCGGCTGAATCCATAGATCGCTTCGGCCTTCAAGCCACGCCTGAACGGCGGCCTCACCCGGTAATTTGGTCAGGCCGGTGTGAGGGATGGGATGGGCAACGGGACCGCGCGCGGTTTTCAGCGGGTTCAAGGGCGAGGCTGGCGTCGCGGCGAAACAACCGCGCAGATCGGCGAGCCGCTGCACGGATTGGTCGTACAGCTCATCGGCCACCAGCGAGACGCCCTGGCGGTGATAACTGTCGTCCCATTGGGTGATCTGGCTTTGCAGCGCGAGGATTTCGCTTCGGGCTTTGGCCGGTGGCCAGTCGGGGCATGTTTGCGCGATTGCATTGGTGGCCAGAAGAGACAGTGCACAGAGCACCAGTGCGCGAAGGGAGGGCAGCATCGGAGCGTCCTTGCTAGGGGAGAGCGAGGAAGCCTACGCGGCCGGGAAGTCTTCGGCGATTGAGGGTTGGTTACCGTGTGTTAACGGTGGGCGCAAGAGAACCCAAGGCTGCGCGAATGCAGAGCCTTGGGCTTCCAGCGTCAGGGTTTGCCTATCCTTTGGACTTCATGAGCTCCTTCACTTTGGTGGCCAATTCTTTGCCTCCATCCACCGAGGTGTAGACGAGGTGGATTTTGATGGTCTTAAGTGCTGTTTTCCCGTCTGAGGTCATCAGCGAGTTCACAAAGTTGGCATCCGGGAAACTCAGCTGCCAGCGGGAAATCGCTCCTGTGCCTTCGAATGGTAGGTATCGGCCATCGTGGAATGTGAGCTCATACACCCGATCCGTTTTGTCAAAACCAAGACCATCGTCTGCCTCCACGGACGACAGTGCAATTTGTTGCTGAGCACGCAGGTTGCGCTTGATGCTGGGCGGCGCCTTGCTGGCCCCTTTATACAAATATTCCGCTCCGTCAATGGCGGGTTCGACCAGCGTGGTGCTGTCAATTTGAGTCAGGATGGCGCTGATGTTTTCAAGCGTGCGCCCTGCGTCAGATGCCATGACGAACGAAATCGAAACATGCTTGAGTTGACGCAAATAATGGCCTGGATAGTTCTCATCAAATTGGTTGGGTTTGCATTCAAAAATAAAGGGGCTGTTCGCCATGTCCTTGACCGTGTCAGGCCAATTGTCCTTGCCGTCCTTCGCAACTGGAGGCCTTAAATCAATGGTCTTCCTGATGCACAGGCGCCGCTCGTTGCATTGCAGATAGGCGTTTTCCATTTCCTGCAGGTCAACCAGCAAAGACTCTCCGGCAAGCATGCCCTTGTAGGAGTCGCTCCACGCATTGGTCTTGATGAACCCGGGCCGTCTGTAGTCGCCAATCTCGTACCGCCATGCTGCCTCTGCGCTCAGACAAACCGAAAGCACGGCATCGTAGGCGGCGCCGTATAGCAGCTCTTGGTGTGCGACAAGCCACGCGTAGGTCGGCGGCGCGATAAAGCCTGCGGTCATCGCGTGTTGAATTTCTTCCAGATTCGCCCGGTGAGCTCGGGCCTCGTCCAAGCTAATAGTAGCCGCGTTGCGTTCAATGTCAGCTTCGGATATCTCAAACTCAAGGGATTTGATATCGAATTCAGCCTGCCTGAGTTCAAACTCCCATTCTTGGGCTCTGCGTTCGTATTCGGACTCGGCAAGCAATTGTTCAGCAACCAGATCCCCTGAGTCAGCCGCGATCACCATGCCTATTGCCGCGGCTCTGATAATCGCTCCGTATCTTGCCCCCCCGAATGAGGTGCCATAGATATTGGGTATCAGCCCATCGGTCAAGCCTGCCGAGATTTCAAGCGGTATAGAGGCCGTTTTGAGAAGAGCCGTTCCCCAGATCACACCCGTCGCTGTTTCCTCCAGCGCAGAGCGACCCACTGAGAGAAGCTCCTCGTAATACGATTTCCTGAATTGAGCGGCGTCCTTCCCCATCTCCAATAATGTGCGGGCTGTAATTTCGTCATCCACGGCTTCCTGTTTTATCTGCAAGGTGAATTCAGACATCCTGATTTCTTGTTCTTTCATCAAGACGCGGAGCGAGAGGCTTGACTCCTCTTGCATCAGCTTCATGCAGTACCGTCCCATGTCCTGCAACTGTTGAACCGCCGCACGTGCCATTGGGATCAGCTGCCTGAAGCGGTAAGCAGGAATGGGTGCTCGATCACTGTTGTAGGTAGTAGGGATCTGTCCGGCTCCGCGTCGCGCGAAACCGAACGGATCTGCGCCTTCTGTGCGCCAATCCATGATCGGCAGCAGTTTGCCGTCGATGGTCAGCCCATGGCGGAGGTTGAACAGGCGATGTTCAACTGTTTTACGCGCTTGGATGACGCGTTCATTGACCGGCACACGAAAGAGCGAATCATCCACGCTCTTGAGCGGCGAGGGGACCCAGCGAGATACCGACGCGCGCTCTGGCAGCGGCCCGATGAGTTTCAGGGCTTTCTGGTAGCTCAGCCAGGCGTGATTGAGCGTGCTGGGGGTGAGTTGACGGTAAAAATGGTCACCCTGGCGCTGCCAGTTTTCCACCATCGAAAGGAACACCGCTTGCCGGTTATACCTCGAGAGAACAAATGCTCTGGTCGTTGGGTTCACCACCTTTTGCAACTCTGAAGTACCCGATCCCACCTCCGCCAATGGACGGGTGTTCCAAAACGGTGGACGTTCCTTTTCGTCCTTCTGTGTTCTGTAGGGGTCGAATAAATACCGGGTGTACCAACGCTCAGCCTCATCGAATTGTTGTTGTTCGCTCAGGCGAGTAGCTACGAGATTCGGCAAGTGCAGGAACAATTCGCGGAAATACGCGCCATTAGCGCCATGAAAGTCGACCCGAGGCGTTGGGATATTGTCATCAATAGTCGGTTCCTCAATGCATTGCGCATCCCAATCAAGTGCGCGTTCAACACTGCGCGTTGCGCGAGCCACCAACTGTTTGCCAAATAACGTATTCAGCCGAATGGCGTTTGAGGGGAGGATGGGGCTGCGCTCGGCGACTGAGCTCAGGTCCAGGTATTGCGCTTGTTGGTCATCCCTTTTTATCGCGATCTTCCACTCCTCCTCCGAGTCCGCCCCCTGGAAGTCAAAAGTGGAGAAGACGTTCTGCACGGGGTCGCCTGCTTCACAAAGAGCAAACATATAAGGGCCCGAAGTTGCACAAATGTACTCCTGGCTGATAACGGCCTGACCGTTCGCCACAACGCTTTCCTCGGTCAATCTGCTGAAGACTTTCTCGTTAGGTCCCTTGGCATACAGTCGCAGGTCTATCTTTTCATAGGCTGCCGGGTTGACGATAATTTGCATTGGCAAAGACTTTATAAGCTTCGCAGGTAACTCGAAAATCTCTATCCTGAAACTCTCTTCAAGTAGGTAATCAGCTTTTTTTATTTTAATGCTGTAAGTCCGGCTCTGGAGGTCGGATGTAGTGGTGCTGTCAGATTCAAATTTTTCAGTAATGTATTCTTGATGGGCGGTTACCGAGTAGCCCACTCTGATAAGTGTATCGTGGGTGGCTTCCAGTTTGATCAGAATGGTGCACGGCTCTCCAAGCTTATAAGGAGTGTTGTCCTGCTGAATGGTAACTTTATAACGGCTTCGGCTTGACGAAAATTCGGCGTTCACAGTCACGAAACTAAAAGCTGGAGTGACGGATTTTTTTATGATCGTTTTTGGATAATGAGCTTTGATCTGTATCACTTTTTCACGTTTGTATACGGCGTCTATAGTGGTTGGGGATTTCGAATCCGAAAAGAGTAGTTTGTCTTCTAAAGATGATTGCTTATTAAAAGTGCCAGCTGCTACGAGGGGAACCTGTCTGAGGTCCTCTCTGAAATACATCTGTCTTATTAGCGCAAAAGTTGGCACGTCAGTTAGCGCATCAGGTAGCGCATCAGTTAGCGCAAGGCGCTCAGCAAGCATATCAAGCTCATGGATTGTTTCGCGGTCAGCAACCCAGAAGGGTAGCTGAAAAAAGAAAGGGTATTTTTTTTCGAGAATTGTGTCAAATACTTCGCTGTTAATTACTGATGTCTTAAATTGATCAAGGTAGATATTAAAAATATGTTTAATATCCAGTAATGCTTCTGTATTGAAATTTGGAGTTGAAAGGGAGTCTTTCTTGTATGTTTCCAGCTCAAAAAGTCTTACGCCCCATTCTTGTTGACGGTGTTTTAGCTTGCCTTTATCTACCAAGTCGGGGTGTTGGATTTTTCTGATATCACCGAAAGCTTTATACGATGATTTGCTAAACGCTTCCGCAATTTTCGCGCTCGAGGACTCTTTCTTATCAATGAGCAGCAAGTCCCTAGACTCGATGAAATAATCCTTGTTAAAGGTTCCGCAGCTCGCGGCCTCTGCTGTTTCGTTTGGGGCGGTATAGGCGCAGTCATAGAGCATCACTCTCAACCAAGGATCCTTGGCGCGTTCTCCTTCCGAGTCCACCAGTGCGATCAGACCGGGCACGTAGGTATCGTCTTTCAGATAGGCATTATCTGCATCCGGCAAACGTTCTCCGTCTTTTGTACCATCCAGGCAGAGAAGTTCATTAGGCGGCGACCAAAAACCATCGCTTTGTTTATAAATGTACTGAACGGTCAGCTTCTTGAACTTGGTCGGCGTCTGGTTTTTCTCATCGGCGCTGGGAAGGCCTACCGTCCCGCGCTCAACCCAAAACACATAAGGCCGCCCCTCGATCATCACCGGCCGGATCGTGTCACAAGCGAGTGTCGCCTTATCGGCAGTATTACTGCTTTGCGTGATCTGACCAGTGGGCGTTACCGCAATCTTCTCCCATTCCGTCCAGGCCAAGGGGCTAAGACGTTCCTTGTCGTCCCGCAGCGCCATGTCTACGGACCGCCAGTAATACTCAGCGGGGGAGGCGTTGGTTTTGCCGATGAAGTGGTAGGTATCATTTTTAGGATCAACACCGTCCAGATACCCGCTGACAATTTGCAAATTGCAGGTCTGTTCAAACTTTGTGAGATAGCCGGTGATTGCTTTTTGCAATAATTCAGGACCAAGTTTGCCTTGATTAAGCTCAACTTCCAGAGACTGAAAGGCAGTGCTCTTGTTATGACGATTAGCATAATAGATGAGATTTTCAGGATGGTTGAGTTGCGTCCGCCATAGCTTCCAGGTTCCATATTCACTCAGGTATTGCCGCCAGAAGTCGGACATCTCTTGCGGAATAATATTGGTCAGATAGCCAGGGTCCAGACGAGCAAACAGCCTGTGCAGGTAATGCTGCAGGCTGGCCGTTGCGTGTATCACAATGCTGGTGTTGACAGCTGAACTCACCCACACGTCGGTCAGGAAGTAACTGGAAAGATCCTCATTGTTCGAGACGAAGCTCTTGAGCGAAGGGCTCGACGTTGCCCAATAGCCTAGCAAATAGGCCGCCAGCGCATCTCGCCATTGCTCTCGTAGAGTGGGCTGGATCGCCTCCAGTTCTTCATCGCTGCAGGCGCCCATTAGTATCTGGGCAGTATTTTTAACATCGTTGAATGAAGACTCGCTGTCGAGCAGAGACAGGTCCAGCAGTGAGCGGCAAGACAGCCCGGTTTTCTTGCACAGTGACTGCTGCTGAAGAATATAGTCGATGTCACCGATGACACTGGGTACACAGCGAATGTAAGTGTAAGCCGTTTCTGCGGTCGACTCGTCTGAAGGATACATCTCAAGCCTTACTAGAGATCTTGACTCGACAGGCTTGATGTCATTGATACTTGCCCATGCTGTTGGGTTGGTGGTAGGCAGGTATTGATCCTTGCGTACTTTCAGCGTCCCAGGATTATCTTTCAAAAATTGCACAAACTTGTCGTAAATTTGCGCCACCTTCGGGTCCTTGGTATTGGTTCTCTGACCTTTCAAGTACCGCTCGAGTAATACCCCCAAGCCCTTTTTGGGATGGTTATTTTCGCAGTACTTATACCAGTACAATTCCGAAGGGGTCAGTAAGCTGAGAAAGTCATCAAACGTTCTCGTCTGACTGGCGTCGCTTAATTTGATATAGGGCAATGCCATTGCGGTCTCGTTCTCAGACCAGCCGATCAGCTTGCCGAGTTGTTTCGCGGCTTGGAGGGGTGCACCCGGCTGGTTGCCAGAGGGGAGTTTGGCGAAATAATCCAGCGCGTCGTCTTCCGCGAAACCATTGCGCTGACATTTATCAATCCAGTCCCGATAGCAGCCGACCTGATAGCAAAGGTTAAGGCTGAGTGCAGGCGGGTGCGAAGGGGATTGATCACTGTCGGTGTCGCCAGCGAGTTCGAACCAGTCTGGGTGATTCAGCAGGGCGGTCAATCCGGCAGGGCTTAACTGAAGGCTTTTGATCACTTGCCCATGGCGGACAAGCTTGTCCCACAGTTGAAGATTCAGCCCTTCGAGCGTCGCCGCAGTTGAGGACGCATTACCCTGCGCCGCCAATATGTCAGCCAGAAGCGTAAATCGGGTTTCTTCAACCCATCGTAAGAGCGCAAATGCATGCCCCGGCGTGAGTGCGCGACCATCTTCACCCTTGCCCAATGCATTACTGAGGGTGTGCTTGACGACGTCTTCCTGCGCAATGGTTGCATTGGTAATCAGCCGCTCCAGTGCGTACTTGACCTGGTCCATGTCCACGCTTGCCTGCAGCAGCGCATTGCCGCTTTTAAGCTTGTCTTTCAGTTCATCTGCCAACCTGTCGGCAAGCGTCTTGTTGGTGGCCAGGATTATTGTTTTCACTAGTCCACGAGCATCCAGAAAATCCGACAAGGCGCTAAGCCATGAGCCCGAGACAGGCGATACAGCCGGGCCCACTTCTTGTGCAATTTGCGTTTCGGTCAACAGGGAGGCTTGAATGCGTGGCAGCGCGTCGACCAGAGTTTGCTGGATGCGTGCATCCACTCTGTAAAGGGGCTTCAGTTCGGCGCTGATGTCAGCAGGCAGCGGAGTGAGCCAACTCACTAGCGCCCGTGCGGAAATACGTTGCCGCCGCAGCCAGATTTCGAGATTTATCAACCCGGCCATTACGTCGAGGATGTCGCATTCCCCGGCTTGGGTATTAACTTCATCGCTCCCTTCGTCTTCCCAATAGAGCTCGTCTTGAGTGATCTCCGGTTTACCCGCCAGTTGTGTCCACACCCGCGGATTTGATCTAGCCAATAGCGCGATAACGCTGGTGCCCTCGTCCATGCTCAGCTTTAAAAGACGAGGCAACCTGGTCAGGCGATAAAGCGAAGACAAGACTGGCAGGGACAAGGTCGGCTTTTTGAGCCCCAATGCCTGGACTGCCTGGGTCAGATAAACATTCGCCACGCGTTCTTCCAGCGCGAAAGCACGGCAGATCATTCCGATGGGGGATTTGGAAAGGCTGTCGCTGGTCTGGGGGGTGACACTGATGTCGAACTCGCGACCATCAAGCGTCAGCCAGTCCGCGGTATCGGCCATTTGCCCTGCACCAGGACCATCTAGAACCCGGTCCAGAAAAGGTGTTTCTTCGCCCACAGCGTAAGGCGTTAATCCATTGATGAGCGCAGCGAACTGCTGGGCGGTGACCTTGTATTCATCGCGCATGTAACAGAAGACGCCCAGTGCTCTGAGTGTGTTCTGGGTGAAGTGGAAATCCTCAGTCTGACCTTCCGCGCGCAAGGCTGCCATCACCAGAAGATCGACTTGGGCAAACGGTATTTGCAGCGCATGTTGTAGGTGGATCATTTTATGAATACGGCTGAAGTGCTCTGCGCTGGCACCTTTGATTCTGAGACTGATCCCTGGCCCCTTGTAGATATCTTCCAGAGACAGCGCTGGCGCGGTGGCATTATTGATGAACACCGCACCGTAAATATGGCCAGCGATCGGTGCCGCGTTGTTATCCGCTGCAGGGGTATAAGCGTCGGATTGTTTCACCGATGTGATGGCTTCTGTACCGTCGTCAGGAACCCCCGAGGTGGCTAACAACTCCAGAATGCCTTCCGGTCTCAAACCGGTTTGTCTGGCCAGTACGTCGACATTGATTAGTTGGTCAAGGATCGCGGTTGCATCGCCGGTGACGCCATAGAGTGTTTGCAGATAGTCGCTACTCGGCTCTCCTCTGTAATCCAGTAACAAAGATTGCAGGGTGGGACTGAAGCCAGCTGCGTTCAGCATCACTTCCCTCAGTTCGGCGGTGCGGAGATTATCAGCGGTAAAGTTCGGATAACTGTAATGGCTGCGTTGGAGCAGATCGAATAGTGAGGTTTTCTTCTGCTTCAACACTGACTTGATCTGTTCAAGAGGCAGGTGGAACGGCAACTGAGCGGGGTATTGCGCCTTAGCGATTTCTTCAGCGAGAACTTTTTTTTGTCCTGCATGGGACCTTGCTGTTCGCTCCATGGCATCGATTGCAAGGGTTAGGGCTGGGAGCTGATTGTCTAGGCTGCTTTGATTCAGAACCTGTTCTTCGATATCCGGGCGTCGGCTGGCGAGCTTGATCTGAAGAGCGTCATCACCGATTCCTTCTAGACTCAGCGCTTGCTGATAGAGGGCGTGTAGATAGGCCAACGGTCCGATATTGGCTTCCAGAGCGTCAGACGCGCATTTATCAGCGACTTGTTCGGGAAAAAGTTTGGCATAAGTGGCAGATGTGAGGGTGTCGTCCATGATCGAGTTCCTTTTACGCTGGATGAATTGCGAGATTCGCAGTTACTCATCCAGCGTAGAGACAAGTGCAGGGATCGACCGAAATTGCTGATGAGATGTATTTGAATGAAATGACAAGTGAATCAAAGGGTTGAAGGCCGTTATCGCCGGCCGCGATAACAATGATCGCCAATCGGTTTAGCCCGATACCTTTAAATCCTTTGGACAGTTATCCGTTTGACTCGAATTAACCGACCAAATAAACAAAAAAAGCCCCTGACGACTCACATCGCCAGGGGCTTTTCTCTTACCGGGTGCCGCTAAGCGCAATGCACCCGTCGGGTATTACAAACCGGCAGCGGCGCGCAAGGCGTCGGCGCGGTCGGTTTTTTCCCAGGTGAACGTGGTGAAGGTGTCGTCGCCCACGGTCTTGGTTTGCGGCGTGCGGCCGAAGTGGCCGTAGGCTGCGGTTTCCTGATACATCGGGTGCAGCAGGTCGAGCATGGTGGTGATCGCGTACGGACGCAGGTCGAAGTGCTCGCGGACCAGTTGGACGATCTTGTCGTCGCTGATCTTGCCGGTGCCGAAGGTATTCAGCGAGATGGACGTAGGCTGTGCAACGCCAATCGCGTAGGAAACCTGAATCTCGCAGCGCTCGGCCAGGCCGGCAGCGACGATGTTCTTGGCGACATAACGGCCAGCGTACGCTGCCGAGCGGTCGACCTTCGATGGATCTTTACCGGAGAACGCGCCGCCGCCGTGACGGGCCATGCCCCCGTAGCTGTCGACGATGATCTTGCGACCGGTCAGGCCGCAGTCGCCCACGGGGCCGCCGATGATGAACTGGCCAGTCGGGTTGATGTGGAACTGGGTGTCTTTGTGCAGCAGTTCGGCCGGCAGCACGTGCTTGACGATCAGCTCCATCACGCCTTCGCGCAGGTCTTTGTAGGACACTTCCGGGTTGTGCTGGGTCGACAGAACAACAGCGTCGATGCCCACAACGATGCCGTTTTCATAGCGGCACGTGACCTGGGATTTCGCGTCCGGGCGCAACCACGGCAGCAGGCCGGATTTACGGGCTTCGGCCTGGCGGTGCACCAGCTGGTGGGAGAATGCGATCGGCGCAGGCATCAGCTCGGCGGTTTCGTTGCTGGCGTAGCCGAACATCAGGCCCTGATCGCCAGCGCCCTGATCTTCAGGTTTTGCGCGGTCGACGCCCTGATTGATGTCAGGGGACTGCTTGCCGATGATGTTCATCACGCTGCAGGTGGCACCGTCGAAACCGACGTCGGAACTGGTGTAGCCGATCTCGCAGATCACATCACGAACGATCTGCTCCAGGTCAACCCACGCGCTGGTGGTGACTTCGCCGGCAACAATGGCCACACCGGTCTTGACCAGGGTTTCCACGGCGACGCGCGCCTGCTTGTCCTGGGCAATGATGGCGTCCAGCACCGCATCGGAGATCTGGTCGGCGATTTTATCCGGATGTCCTTCAGACACGGACTCGGAGGTGAAAAGGGAGTATTCGCTCATCTCGACGGTTTTCCTGATTATTACCGATGGTGAGTGTCGCCAGCCGGTCGCTGAAAATGGCGGACCTGGATCTGGAAACCATTACGTAAGCCTATGTACAGGCTTTCCCCGGGGACCAGCCCCGCAGCGATGGCCCAACGGGCCAGATCTTCCTGTTCGAAGCCTAACCAGAGATCGCCACAGGCCTCCTTGGCCCAGCTCTGGTCATGGCTGCACAACTCTGTCACCAGCAGGCTACCGCCCGGTTGCAACAGGTTGGCCAATTGTTTGAGCGCTTCGGCGGGCGCGGCGAAATGGTGCAACACCATATTCAACACCACGCAGTTGCCGGAGATATTAGCGTTGGTCAGTGCATCGGCCAGTTTCAGCTCAACGTTACCCAACGCCCTTTGCGTGCAGATCTTGCGCGCCAGATCGAGCATTTCCGGGCTGTTGTCCAGCCCCGTAACGTGCCGAAAACGCCGCGCCAGATCCGGCAGAAAACCGC
>Ga0247815_10003112_pt1 | contig 12013 bp, 11 predicted proteins | sample UWRJL194509B1_FD_181014 | JGI IMG/M metagenome (GOLD analysis project Ga0247815, IMG submission 181014) | Plant litter microbial communities from Arlington Agricultural Research Station in Wisconsin, United States - UWRJ-L194-509B-1 | ecosystem: Environmental > Terrestrial > Plant litter >... | reverse complement strand
CTGCGTCCTCGACCGTCTGGATGCCCTTCAGCATCAGCGGGCCCGACCAGTGCTTTCGTAGCCATGCGAGATGCTCCCACTTCAGGTCGCCTGCCGTACCCACAAAAAGCGCTCTGCCTAGTCCCTGCACTTCGCGCGGATCCTTATCGATGCGGTTGTTGCCTTGTGGTAGAGGATCTGCGTTCTTGACGCGTTCATCTGCCTCGCGTTTTCCCGGCCACGACGCGTCCAATGTCAGGACGAGTGCGGTACATCCTGCAGCGCGCACACGCGCCAACAATTTCTCGCTCTCCTCGCGCTTGGTCTTGACATAGAGCTGGAACCAGATTGGTTGTCCGTCTCGCTGACGACCAGTAATAATCTTCTCGATGGGCAATGCCGCGTTGGTGCTCACACAGTGCACGATGCCTTCCTTGCCTGCGGCGGCACAAAGAGCAGCTTCGGCAGTTGGGTGGGCGAGGATGGCAAGGGCAGCTGGAGCGATGAAGATTGGCAGCGTGCTGTCCTGGCCGAGCATCTTGGTCTTGGTGTCAACCACACTAATATCGCGGAAGACTCGAGGCCGCAATAGAACGCGAGAATATATGGTGTTTGCCTGGCGCTTGGAGATGAGGTCGTCCGAGGCGGAAAAGTAGTATGCCCAGCTGAGAGTGTAACAAGTCGGTCAGCATACGGCCAATGCAACACCAATGGTTCCACCAAATCATAAGGTTGCGGATTTGGATGAGGTGCAACGAAGGCCCAGAAATGATTATCGAAGAACATGACGAGGTGCGGCATGTTCAAAGTCGAAATCTGGTTCAAGACTCACCCTTTGGCACTCAGATACCGTTCCGCGACCTTCTCAAAGTCGTCTAAATTGATAATTTGGCTGAGTGGAGGAGGCGCGTCAGCCTGAGCTTCTGACGGTGGAGGCGCTGTCTTCGGCGTCGGCGCGGTGCTGGCGTCAACGGGTCCAAGGTGTTTTTCCTTGGGCAGGTTGTCGTCGAGCAGACCTGGTATATGTATCTCTTCATACTCTGCTGTAGCATCTCGTCCACCGTACTTGAGAATAACGCTTGCGCCACCGGGATGCGACTCGAGAAATTCGGTGACCTGGTAGCAAAATATACAGCGTGAGCCATGACGAATGGGAACGCAAGGGCACACTTACATCGTAGACGCGTCCAGCAATGACTACCCAGCAGCTATCGCGGTTGTTGTGTTTCGCAACTACACGAGGTGGAGGTGCGGACGTTAACGCGGCGCACTTCGAGCGCACGACCAGCCTACGGCCTCACCTTCGTCGAATGTGAGCATTCTGGGTAACCAATCAGGCTTCAGACAAGACTGTGGATAGGCAGAAGTGGTCTGGGACCAGAATGAAGAGTCGTGGACGGAGACAACGCGCGCTCAGACATCTTCGGCTGAGCGGAAGGCGGTAAGCCGGGCATGCCGCCCAAGTCCGCTTCACGGTCCGGATCGGCAGGAGAATCCCCGCATGACCAACGAAGCAACCCGCATTTCGCTCAACGATTTGCCGCGCCAATGGTTGGCGTGACGAAGGCCGTGTGCTTGAACCGTCGAAGCTGGCAGCCTCTCACAGCAAGTGTAGGATCATAGAACGCTGATCACAGGCATATTTCAAGGAGATAGCAGCGGGCTACCTTTTTACCATGATGCATCGGGTCGCAGAGATGGCACTCGGTTCATACATGCAGTCCTGACCAGAACGGCAGCCCTCTGGCAGCCAATTGAGAGCCAATCGAATACATCATTCGTCCCAAGACATCAAATCCAGCGTTGGATCAAACCGAGCAGGGTCTACAGGCTGCTGCCACACAGGTTCCGTCATAGCTCGCGGAACCTCTCCACCGGCCACGACGCCAAGTGGATGGCCACAACTCTCACAAAAACTACTCGGCTGCGGGTCTGGCATCAGGGATCGATGTAACTTGAAGCGCTCCTCACGGTTTAACTTGAGGTACTCCTCACGGTTGCGCCTCCTGCTCGCTGCCGATGGGGATTCCGTGCGCGACTCGTCCGTAACTGTCTTCTCAACTGTCGTGGTTTTAGGATATAGGTTTCGCCGTGGCGCTACACCGCCAGTCGATTTGCGAGCCGTGACACTGAAATAGCGCGGAATTGTGAGCAAAACGGCTTCCAGCGCGCTTCTTGCAGTCAAGTTGAAATAACCAACCGAGTCCTGCCAGTGCGCACAGTGTATTCGGAAAATTTTGGTAGCCCCATTGGTGTTGCGGACGATGCTGGTAGTGCACTTTGACCCTACGGCTGAATCGTTCATAACCACACAACAGAGACAACGTCGCACTGACTGCTCTCGAATCTACCCCTGAGGCCTTACTGTCCTTCCGAGCAGACATTGCGGGCGTTGTGTGACCCGAAAACCTGGGATATTCGGTGATACTGGCACTGACGAGCGCGAATGCAGAGGCCAAGCAGGTGAAGCGCGCTCCGGCTAACCGGACGAGCTGCTCCACCTGTTCCTTGTGCGCAAAGGTCAAACAGACAGGCAGAGCGAGTCACAGGTTACAAACGAGCGATCTAAGGATCTTTCTTCACTTCTATTGGAAGCCTCCACTGTACGTTCTTCGCGCCACAGGCTGTGCTACAGCCGTCCTTGTGACAGGAAGCCCATTTTGGGACTGCGTTTCTTCTCGTTGGTTACTATAATATTTCAGGCCGGCGAAAAGCCATTACATTATTTGTCCCAGATTAGCTTTGGATCGAACCGAGCCGGGTCTGCAGGCTGCTTCCATGAAGTTTCCGCTGCGGCTTGCGAAACATCTCCGCCAGCCGTAATATTTCGACGACCAGCCCACTTCAAGAAGATAGCAGCGTGTTATTGATATCGGTTTCGACGTACTATAAGACACTGGCAGGGGAGGTCTCTGTGCAGCGCATTTAGCAAGCAGCCCTGACCGAGACGGCAGCATCCCTCTGAAAGTCAGCAAGAACCTTTCATGTACTTTACTCGTCCCAAGGCATTAAACCCAAACTTGGGTCAAACCTAGCGGGATCCACAGGCTGCTGCCACACGGTTTCCGCCGCGACATCGAATGGACGACCACAACTCTCGCAGTGCACCTTCTTAGGGTCCTCCGGGATTGGACGTGCCGGTACTCTGCGTTTTGATGCCGGTAACGGTGCACGGAGCTCCGAGTCCTCGTGCGAGGCTTTGTGTGAACGTGGTTGTGGCCCTGCTTTGGCGCGTATTGGCTCGGTAATATGAACGTGTTGCAGAGTACCCGGCCTACGCATGGGCAGCTGGGACCTAGCTTTGGCGAATACTGGCTGGGGAATAACACCGGCGCTGATCTGCGAGATAGCACTCGGCCTTTGCGAAGAATGCTGCTCGCTTTCACTTGCTTCGCCGGTCGGCCTTATTGCCCCTCGAGGTCCCATACATGATAAGCTAGGAAAATCGAGCGTGGCGGTGTTTTCAGGCTTCGGAAACGCCAGAAGACTTCCGCCATGATCAAAATTTGATGAGAAAGAAGCCAGTCTGGAGTGGTGCAGCAGTGAGAAAAACGGCGCACGTCACAGTTGGGTTGAAAGGACCCACCGAGTCTTGGTAGGGACATTTCTGGAACCAAGCAGGTTGACAGGCTCGTCGTTTCTTTGCGATGATAGGGCAGCTCGTGCTTCCAGGCGCTGCTGCTGGATCGATCAGACTCACACAGCGGAGATAAGGTCATACTTACTGCCCAGAGCATCGCGACCACCGAAATATCACCATCCGCTCGAGTAGACATCATGGGTATTTCGGGACGCGAGAGAACGAAATATTCTGTGTCTCTGGTGATGAAGAGCGTGAGGGCGGAGGCCAAGCCGTGAAGCGCTCCACGGTTAGCAGGAAGAGTTGCTCCGCCTGTTGCTGGTGCGACATAACAAGCGATCGAATCACCCTCCAAGTTATTCGACCGCTCGTTGTTCCAAAGAAACGGAGATAGTACGTCATCCGTGTGTTCAATCGGGTACGACGAGGCGTAGAAGATCCGCTTCAGTCGTGGGGTTTGGAATTTGAGGCGATCGTGTGCCAGAGTGGAGAACCCTTCTAATGCGGCACAATGGTCGCACACATGCAAACCCAAGGAAGCTTCGCCCAGGACGAGTTCCGTGGATCAGTATTCGACCTGGGAGACCATAATCGGCCTAGCGTGATCTACTCTTGACGTTGACTCGGGGATGTCGGTCGCTTTAGTCAAGCCACCCGAATTTTGACTTTCTCAAGCCCCTGTCATGCATGAGAGATCGACTACAATGAGGGTCGTTCCCCAATGTTTCTGGGACATGGAGTCATAATAAAAAAGGTCAGCTTTGTCCAATTCCAGCCGTTTAGACGTTGTTCTGTCTGACAGCGCTGGATATTAGCTCTGTGCGTGCCCACCTTTCCCTCTCTTGCACTGGCTTATCGGCTTCCAATAAGATACTCAGGGTACTCAAAATGCGAATGATGATGCACAAAATTTCGCGGAATACTTTAGCTACATAATTTAGTCAACAGAATGTGACGTGTCTTTGCGCCAACATGGGATCCAGCTCTTCCCACGATACCAGCCACTACTTCCAATTGTGATGGCAATGCAATTTCAACCAATCACCATCATGCAGGGCGGCATAGCCAGGTATGGGCGGTAGTCCGCCGGCACCCACACTAGAAGCTTGCCCGAGGGCCCCAAAGCCATCCATTCCCGAGCATGGCAGAGGCAAGAGTATCAGCCGGATCGCCAGATTTTCTTGGGGACCGGCAGAGAGCGGATGTACGTCCACAAACGGATTATCTCATCGTCCGAGCAAGACATACGGACTTCCGTCGGGTTTCTGACCCAATAAACTTCGATGAGTGTTAATTCTACAGTATAATAAGGTCACCCGCAACATTTTAGAGCTCTTCTCAAGACCACACACAACAACTGCTTGGTCCTAAGATTAAAGCTCCGACTGGCCGAAGCTAGGTGCCACTTGGTGAGACGTGACGGAGGCCATCGAAGCTGAAAATAATAGTGGCACAGCCACCTGATTGGCGCCCACGAAGCTATGGTCGAAACGCTACTGTACTGTAAGGTGCTTGAGGAATCCTGCGGGCAATCATACATACAGCGCGTGGAGCAGGCAGCCAACGGAAGCCAATTGAATATTTCATTCCTCAGGTCTTGCTTTGGATCAAACCGAGCAGGATCCACAGGCCGCCTCCAAACGGTTCCGTCGCAACTCGCGAAATCTCACTACCAGCCGCGACGTCAAATGGACGACCACAACCCTCACGACACTCCTTCCCAGGATCCGCACGGTCAGAAGCCTAACCCCCTGTTTGAGTCTTCAGGAAGCTCAGAGGCAAGAACTTCGATGTTGAGGTAGCAGCCTCTGGGAGCCCCGCGAAGCTCAGAGTTAAGAACTTCGCTGAGCGGCTGGTGCATGACTACGCGCCACTTTCCCTTTCAACTCTCCGTGGGCATAGCTATGCCCAAACGAAAGGCCAACTCTCCTGGTGTTATAGTACTGACTGCATCTGCTCTCGCCGATGCAAGTCAACTGTGTCCAATTCCTGCCGTTCAGACGTTGTTTCGACTGGCAGCATTGGCTTTAGATATTAGCGCTGTACGGACGCACATTTTCCTGCTTTCTTTTTGCTCACTACTTCTCATGGGATACGCAGATCACTCAAAATGCAAACGATGATGTGCGAAACCTTGCGCGTCACGCTGGCGAAGTCGTTTTGACCGTCAACGGAGCATTCGACGACAAAGATGGCGATACCCTACTCTCGGAAGACGTGGCACATGCCCTCACCGGGCTACATCGCGCTGTTGAGGCAATCGTGAACTCTCTCGAAAAGATGAACAGCCTTGGTCGCATCGCAAAGGTCCTCCATCGTGCAGCACTCGGCAACGACGCTCGCATGCTTCGGGAAGATTTGGAAGCGGCCCTGCAGTTCTTTCAGGTATGCTTCTCCGTCGTCGTTGCCAGCGGTCTCTGACAATATTACCCTTCGCGGGGATCAGATGTCCATGGCAATTGAAGCTTCGAAGCAGCTGCACCGCGCCGCGGCGTACGCCGAGGACTCCACTAAACGGGTACTCGATGCGCTTGCGTCCCCGACCAACCTTAGGTCACTGGGGTATACTCTCTTCCTTGCATGATTAGGCATGATGCTAACTATCTACGTAGTTGGCCCTTGCTTCCCCCACCAGCAAAGGTTCTATTTGGACGTGAGAAGGAGCTTGGTCTCGCCGTATCCTCCATTTGCGACCATGTAAGCACTGGCGCATGCCTCATCATCCTCGGCACCGGCGGCGTCGGAAAAACTTCTATAGCGCTTGGGGTATTGCATCACGAGCGCGTGGCCGACATTTACAAGATCCGCCGTCTTTTCGTCTCATGCGAAGGTGCAGCAGACGCTGCCGGCGTGTTGAATGCACTGGCAACTGCCCTTCACCTATCAGGCGAAGCTCTACAAATGCAAGTACTACACAGTCTCTCAGAGCATCCCACGCTCATCGTTCTGGACAACTTTGAGACTCCTTGGGAGCCCCCTGCCTCTCGCACTGGGACGGAGGGTCTTCTGGGAGCAATATCCTCCCTGACGGGTGTCGCAGTACTCGTCACCATGCGTGGTGCCGAAAGGCCAAGTGGTACACGTTGGATTGTACCACATCTCCCCGTATTGCTACCATTCAACCGCGATGCGGCCCTACAGACAGTCTATTTCACTGCGCCAACCGCGAACAACTCGAACATTCAAACCCTCACCAAGCTACTCGACGCTCTAGGGGACCTTCCCCTCGCTGTTCACATCATTGCTGCCATGATGCAGCACGAGTCGCTCGAAGAACTGCTCAGCCGTTGGCTGGTGGAACGCACATCGATGCTCACGCTGGGCGGCGAAGATAAGCTCTCAAGCTTGGATCTATCCATTCGCACCTCACTTCACAGTCCCAGAATGAGGGCTCTTCCGGCAGCTGCTGACCTTCTCCTCGTGGTCTCACTATTTGTCGATGGAATCGTCGAGACAGATGACGGTTTGCGATTTCTCCAACCCGGTCTGCCGCGGATACGCCAGCATATCTCCGTGCTGAAGCAATCTAGCCTCGTCTTCACCAGCTCCTCAGGCAGACTCTGTGTTCTCCCTCCCGTCCGGGAGTTTGTTCGGCGTCGCCAAACGCTTCCGGAAGGTCTTGTGCTTTGCCTCGTTCGATACTTCGTGGACTTTGTCGCGCCGCTAGAGCGCTATCAATCCGACATCCCGGGGGTCAACGCACTTATCGTGCCGGAACTTCAGAACGCCAGAGTTGTTCTAGAGTTTCTTTTAGCATCGGGACATGACGCGGTTGCAGACGTGCTTTCTTCCATTTATAAATTCGACCACTACTGCATTCTTCGCGGCTTCAAAAATCAGAGCATCCTGCAGCACGCGCTATTGCTCGCGGAACGAGTGGGGCGACCGGATTATCTCGCAGATGTTCTAATGCGACTATCTGGAGGATTTCATGACTATCCAACCGAAATGTCGTACGCGGAGAAGGCGATTGCTTATGCACTGCAACAAAGCGATAAGCGCCGACTTGCAGCTGCTCATTTAGCTTTAGCCTCTGTATTGGGGCGTCGTCACGGTAACGATGTAGCACGGAACCGTCGTGAGCTACTGGAGGCTCTCCGCGTCGTGGAACACGAAGGAGATGCTCCAGAAATAGCTCACGTCCGTGCACGCTGCTACGAATCGTTGGCTAGGTTGATTGGTGACTGGAATTCCGACAGGGATGACAAGGCGCAGGCCCGGCTGTTCATTCTCGATGCGCAGCGGATCTACGAGCAGTTTTCGCACAAGGATGGATTGAACTCTTGCCGAATGTTTCTTGCCCACCTCGACATGCAGCGGTGTGACTTTCGGTCGAGCGAGATAACTGCGCGACAGGTTCTGGAGTATGCGCGAGCAACCAAAAACACTTCCCACGAAGCATACGCGCTCCGCGTCCTCACTCATACGATGACCCTCCGCGGCGACCATCTGGAAGCAATATCATGCATGCAGCGTCACGCGCAGATATTTCTTCAGTTGGGACGCGCTTCTGCATGGGTATGGAGCATCAAGAATGAAGCCATGCTTGAGCTTGAAGCTGGCCGACTGGAGAGGGCCGATGCCCTCTGTTGCTCCATGTTCGAGGAAATGGAGCGGACTGACCTCATGCAGACGAGCTCAGCCATGCAGTGCTTCAAGATGCGCGGTGCGCTGCGTCGTCAACAGCGCAATTACGTAGCAGCCTCACAGGATATCGATTGCTCTCTCAAAATGGCTAGGCAACTCACCGGTTACAGCGGCAGCGAGATGGCTGCCTGCCTCGTAGAACGCGCCAAACTAGACCTCGACTTAGACCAGGTCGAGCTGGCTCTTTGCAACTTGATAGTCGCCATTCTCACCTTTCGCAAGGCTGATGACTTTCCCTCGACGCTAGAGTGCTTGCAATATGTTGGGCAAGCCTTGGCAGCATTTCCTCTTCCACTTGCGGCGTGGTCGTGCTGGTCTGCCTCCCTCCGATCGAGTCTCCAGAGCGGGGCCACATTCGACGCCGCCAATAGTCTCCTTTCGATGGCCGAGCTGCAGGCAACGATACCGGGGGAATCTCTGCCAGAAGAGGCGCAGATGCTCAAGCCAGGAGCACGGCTGCGTCGCGCGTTCGAGCTATTCGAGGCGAACAGCAACGAGGCCGGTATGAGACGCAGCCTGGACACGGCCACGCGCCTTGGACTTGCTGATCCATCTGAGCCTGTAGTATAAAGAGACATGCGATTGAGATAGGGGATCGAACCTTATTGAATGAAAATTTACAAGTTACAAAGGAGTGATCTGAGGATCTTTCTCCACTTCCATTAGAAAGCTCCATTGCAGGTTCATCGCGCCACAGGCTGTGCTTCAGTCGTTCTTGTGACTCTCAATCTAAGGAAGCCCATTTCGGAACTGCATTTCTTCTCGTTGGTTATTATAACGTCCTAGACCGGCGAAAATCCAATAAATTATTTGTCCTAGGCTAGCTTTGGATCGAACTGAGCTAGGCCCGCAGGCTGCTTCCATGCAGTTTCTGCTGCGACTTGCGAAACATCTCCGCCAGCTGCGCCGTCGAATGGACGGCCACAACCCTCACAACACCCTTTCGCGAAGCCTTCAAAGCCTACATGCACCGGTCTATGCTCGTACAAGGTCCGTGGTGTTTGAATGCGGACCGTTCGAGAGGCATCGTGTGAGGGAGTCGGTGGCGCTTTGCCATCTGGCCGAATTGTGGGTTGTGATTGGGAATTAAGGCTCGTGCTGAGCTGCAAAATAGAATTATATTTGTGCGGGTGATGAAGCATATATCTACTCACTTGGTTGATTGACCGAGTGTGGGGGTGATGTGTTGAGTTGCCGGGTTTGGGTTCTGGAAGTTGCTCTGAACCTATCGCGACCGGCTTCGTCCGAGGAAGATTCGCAAGCGGCCTGGCGTCATTGCCCATGGCTTTCTGTAGCCTTCTAACGAGGACCGATTTGGATGCAGCCATTGATTCAATACTCGCGGCTCTCTGCAGCCGCCTGACGAGAACACCTCCGGGAGCAACTGATGCAAAGTAGGATGCGCTCAGCGCCTACAGTAGGGCCGTTCGGATTCGTACGATGTAGACGGCGTCACTGACTGCTCTCGAATCTGTTCTACAAGACCATACTAACCGTCAGCGTGAGTAACGCGGCCATTGTAATACTGGTGGCCCTCAATATGGAATTTCGTAGTGCTCGGTGTCACTGGCGCTGTCGAGCGTGAGAGCAGAGGCCAAGCTGTAAAGCGCTCTTCGGCTAACAGCACCACACCTGATTCCAGAAGAGGTGTTCCCCCTCTTGCTCCTTCGCTATAGTTCCAAGGACATACAGAGCGATCCACGTCCTGAGAACGAGTGATTTCGAGGGTCTTGTTGTGCCAGTGTTGAAACCTTCGCAGCGCATCCACTGTCGCGCAGCCCCCGCTAACTACTCACATCACTGACCATTTCAAAATGCAAGGCCAATTTGAAACTAGATTATCTGATTTTCTGGCTGGTATATATCCATCGCAGGGTGGGACATGTAGTGGTATTCGCTTGCAAGCTTGTTACGCCACGTCGCGATCATGGTCAACCGATGAAGTGCAGTGACGACAAGCCAGTGCGTGACATGGGCAATGAATCGAGTACAATGGAGCGCGGATGAACCAATTTCGTGGCCTACCGAACACAGTTAATTCCAGGTGTCAGTCAGTTGTGCCGTTGGAATGATTTATGTCGTAGTGAAGTGAACCTTGGCGCGGCACAACGGTTGTACACATGCGAAGCCGAGAAAGGCTCGCTCGGTAAGAGATGCCTATATTATGTTTGAATCTAGTAGCTCAAATTTGGTCCGATGTGATGTTCTCTTGGGGCTCTCGGGGAGGTTGGTGAATTCGGTCAAGGATATTGGCCGGTTCCGCACGGCTGCGGCCGATACCTGTTGACTCTTAGCCTTCTGATACCGTCATGGTCTTCCAAAAGCCTTTCAGTGAGCTCAAGACTAGTGGTGCGCGCATTTATTATGACGTCTTAAACTATTCAAACGGATTCTGACAAGCCTTGAACCTCCTGTTGGCTTGCTCTTGGTACCCCTATTCATGCTCCGCAGCACCACTTCGTAATTCGGACCGCCGCAAGCTCAAGACTCGCGTTGCCGAGCAATATAACCTCCTAGATCCCGCTCAGGTTGATGCGCTTGTTCCGGATGGGCTTCAGATGGCCCGCTTTGTCACGAGTGGCGGCGAGCACGGGGTGAGTAGGCCAGCATCGTTCCGTCGTGCTCTGTTTGACACATCTATGAAGACTCTGTACACCGCATCTGCAGCAATATCCAATCAGCCGCTCTGGTTTTCGCTAGGACGATCTGGTGACCGCGAGGCTGAAGACGTGATTCCGACGCGTTTGTGTCATTGTTGAGTTGCGGCGTTCGACTCTCATTTGGCCTACAGTCTACACGCTCGGCAAGGCGCCTACACTCTTGCAAATAATTCAAACCCCTGAGGCCGTTCTACCCTTTCTCATGGGCGGTGCAGATCTCATGATTCCCGGTGGTGGGTGCTATCAAGTGGGCATCTTGATGTTTGGACTGAACTCGCCTGGCTCCAGTGCATACCCAGCGATCTATCCTAGATCCATTACAAGCTGGCTCCATTGTCTCCATTCGAAACATCGCTGTAGGACGCCTCGCTCTACCTGGAAATGACATACAGCCAGGCAAGAAAGGCAAGGCTGTTATCGTGTTACACATTCTCGGCGATGTCATTTACAACATGGGCACGAAGATGCACCAGCCCGAAGATGCTTCTGGTGAAACAGCTGCTAGCAGTGATGCAGAAGAGGCTCCACAAGTAGATGGCGCAACTCGCATTGGCGAGACTGTTGAAGCGTTATCCTTAGAGGACACCGTTCCGACAGCAGACTCATCTCAGGCCGGATCATCACAGGCTTCGCAATCTGCACCAACGCAGCCAGGGTTGAATCCTCAAGGCGAGCCGACCGGTGACAACGGCTCGCTTGTGTAACCTGACACCTGCGGCAGAGGTCGATGGATTGTTGCGAACGGGTCTTCTACTTGCCATTAACTCCTTCCCACGGACTGCGCTACCCATCTCGACGTCCAATTTCTACTCATCTCATATTCTACCATCGCGTCCTGCGCATCCAACTCTCTCCTCATCGACGCCGGTGGACATCAAGCATTCGTCCTTCAAATCACTGACGACCTTCCTCAAGGCGGCCGAAAAGGACGGCCTGCTCACGATCAAGGCCAAGGGCGACAGCATCACGATGTTGAATTCTGGACATCCCGACCTTGCGGCACTTGGCTCGGCCAAAATTAGGACGGTCGCCGAGATGGAGGCAAAGGCGAAGAAACGGGAGGCAGATGAGAAGGCGAAAGAGGGTGAAACGAAGTCGATCGAGGTAGTCGAGCTCTGGAAGCCACATGGTTCCACGATAGCTTTGT
>Ga0247815_10003110_pt1 | contig 12017 bp, 4 predicted proteins | sample UWRJL194509B1_FD_181014 | JGI IMG/M metagenome (GOLD analysis project Ga0247815, IMG submission 181014) | Plant litter microbial communities from Arlington Agricultural Research Station in Wisconsin, United States - UWRJ-L194-509B-1 | ecosystem: Environmental > Terrestrial > Plant litter >... | reverse complement strand
ATCGAACAACTACTATGCAAGCCGCTACATGCACTGAAAGATTCACCCGCGCCTATCCTCTTCGTCATCGACGCGCTTGACGAATGCAGTGGCCTATCGACTGCCGATAGTGCCAGCGAGGCCGAAAGCGACCAGATAGTCTCCGAGATGCTCGAGGCACTCGTTGCTATCTCACGTTCTGAAGCCAAACTGCCGGTCAAGTTCTTGGTCACCTCGCGCCCTGTGACGCACATCCGCGACACATCAGTGTCAGACATTGCCTTCAGCAACGTTTTGCGATTGCATACGGTAAACAAGGAGCAGGTCGCCGCAGACATCCGTCTCTACATCACCACAAAGTTCTCGAGCAGCTCCAAATTGCGCACTCAGCTCACAGATCACGATGCCGACATGCTATGTAGATTGTGCGATGGCTTGTTCATTGTCGCAACAACAGCTTTGAAGTATACCCTTGGAGCAGGCACCGACGGGGCTGCGCGCAGATTCAAGTCTTTGCTCCAATCTTCTCGGGATGGTCTGAGAACTTCTGCCGCCGCACCCCTCGATAATATGTACGGCATTATTCTACAAGACGCAGCCAGAGTTGGCGAACCCGAGGGCGATGACTTGCTTGAAACAATGAAGCTACTTGCGTCGCTCCTCTCTGCCCGGATGACGCTGTCAGTCACCGGATTATCGGACCTGCTATGCTTGGAAAGTAGCAACCTGCGGGCGAGACTATCACGGCTACATGCAGTAGTCAATGTTCCAGAAGATGACTCCGAGCCGAGTCTGCGCCCCCTACATGCATCATTTGGCGACTACTTGTATGGCCGAGCGCCTAGTGGGCTCCGCATCTCCAAGTCCCTTGGTCATGAGGTCCTCGGCCGTGGAAGTCTCCGTGTGATGGCAGAGCGCTTGCACTTCAATATATCGCGCAGCAACTCGTCCTACCAGCCAAATCAGGCAACAAGGCCGGGCACCATAGCCCTCTCTCTCGAGTATGCGTGCCTTCAGTGGGTTCATCACGTCGCAGCTACACCGGTACCATCATCGTTTGACGAGGAAATTGATGTCGTCTTCCGCACACGCTTTCTTTTCTGGCTTGAGGTGATCAGCGTTCTCGGGCAGGTATGGCGTGCCGCCGCAATTCTGTTTCTCGGCGCCACAACGGTACGTCGTAGCTTCAGCCAATGCTGTCCTTCTTTTCACACTGTCTCACAGGTCCGTCTGCCGGAGCTATCGCAATTTTTCCGAGAGGCCAACATATTTGTGACATCCTCTTTCGAAGCAATTAGGCGGAGTGCACCACACATCTACTTTTCGGCCCTACCATTTGCAGACAAGGAGTCTATTGTGTACAAGACCTTCGCTCCGCTCTGCACTGGTCTAATTTCTGTGCAAACGTTGGGAATCGATCAGCATGGCGGTCGTCTCATTATGACACTTGCTGGCCACGAGAGCTATGTGCACTCAGTCGCGTACTCTTCGAACAACCGTCTCATAGGCTCGGGCTCAAACGACGGTACTGTACGCATCTGGGACACGTGCACCGGCGAGGAGACTATTCCGCCTCTGAGTGTAGGCAGCGCGGTGCTGAGCGTTGCATTTGCTCCAAACGGCAACGACCTTGCTGCAGGTGCAGCTGGAGGCGATGTTTGCATATGGAGCGTCGCGGCTGGCCGGACGAGCCTGCGTCATTTGAGGGGTCACTCGGGCTCTGTTCACTCAGTGGCTTTTGCACCGAATGGCATCCATCTTGCATCCGCGTCATCGGACAACACAGTGAGGCTTTGGAGAACTAATACAGGTCATCAGCTTGGATTGTTGAACGGCCATGAAAGCAGTGTCAATGCGGTCGCGTTCGCTCCAAATGGTGCAACCCTGGCATCCTGTTCAGATGATCAAACGCTTCGACTATGGAACGTTTCTACATGTCAACCTGCAGGAGAGCCGCTTCGAGGTCACCGTGATGAGGTTCTCAGCGTCTGCTTCTCACCAGACGGCTCGAGGCTGGCTTCGGGTTCTGGAGACTATAGGATTAAATTATGGGATATCGAAACAAGGACGTGCGTCGCTACTCTGGGTCATCATATAGCCACCGTGAGATGTGTCAAGATCTCCTCAAATGGTCGGTCGATGGTGTCATCCTCGGATGACCATAATGCGCGTCTCTGGGATCTGTGCCAGGACATGAGCGAAGCTTCCTCGATAGCTCTTCCGGGTCACACGCACTGGGTTTGCTCTGCTTCATTCTCGCCAGATGATTTCTACGTCGCTACGGCATCTAATGACCACACCATCCGAATCTGGGACGCCGCGATTGGGCTGAAAAATTCATCGCCGCTGCCCGCGCACGCGCATGAGATATGGACGATAGCGATATCTCCAGACGATGCCTTTATCGTCTCAGGCTCGTACAATCGAGACATTCGTATCTGGGATACACGTACTGGTGAGCAGCTGCTCGCTCCATTACTCGGACACACAGAGAGTGTTTGCGCAGTATCCGTGTCATTTGACGGATGTTTAATTGCGTCGGCATCTTGGGACGAGACGATTCGGTTATGGAATGCACAAACGGGGGAACCGATTGGGGAACCGCTTCGGGGTCACACGAGCGGGGTATACGCGTTATCATTCTCGCCCGGCTCCCGTCTCCTTGCATCGGGCTCGTTTGACAAAACAGTGCGCATCTGGGACGCCGCGACAAGTCTACCGTATCCCATCCACCCGCATTCATGCGCCGGGGACGTTTACACAGTCGTCTTTTCATCAGACTCACATTTAATTGCTGCATGTGATGGGACTGGTTGTATTTATCTCTGGCACGCAGCGACGGGCGAACCGGTATGCAAGCCGATTCAAGCCAACAACCAAGCTATCTACTCCATCCATTTCTCACCGGATGGTAGTCAGATTGTATCGGGCGGAGAGGATTACATGCTTCGCGTATGGGACGTCATCACGCAACAGCAGCTTCTCCTCCTTGAGGGTCACAGCTATGTCGTGCGTTCCGTCGCGTTTTCGTCAGATGGAAAGCTCATATGCAGCGGGTCTGACGATCGCACCGTTCGCCTCTGGGACTCTTCAACTGGCTTGCCTATCGCAACACTTCATGGGCACACAGAACATGTCATGTCTGTAGCATTCACAGCCGACGGCCGATCTATCGTGTCAGGCTCCGTTGACAGGACAATTCGAGTTTGGGACGTCGATGTAGCCTGCCTCCAGTCTTCTGGAGACCGAAACGATCATGCTGCGATACTGTCGTCATCGATTCTCCGCGACGAATGGCTCACAGGATCCTCAGAGGAGCTGCTGGTCTGGTTGCCTGCCGAGTACCGCGAATACCTTCAAGTTCATCCCTGCAGGATTGTAATTGGGAAGTCCCGTGTCTCAATCACGGTTGAGACCAGCGGCTGGCATCATGGGGAAGACTGGAAATTGTGTTGGCGTGGGGAGGCGTGAACGACCAATTATCCTCCAATGTGCCCGAAGTCTTGTATTCTTTGCTTGAACGTTCACGATGTCTGAGCAAATAAGGCAGCATTTCAAACACTTTTACTTGTTGTTTCGTCTGTAGAAAATCCCTCAGGCTTGCCCAGCGTGTCTGGTGCACTAGTTAAGGATGCTGTGATTCGTGAGCACTAACAAGACAATAAGGTCAGCAAAACATCACATTATAAATCGCCATATGTTTCCACGCAGATGAAATGGCTTGAGGTTTACCACGCGTTGAGCGGAAAGAGACCTCGACAATGCAATTTGCACGCTGTCATCACCTTACTCCGCAATTAAATCGGCGATAGCAAGCTAGTGACCTAGCTTGATCATTGGGTATTCGTTATAATCAAGTTATGAGCCGCAGTGCGTTAATGAAGCTCAAACTTACTAGTTGGCTCTTTCCGCTGAGTCCCGCGAGAAAGTGAGTGTCGCTGTGAGATTCTCGTTTATGGGTCTGTGCTTGGATCAGCATGTTCTATGTCAGACCGAGCTCGACTTGCCAGGGCAATTATGCGCACACGCAGGTTAGGCAATGGAGGCTCTCGCAAACTCAAAGTAGCGAGTCAGCTCACGCGCTTCTATAATTAGGGATCCGTGTCGCAAGACTATGTGCGCAGCCATGGTTTTGTCATGACAGAGCCAATGTCCGGTGACAGAGCGCTTGGGCAGCCGACTGTTCTGCCTGTGCTAGACATACGCACCCCTCCTCCGCAGCACGTCGGGAGTGTTCACGAAGAGTTCGCAGCAACTTACACTTCGGATCTTTAACCAGCCGTCCGGGTGTCCACTTGCGGTGTGCGACGATGTGGAATCTTTGTGTGGGATCGTGACGCTTGACAAGCCGGCTGGAGTTACCGAGGTCGACATCCAGGTATGCAGCCTCACGTCTTTGGCCTCTCAGTTTCTCACGCATCTGCAGAAGACATACGGAGATTGTGGTTGGAGACATCGGTGCATACTATTTGAGGTTATATTAGCCTTTATCTCATTCGGCTCGTGCATTGAGCTGTCATATTTGAGGCGTGTCTCGATTCAGACCAATCAGCGAGACATGTGAGAAGTGGATGCTTCATAGTTCCTAACTACACGGTCTTGTCGGCTCCCATAGCGGTATACTAGTTGAAGGGTGCAATAAGCGAGCATGCTTCTCACAAAAGCTTGTGTGCCGAAAGCGTAATAGGCTGTGACTGGCTCAGTCTCGGAGATCATACATGATCAGAGCCCAACAAGATCATAATGTATCGCATTGCTGTGCTTAGAGCGACCTTACTCTTATGGAAGAACATGAAGAAGACGGTCGAAGCTGAGACCAAAACAGATCGCGTCAGCTCCGCCAGCGTCTATTTCACCCCTTGACCTCCTGTTACGCGCTCTCGACCTGAGCCGCCCCGCTACTACAGGTGACGCAACCCGCCTTGGCCCCAGCAGCTATGTCAAACGTGCGAGGATACTGCGCACACATCCGATGACATTGAGACGAGCGTGTCGCCGTCCGTCTTCGTCGTACTTGAGCTCGCGACGCGACGCGACGTGCCCTCGACTCGGACGAGCGGGGCTATTTCACTGTAGGTCTATCTATCAATAATAACAGAGTGCTCCTTCTTACACTGGATGATTTCTTTCCTTTACTACTTGTCACGACCGACGATGAGGCTTCGACTTCGGTTTCCCGTCGTTGGCAGACGGACTCAAAGGTGCGAATAATTATTTCCCTTGCATGTCATATCAAGGTCCTCCCCTTTCTTACCGCGAGGGTCATCCGACGCCACTTGGTCGCGCTGTCCGCAGCCAAGCTGCTGGGTGCTCTTGAACAAGATCGTATTCAGATTCATATTGACTGCGACCGTTCGCGCTCTACCTATCACATTTCACTCACTCCTCGACCACCAGGGTCTCATTGGCCGCCCGAATAGGTACATTGAGGTGCTTTTGATGATGTCAAGAAGACAATAGAAGACCTCAATGTGTTGACGCCGAGTATCTCGCAAACTTCAAGTAGTTCAATAAGGCAAGTCTTGAGCTCGAGACCAAGGTCTGTTCTTGCGAGCAATCGAACGAGACGACTCAGACTAAACCCACCTCTCTTCATCTTTCTTGCATCGTAACTCGTTTCTCATGAAGGTAGTACGCGAACAAGTACGCGCCCGTCTTCACACGCCGCGCCGCCATCATCACGAGCCAACAGAAACCGACAGACGCGGACATCACCACAGCCGTCGAAGTATGCAAGGAGGTATTCAGGCTTCCTGATACAGCCATCTTTCGCTCTCCAAGGACGACGGAGAGTGCGCGCCGATTGCTGCCAGCTCTGTGCCGGCTGCCGAGGGGATCAAGAACTTATGGCCCTTTCAAAATAACCGACTGTTTCTCCCTCCTCGCAGACACTCAGACCTTACTCACTTCATTACTCACAGATTTCATTGTCAACCACAAGATTTCTATGCAACGCTTCTCCCCGTTGACACCCCGTGCTACAAGCTCGAGTTCGAGTTTGCCGAGAACGAGTTTTCAGCAACAGTATCCAAACCCAGGTGTACTACTACGAGGTGAGCCTTGTATCAGGTATGTCATACATGAAGTAGTCCGTTGAACTGTCATTCCCCACGCCAGAAAGAGTTTGACTACCAGGAGGACTATGTGCACGAGAAGGCAGAAGGCTGCAAGATCTCATGGAAGAACGACAAGAAGAACTTGACCAAGAGTTCTGAAATTGCGGAGCAGTGCAACAAGAGTGATTATATATTTACTGCATCACCGAGAATGGGTCATGAACCGGTGGCGGCGCGCTCGCTCTACCTAGCCCGCTGCCATCATCCGGTTGTGCTATGAAGGCTCGATGTGCTTCTACTCGGCCATGCCCTTCGCTTCCCTGATGATTGTGCGCTTGCCCGTTCTCATCCTAGATAATAACCGTACCCGCCTCGTCGGCAAGACGCATCCCGCGGAATCTGTCCTCACGTTTTTCACGCCGCCAATGCCGCCGAATGAGGACGAGGATGATGACCAGGTACACCGCCTGCTGGCGCTTCTTGTGAATCACTACCGAATGTCGAACTCGTCCTGTATATTATTTCATTGTTGCGATGATGGCTTCCCCTTTCGTATCTTTCACCTTCTAATTCCCACCAGCTCACTTCTATACCTTCCCGGATACCTGAAAGCCTCCCTACCAACAGGTTGAGAAGCTTGAGGAGTGGCTTGAGCTCTACTACCCGATCGGCGAGGACCTGAAGAAGCGGGTACGTCAGCGTTCCTCGCACTACAGTTACCGCTTCTGACTTAGCAGTCTACTAACCCTCGTACACCCCATATTATTCCGCGCGAAATCAATTTCTTTACCGGAAAAGCGCTCTATTGCGAGGGCTTTGAAGACGAGGATGAAGACGACAAGGGTCTGGACGAGGACGATGAGGACGATGATGCGGAGGTCGTGCGAGAGCGACGATGGTGACGGCCAGTACCACGCGCCAACGCGCCTGTTCCATACACCCGTTCCTCCCACCGACAATGACGCTCTAAGCAAAGAGCTCGGACGGTGATGACTCGCCGCAGATGCGTCGTCGCGCGCCCGCGGCAGGTTCGAACGCACCCAACTCCGAGGAGTGCAAGCAACGGTAAATGGTCGCCCCATTTGCGTCTTGACGTTCCTCCCTGATTCAGTGGCCCCCTTTTCAATTTGGCCGCTGTCACTTGTGTCTCACTTTTCTTTCTGCGCATGACCAGGCACTTGGTTGTAGGCGGTCATCTGCTTCGTTACTCGCCACCTTTGCTGTCTCTTTCTTAGCATATACTCGCTACCTCTCCGACAGCCTGTTACTAATCATTCTTTTTCTGCTCCGTCGTGGTTCTCCTCGGGATTACTGTCTGTCTCAGCTGTTTCTTATCCTGTCTGCGTGAAAACGCAACGTGATTGTTTGGTCCAAGCAGAATAGCGCACAGAGACTGGGTATGGTTTCCGAGGAGTTCTACTATAGTCATACGGCCCAGCGAAGCAAAGATAAGGACCGGTGAACGATCTCAGAGAATCGAGAATGTGGATAGATTCCAGGCCCTGGGCAAAGGTATTCGAGTAGTACAGCCTCATCGCACGTTTGCGATCCTTGCAGTCCACTTATTTACCGTGCAACCCCGTCCGCTCTCGTACTCCCTGCCATTGCATATTTCAAAGATGAACTGATGCTCAAATCGCTCAGAATTTGCAGAAATCTCGGAGCACCGCGTATACATCGACTAAACGCGAAAGATCGTTCTAAAACGTGTCCGATAAGGCAAATGCGTGAATGAGAGGATAAAAATTAATGTCAAAGGTATGTAATCAGCAAAAAGTCTGTGAGGAGGTATATTATCCCACTGATCAAGTCAACGCAAGGTTTTCAAGTAGCCAGGGACACGGGTGGAACGAGCAGATCAGAGTGCGTCCAACTTTCTTTTGCCGAACCTCAGTTTGTGATGTAGTCGTTTTACCTTCGTCTACATGAAAAAGCCCCGTGCGAAGCTGTCGAATACCACTCCAGGTTGTACACACGCACAATTATCCACCAGCCTGGGCAGCGGTAGAAATGGCTGTGTTTGTGTTGCGCATTGTTCTTGGTGAGTGTGGCCGGGCTGCACCCGCAACACCGGATGCCAAGCTTTTGGTCAAATTGAGAAATCGTCAACATGGCCATGGAATTGAATTTAGCTACTAGCTACTCGACTTGACGGCTGTCGAGAGTGTCGACAGGGCTTTGCATTCCTGGGTGCATGACCGCTCGCGATCTTTCCAGTCTGAGTGCTCAATAACAGCAGAAAACTGGCAATGACTTTCAAAAAGTTTAAACCATCATACATTGTGAAACGGTGGTACGGCATGAAAGCCCTGATTGCTGCGCTGCATCATTCAAACTTGCCAGCACGAGGTCCAGTCCAAACCAGCATGAAGGCCAATGTCTCCTACTCCAATGACGACACTGCTTCCCATCCGAAGGATACAGGGATATACTGCAAGGCACGCGCGATACTCTGCCGGAACCCACAAGATGAGCTCGCCAGCTGATCCCACCAGCCAGCCATCCTTGAGAGTGGCGCACTCGAGCGCTGCAACAGCATTGCTACTGCATTCCAAGGCCCGACAGGCCGCGCTGATTTTCCACCTGCGGATAGTGGTGTCTTCAGATCCCGATACGAGGAACTGGTCGTCGGGTGTGAACGCCACAGACATGATCGCCTTGGCGTGATCGCGAAGCGTCGCAAGTGGAGCACCTGTGTTCGCGTCCCATAAGCGCAATGTAGTGTCATTGGACCCCGTCGCAACGAAGCGTCCATCAAAGGACCACGCTACAGACCAAACCCAGTCCGTGTGACCCATAAGAGTGACGAACCACTGCCCCGCGTTGATGTCCCATATGCGCACTGCAATGTTGCGACCACCCAAAACAATTCGCGCACCGTCCGGTGAAAATGCAAGGGAATAAACGCTGCTCTTTGCATTGAACTCTGATTTTTCGCCCGTGTCCGTCCGCCAGATATAGATGCAACCACCGCCGTCTCCTGCGGCAACGAGCCCATCGTCAGGGGAAAATGCGACAGTATGCACCTCATCTCGACAGCGTAGTGGACCACCACCTGATGCCTTTTGTGTCGCGACGTCCCAGACGCGTACGGTCTTGTCCCAAGACGCAGATGCAAGCCAAAGCCCATTGTTTGAGAACGACACGGCTCTAACGCGATCGGTGTGGCCGAGCATCGGCTTGCCAACTGCTGCTCCTGATTGCGCGTCCCACAGCCATATGCTCTCATTCTTTGATGCCGATGCGATCAAACGTCCGTCAGGAGAGATGGAAACAGAGAGTATCGAGTTTGCGTTCCCGCGCAATGGTGAAATTGTCGCCGCGCCGGTGCGTGTATTCCACACCCGCACTGATTTGTCTTCGGAGCCGCTGACAATTATAGCGCCGTCGTTCGAGACCACCACTGATCTTACTGTTCTTTCGTGAGTAGGAATTGGCTGAACAGCCGATCGGCCGCTTCTAGCACTCCATATCCTGATTGTGGAGTCATCAGAGGCCGAGGCAATGTGCAGTCCGTCTGGAGAGAAGGTGGTCCAGTTAACCCCGCCGCCGTGCCCGGCAAGATTGACGCAGGAGGCATGCTGCGGATCCGGCTGCAGGTCCCAAAGTTGGACAGTCTGATCACCCACTGCCACTAACAATCGACCGTCTGGCGAAAATTGGATGCAACTCGGAGAGTTCTGCTTCAGCAATGCGATTTGCTCCCCAGTCTTGCATTTCATGAGCACGACACCGTTGTTATTCGTTCTAGCAATCACCTTGCCATCCGGCGAGGTGTCTATACCGAGGCCGGAACTATTGGGCAATGGCTCGCAGACGGCATGTCCGGTGTTGCTGTGCCACAGTCTGATTGTATCATCGAAAGAACTGGATGCCAGAATATCTCCGTCTGGAAAGAAGGCAACTCCGATGACACGAGTTATGTGTCCGTACATCCTGGCAAGTTTCTGCCCCGTTTCAGTGTTCCAAAGGCACAAGGTTCTGTCGGACGATGCTGATGCGAGGCGGAAGCCATCTGGGGTGAACCTGACACAGTTCACCCGATCAGAATGACCTTTCAATAGCCTGTGACTCGCCTGATCTGGTGTGATGCTCCAGACACACACGACACCTGATTCAGTGCCGGATCCGACCCACTGGTTGCTCCGAGCAAAGTCTACTGTTGTAATCGAGTCTGTGCCAACTAGAAGTGGTGGTCTTGCTTCCTCGCCTGTCCGTGTATCCCATAAACGGACCGATCCGTCCTTAGAGCCAGAAGCAAGAAATCGACCATCACCGGAATACGCCACTGAGAGAACGGGGCCGCTATGGCCGGTGAGTGTCATTATGGCACTTCCGCCGTGGTTACCGATCCAAAATCTATCAACCGTGACGAGGCCAGTGCATCGCAGGGTAAATTCTTTGTAGACAAGCGAGTCCTTATCTGCAAACGGGAGTGCAGAGAGGTAAATATGTTGTGTGCTCCGCTCGATTGCCTCGTGAGAAGAAGTCACAAATGAGTTAGCATCATGGAGGAATTGCGCCAGGTCTGAGTCTGCGTGACCAGATACAGTTCCAGCTGCAATGAAAAGCATTCTGGCGGCACGCCAGACTTGTTGCAGATGTGACATGACTTCGAGCCACAGCAGGAGTCTTGGACGGAATATCATACAGATTGCGGTCTCGAGGTTTACTGTGCTGACCAGAGCAGCGACATGGTATACCCACTGCATACACGAATACTCTAAAGACAGCGTGATGCTATCTGGTTTTTTTAGCGGGTTTGGCTCGTAAGAAGAGCGGCTCGCCGAAATGTTGAAATGAAGCTGCTTTTCCATTACATTAAGACACCCTTGTGCCAGGACTTCGTGGCCGAGTGACCGGCGGATGCGAATGTGGTTAGGCGCACGGCTGTACAGATAGTCGCCGAATGATGCGTGCACAGTGCGCAGGCCGTGCATGTCATTATCCTCAGGCACATTGACGACTGAGTGTAGTTGCGAAAGACTCGCGTTCACATCGTACGCCTCCATATGGAGAAGATCGGCCAGTGCCGTGACGGACAGCGTCATGCGGGCAGAGAGAAGCGAAGCCAGAATACGCTGCAGTGCCGGCAGCTCTGTGGCATCAAGCTCGCCCTCCCTCGCTGCAGCATTTATGATAATCTCGTACATGCGGTCGAGTGGGGCTGCAGCTTTGTCGTGAAGACCGCTTTGAGCGGAGTTGAGCAGCTTCTTGAACTTGGAGACAGCTGCAGCAGTCCCAACACCGAACGTATGCGCGATGGCGGTTGCGGCAACGATGAAAAGACCATCGCAAAGTCGAACAAGGTCCTCAATATCGCTATCCGTGATGCCTGCTCGGAGCCTCGGCTTGCCGGAGAATTTGGCATCAAGAGTCTTGGTGATATATCGTCTGATATCTTCGTTGACTTCAGTAGCATCCACAGCATGAAGTCGCAGAATCTGACTGAGCTTATCGTTCGAGATGGAGGTATCGCGAATCTGAGTCTCAGGTCGCGAGGTGACAAGGAACTTGACTGGTAGCTTGGGTTCAGATTGTGTTAGGCCGACGAGCGCTTCGAGCATGTCGGTGACGACGGCGTGACACGTGGTATCGTCGAGCACGCCGTCGGCGGTCTCTCCACCACACTCATCGAGTGCATCTATGACAAATAGAATGGGTGCGCATGCATTCTTCAGTGTTGCAAGAGGCGTGCGAAGAAGGAGTTCGACCTGCGCTGACACTTCTTTGTATTGGATGTCGTCATGAATGGTCTCGGCCAGGGCGAGGCGGAAGTCGATTGAGTCCCTAGCAAGAAGTTGAGCGAGAGTTGGGATCACACAGCGGATGTCGCGCTGCGCAGCCAAGCCAGTTGAACGGGAGCAGAAGAAGCTACCACCAAGTATGATCCCGGTGTCGGTACTGGCCTGAATGCAAACTGTCTTTGCAATCGAGGTCTTACCAAAACCAGCCATCCCGTCGATCCAGCAGATCTGCAAG
>Ga0247815_10003109_pt1 | contig 12017 bp, 16 predicted proteins | sample UWRJL194509B1_FD_181014 | JGI IMG/M metagenome (GOLD analysis project Ga0247815, IMG submission 181014) | Plant litter microbial communities from Arlington Agricultural Research Station in Wisconsin, United States - UWRJ-L194-509B-1 | ecosystem: Environmental > Terrestrial > Plant litter >... | reverse complement strand
GACCATGGTTGTATGTCATTATGATGAACATTCTGCGTGATACTTGCAAACAAACAAAGATGATGTGACTCTTCCGAGAGCAATCTCACCTTGGAGAATGAAAAAGATACGCACGATAGCGTCCACGACAAACCGCACGCGCTCCGATACGTCGACAAATCCTTCTCCGTTCAACCCTTTTCAAGCCTCTCTCGTGGTCCAATGGTTAAGACACGCGCCTGTCACGCGCGTAACCCGGGTTCGATTCCCGGCGAGGGAGTCTCTTTGCTCGACGGAGAAAATTTACCGTGACACGCTTTGATAGCCGTGTGCCGCGCCTTATTTTATTGGCGGGGCAGATTATCAGAGTCAGAAAAGCACACACCAAATGGTCCGGTTAATTGAGGGAAGGTTAGGTTAATGTCGTCGTGGTCATGCCTGTGACTATGAGACGTCTTATTGAGGAGTTGGTCCGCTGTCCTTGACAAGCCCTCTGTTGAAGACACATAGTCCCACTTCCTTGTAACGCCAGTCGTCCAAGCAGCAGCTTGGATCGATCGTTGAGCTTCTGGGTCTATGCACTTTCGCACGGAGCTCGCCTGATGATGCAGAACTGGGCCGCTTGGGGGGGGGGAGGCTTTGCGCCACCAGCATTTGTGTCGAGACTTTATGCAACGGGTAGGACGAATCCATTACGAGGCGAATCAGCGGCCATGATGCTAACGTAGGCTCAGTAACAGCTGACGACGCGGATTCAATGGCAAAAAAAGCGTGACTGGGGATGAGGAGAGACGGCATAACCGAGGGATCAAACTTGCACATACGATACAGCGATGGGATTGACAAGAATGAGACAAAAAGTGCGAGAAGAGAGCAAAGAGAATAAGCTACGCGCGTATGCGCTCAAAAGAGTCCAAGTGTCGTGGCGAGAGGCGTGGCCGAAGCGACGCCGCGAACGAATAGTACAGTGTAACTGGGTGGTCAGGATGGATGTGACACAGGAGAGAGAGCATGATCCGAGTCTGTCATAGCCGCTGGCGGGCTTACGATGCGCGGGGGCGTGTCAACGTGTAAAGGCATGTCTGGGAAGTAGGAACGTGGAATGGATGCAGCACGGTCGCGCCCCACGTCGCTGCCTGGTGAGGAAACCGGCGTGCGCCCCGAGCGAGAAACCGGCTCAAGCTCATCCTCCTCTTCAATGACATCGTGCATCACGTCGTCGGGCGCGTCGTCGTCATGGGCGTCGTCATTGGCTCCGTCGCCGTCGTCGTCGCCGTCCCCGTCTTCATCTTGCACTTCTTCATCTGCGTCGTGATCGGCATCGGCATCCCCAGGCCCTGCGGGCGGTTGGCTGAAGATATTGACAAACTGTGACGACTTGTAAGTCAAACTGCAGTAGTATCGAGACGAGTGACACGAACGTTAAGGATGAGCAAGCGAGTGAGTTGGTGCGTGTATCCCATGTTAGCGAAAGATGCTACGCCGTCCGGGCTGTGGAATAGGTTGCCGCTGAAGACAATGGCGAGGTTCATGGGGCTCATATGGTTGTGTTCCTCCTGTGAGGTGACTCTGCCACGGATGTGAGCATGAAATCCAAGAGAAGATAGAGTGAGACGGTCGTACTCATGAAGATGCTGGATAATCCGATGAAGGACGGCAAAGTGGCTTGTTGGGAGGCCATGGACAAGCTCGCGAGCAGCGTCAAGGCGACTTTCGAAGTCCTGATGTTCTAAACGGATTGTCAGGCGGGACGCTGAAGAACTGCTGAAAACATTGCTCACGAGTAGCTTGCACGGCTTGGCCGTACATGTCTGCCGGTATCAGGCCACCCGGTAGTTCGCGGAACCACGCCTTGACGGTGTCGCACAGGGAGAATATGTCGGCGAAAAGGTCCGAGCTCATATCGACTGGTCTCCCGGAGTTGAAGACCTGCTTAATTGCGTCGTTCGTGCTCTTGACGCCGGCAATGCGATCTGCATTTCAGTTAGTGACTTCGTCCGAAACTCGTGAGAAGGAGACCTACAAATGCCTTCCTCGGTGAGCCCGCGGGTTTCGATTTCCTCCAAAAGCATGTTGAGGATCTGAGGGACGGCACCCGCAGGCGGGTCCGGAGATCCTGTCTCTCGCTCGATCAAGTACGAGAGCTCAACGCCGAAGACTGGAAAAAATTTCAGGGATAGTCACGTGGTATAGGTTGTGAGGAACGAACCTCGGACCGGGTCACGCGGGTTCGCGGACTGCGAATTGCCAGGCGCAGCAGCTGGGTTTGGTGTCGTGCCGAGGAAGGTCAGACGTTTGCGCTGCGTCGTCTGTGCAACCTTGTTGATCATAGCGATCCACTTGTTCATGTCGAGCTTGCTCATCGCCTGGAAGAGGTAGCGACCACCATCCTCCGTGTCTAAGTGGAATACAAACGAGCGCTGATTGTTGACGAACGCCGACACTCGCGCGTCGACAAGGCTGATGACGAATGCAGGAGCACCAGTCGGCTCGAAATCGAGGTCGGCCGGCTTGTGACGCGACGTGCGACCGCCATCGAATAGGTTGTCGGTGGAGAACGCCGTCGACAGGGGACGCATCAGTTTGTAAAGCGCGGACATACTCTTCTTGCCTCGCTGATGCTTGGCCGAAGGAGGTTGTGCAGTGCCGTTGGTTCGTCGACCACTTATCATGGCGCGACTAATATCTTCATCCCGCTGCTGTGCGCGCGCATGCTCTGCCCTCTTGACCTTCACCAGGTGATGACGAAGATGACGATCGCGCTTGTTCTTCTCCTGTTGCGCGAACCTGTCCAACTTATTAGCCCAGAACGATACTGGTTAGCCGAATGAACTTACACCATGGCTTGGAATGGAACTGCAATCCTTCGGCCAGAGCGACCGCCCTGCGCCGCTTCCACATGCGCCGCCTCAAGAAGAGTCGCTTGCTGTAGGTCAGCGAAGCGCACTTCCTCGCGAAGTGCGTTGATGCGCGCGATGTCCTCGTCTTCGACATCTGGTGGTCGGGTCTTGACCTCGCTGAGGATGAACGTGACGAAATCGGCGAGGGACCTGCACGCAAGTGAGCGAGTTGATACACGCATGCAAACAAAGTGGTACTGACCTGCGTTTCTCCATATTGACCAGCGTGGACGTTGCGAACGGACCGGCATTTGCGACCGTGTCCTCCATGCAAAGGATCTCGATGACCCTTTCCACTGCCCACCCGAAATCTGGACACAACTTACCCCGCGGACCCTTGAAATGTGGCACCCCTGACCTTGCTAGCAGCGACGTCAAGCTATCGGCCGTGACATTGCGGCTTGCCGCCACATGTGCCCACGCGCGATGGTAGCAGCGGCTCGATCCCGAAAGCACGACATTCGTCAGGAGCGTCTCGACCATGCTCCTTGGACACGGCTGCGTATAGGGATTGTAACCCTCGCTGACACCGTCCGGCTGTGTCACCGAACGGGCACGGCAGATCTCGATCGCGGCGAGGAAGTAGTTCATCCGCCTCTCGCGCTTCTGCAAGCCCAGTGTCGGTGCCGCTATCTGCCACAGGAGCCACTTGTGCAGGGCATTGTACGCGTTGAAAAGTCCGCGCATCGTTGCGGGAAGGAGCGTTAGAAGCGTTTGGTGCCGTGGCCCATCGGGATTCCAGAGTGAGTCGGGCAGCGGTAGGTCCTGGATGAGGCTGTAGATGGTCTGGATCTCGCCGTTCTCGGCGATTGCGTCCGGGAGGTTGTACCAGGCGGTCGAGTCGGTCGCAAGAGCCTCCAGGCAATCAGCAAAAAGGAAGAAGTCCTAGGATGAACAGCTGTGAGTAAAGAACTGGACATGCACAAGGCAGAGTGTGACAACGTACGTCGGGTTGAATCGTGCGCATCAGACTGGTCACCGTCGCATCCATAGAGTTGACCAAGTCCCAGGGTTCCATCTCGTCAATCCGGAACGAAGTCGGCACATCGTACACAGTCGTTTGTTTGGCATGGACGAAGGTGTGCAACCGCGGTCGCAGAGTGTACCGCAGGAAAAGGTCAAGGCATTTCTTCCGCCGCCGCTCCAGACCCTCAACATCGGCACCGTCAGACTGAGCAGGATTGAAGCCAGACGCGCGAGCAGACCGGAGACTGGGTGCAGTGAGGAAGTTCTTGAGGCCGTCGTACAAGTCGGGATTATCCAGCGCGTCCTGAGCGGCGCAGCCGTGAGCAAGCCACTCCTCAACGACCTGCAGCACCTCGACACGCTGTGCCATCATTGACATCAAATATCGTTTCCTCAGGAGCTAAAAGAGTCCAACGTCAGCCATCACAAATTGCGATCAGCGCGTGCCGGGATTACGAACCTCGAAGAACCCGATCGGCGTCACAAACGAGCGGAATGTGTACCACCAGACGCGGTTGAACTCGCTCTGGTCGACCTTGAGCGGCCTCGCGCCACCCTCTCTCAGAGACATCTCGCCGTTATCGTCCGCCGCGCCAACAGTGATGCCCTGAAGGCCGTGGACGAGAACATCTACCAACCGCTCCAGCGTTCCCGCCCGTACAATCGCGCTCAGCGGCGCCTCGGTGCTTTCGACGTTGGGCGTACTAGCAGAACCAGTCCGCTTCCGAGTATTGTTAAGAATAGGAAGCGACGATCGACGGGCTGCGCTCGACTTGCGCTCAAGCGTTGGGCCAGCAGGCGACACGCGGATGCCGTGATTGACACTCATCTTGCGCTCGAGCCCGCCGCTTCCGTTCTCGGAGGCGAGTGCGCCTGGCTGCACGAGCAGCGTCAGTTCGCCATCAAACATCGTCAACGCCTTCATCGCCGACAGCGAGCTTGCGGCGATTGATGGCCGGCCAGAGCGTGTGACGCCTGCGATGGACCGCTCGTAGAAGGCGGGGCGTACGGCTTCTGACTCAAGGCTCTCCTTCTTAGTGCGCAGAAGAGCACCGCGGTCCATGAAGGAGATAGTCGGTAAGCCTTCGACGAAGAGGGTCGGAATCACGTTGTGGGCGGGGACGGGACCAAGCGTGGTCCAGAAGTGAGAGACATAGCGGCCACGCAGTCTGCCCTCCGAAATCATCGAAACTTCCATCCATGAGCGCATGCTGCAGTAGCAAACAGAGTCAGCCAAGGGAAACAGAATACCCAGCAGCACTTACTCTCTCGTTGGTCGCTCCGGATGGCCAACAGAATTCCAGAATTGGACCAGGATAGAAAGATCACCATCGTCCAGCTGCTCTGCAAGTGGTTCACGCGGGGCGTACGGTTCGAGCATCGCCAGTCGCTTCGTTGACTGCGTGACAAGCTCGTTCACCTGTTGCAACATCTCGACCTCCCACTCGTCTCCCTTCGCCGCGCCTCCAGTGCCCGCACTCTGAAGAATGTTACGTGCCTGCTCCGGCAAGTCCCCAAGCCATGGTAACCGCGGCGACACCTTCGAATTCGCAAGGCTCGAAAAGCTGCGGCTGACAGTTGTGTTGCCACCGATCTCTGCCATGAGGATTGTCGACCAACTCTGGACGACGCCGCGGTGAGGGCCCTCGATACGCCGCCAAAGTTTGTCAAGTCGCGCAACGGGCCTAGCGCATAGTGCTGCCGCAATTGACCGCCATGTCGTCCAATCGCCTGTCTGATGTGCGTGCTCGCCGACCTTGACCCAGTGTACCAGCACTTGCGCACGACTAACTTCGCGGATCGGCGCCTCGTTCGGATTGTGACGGCGCGTAGGCTGAGAGAGCAGCAACTGGTTGAGGATGAGGTGGCTCAACCAGTGTGGCGTGTTGTCGCTCCCTGAAAAGTCGCGCATGCGCACCGCGTCGAGCAGCGCGTGGCTTCGGATGCGAGGCGGCGACGGTGGCGTAGCATCGATCCAGTCTGCTGGAGAGCCCTTCATCGCAGTTGATAGCGAACCTTCGAAGTACACGCGCAAGCTTTCTGCGAGAGCAGGTACGGGGATCGCGAAGAGCGCCTCACGCGACATGACCTGCGTGCGCAGCGATGCAAGCGCGTCCTGCGAGATCAAGATGTGCCGCCGCGTCCCAGACGGCACCGGATTGGCGTTGAATGTCTGATGCGTCGGCGAAGGCTCGTTGAGTATGATTCCCGGCAACTCGCTCGCCGCGAACCAGCTGTCAAGTGTCGGGTGCTCGCCATTGAGCAGGCCCACGTCAGGCTGTGCACACCAGCCGCGCCAACGTGCCAAATCCGCGCCTTGGTCCGGCTCGCTCGGCACGAAGCTGTGACGGAGATATGTCGCGACCAGCCATGCGACGCGTTCTGCATTGGTGGGTAACATGCGACCGGCGTAACGCATAAATTCTACCTCGAATTTGTCCTTTCCCGCGATGCGCGGCAGACACAGCAAGACGGCAGACGAAAAGGCACGCCAGTGATGATCGTCGCCGGTCGCGGTCGCATAGATGCATTCGTGCACAAGAGCTTCAAGGGTGCCGCTGTGAACGGTACCGTCCTCACCGAGCACCAGCTCTGGATGCTTGGCAGTACCCCAGTACGCGCGCCGGGCCCTGGTCCGCGACTCAACAGGTGATTCCTTGTGTTCCTCTTCTTCCTCGGCGTCCTCGTCTCCTTCTTCGATAGCATTGACTGTGCCGACGGGAAAAAGATCTTTGACGGCAGTGGCGCGGTCGGTTGGAGGTTTGTAACAGAGCAACTTAGGGCCTTTGACAACAACCTTGTAAGGTTTCCAGCCCTTGGCAAGTGCGTTCTGTGACGGAGGTGCCGAGCCTGCTGAGGTGACGCTGGGGTGTTTGTTGAGAAAGCCAGCGACATGGATGATCTGTGACGTCCGACGAGGGTCGACTGGAGGCGAGACCGGACTCTCTGCACCTGGAGATGTTGCACCGAAACCGAACCCTGCAGCGTTGTTATTGCTGTTATTGTTGTTGTGACGTCGAGGTGACACGAGCGGAGGGAAAGAGGGTTTGTGAATTGGTGGGCGGGTGTTGACAGGAGGTAGCGGCTGGGAAGGACGCATGGGAACAGGACCCATTGAGGCAGATGGATGAACGGGCATGCGTGGCGAAGTAGGCGTGATTGGGCTGGCGGGAGCCGGTTGCTTAGGTGCATGGAACGAGCGGGAACGAGGCCGCTTTGCATTCGGGTCCAAAGGCAACGGCAATGACGAGCCTGAGCTGGGAAAAGCAACGGCTTCCGGAGATTGCGCGGCTCGGTATGCGTCAATGCGTGCACGTTGGTTTGGGTCTGGCACTTCAGGGTGCGGCACCATGCGCGAGAGATCGTCGTACGAGCGCGACCATTGCTTCTTGGACATCGCACGAAGGTCGCCCTGGCCGTCTGCGACTGGCTGCACCAATTCAAGAACAGAACTAAACATGTGTTAGACTTGACATATTGCAAGTGTTTGCGTGCGACTGACCGACTGGCGCTCGGTGGAAGAGGTCGCGGGTTCTTGGGCTCAGAGATCCTAGGCATGCGCGAACTCAGTGAATTGTTTGAACCATGCTGTAACTCTGGCAGTTGTAGCGTTGTCGCCTTTGAAGAAGAAGTGGTTCGCTGACGTCGAAACCAGTTGTTGGGCCGGAACAAGTTGCCGAGCGATGGAGACGGTGTACGCGAAGCCGTGCCGCCAGGCGAAGGCGGCACTACAGCAGACGTATTGACCATGGTCATAGACACGTCGACGTCTGGCGGGACCGCGCGCTTGCCTAACATACCAATAATTGACACTCGGCGCGCGGACCCACGAGAAGAGAGGGGAACCGGGCTGGGCGGAGTTTGTTTGCCTGCTATCCCATTTCGATCATCCCGTTTCATCCACCTCACCTGGACAGCATGCCAGCAAGTGACTTCTTCTGAGGGTGAATTGGACTGTAGAGTGGAGGTTTGAGGAGACTTCTGACGGCAGCCGTTCGAAGAGTGCTATATCAGGGTGTTACCCTTGCTTTGCCTGTTTCACCCGCGGATCCCCAGGGCTTAATTAAATATTCGCGTTCAAAGCTAGTCTAATAGAATGACATTACACCTGCAAACACGATCTCAGAGTGAAGGGCTGAGGAGGCGGTCGAAGAGAGGGTTCAAAATGTTGAAAGAGTGGTAACCGTCCCAGTTCCAGCATTGATTGACAACTGCAGCAGGGCCGATCGCCGATTTATGTCGGCCATCAGGGTCTGAGCACGTAGCTGTGCTATGTTGTAGCGCTTCCACGAACCAGAGCTGTCTGGGGATAGCACTGAATCAGATGATGTTGAGCATTGAGGGCTGCCGTCAAGATCCTGCACCGGGCATCGGACTTCTTTCTCAAGATACGTAAGAGCCATATTCACTACTCCAACACCTAGCGTCGACGTGATCGTCAATTCGAAGATGCCTACCCCACGGGGTTCCCACCAGCGACCATATCAACAACCCAATGGTCGAGACCGACGCCGAAGCCATGTTGACCTTATCGTCACTGTCGGCACCATGTGAACTGTGGAAACCACCGGGACCGGAGTTGACGTGGACATTTCTGCAGGGACGGAGGTGTCCGAGGGTTTCAACCAAGCGCCGACGTCGGTCTAGTTGTGGCTGCAAGATAGCGCGGTCGACTTGCAGAAGAGAAGCATAAAGGTGGTCACACATGCGATCGACGTCAACAAGAGGGGAAGATTGACTTGGGCGGGCGTCAGGCGCGCGAAGTTCACGTCGGCGAAGTCCTAACGGCCATGTCGAGCGCTCGTGACGTACACGATTAGCCCGGATATTGGCACTGCATTCTGGGTGAGCGGTAGTAGAGCCAAGCTGTATACACCCAGTTGGCATCGATGTCAAAGTTGATACGACGAATCTAGCACAGCGGAACTGCTGCGAGTGCATGGGAAGATCTGCTCGTGAGACGGGACAAGCGCCAACACTGTATGTTGACACCAGGTAAAGAACGTCACCGCAGCGCGCAGTCCCAGGGTCACGGGTCAGTCTAGCTCATATCTCCGCATCGATGACATGCTGTGCGAAGAGGAGCGGATATGGCCGTGAAGGACATGTCGAACCAGAGCGGTGGTGGGCAACACGAGCCACTGACATGCATGAGAACGCCGAGACACCAGGCTAGAGCTTGAGTCGATGAGCGCACACTTGAGACGAAGCCGATTACAGGTGTGTAAATCAGGAGGGCAAGTCAGTCCCGATAATCTCAACTCCGCTGCACGCGACCATGTCTGCTTCCGCTCTTCAGGCGGCACGCGTGCGTCCCACCTTCCACTCTCGCCGCATCTGACACTTCTCCAGGCAACTGCAACTAAAGCTGCTAAGAAAGAGCTCGAGCGCGACTTGGATGGCGCATTTGAGCTATATATCTCTGCTGCTCGCGCGTTCCTGCAACTCGCCAATGCACATCCCGAGTTGAACACTACTGCACGCGCCGAGGCTAACAAATCACTTGGTCGCGCTGAGAAGATCAAGCGTGCAAAGCCGTCTGTGCAGCCTATGGCACGCGATGCGTTTGCTGCAGGTGAGCAAGCCTTGGTTTAGGATCCAGTGGCGAGATTGAACCTTCCAGACGAACAGCGCCACGCGCTACAACTCGCATCCCATATCTTCGGCGCCAAACTCGTGCCATGGACAATGAACGTAGAACGAGAGCCACCCGTCGTGGCGTACGTCCTACTCGTGCTTGCATGTTACCGTCCTCTGAATCTCAGCTCGGCACAGCGACCCGCATCGTCAACCATCAGTCGACGCCGACGTATCCGTTGAGTGGAGGAGGTCATCAGAGCTTATGCCGAATGCATCCATGACCAACCCGTCTTTACGACCAATCGACATCGAACAGACCGTCACTGGCAACTGTTCTGTGGTAGCTTCCCTGGCTGTTTGCCTGGAGCACCAAGTGCAATTCGGGTCAAAGGTGTGGTGTAGAATACAATCATCTTGACTGGTCCACTTACCTTAGCCGCAGCTCGTATTGTCCTCTCTGTTTCCGCAAGATCAAACTGGAATGCCTATCCTCAACTCAAGCGGCCAGCACATGTACAAGTTACACATGAATGGAGTCCCTCGTTGTGTCAGTCGGCGCTATCATCCATGCTGAATATCAGCTGATGCCCACGCAGGTCTGTGCGTACCATCACCGCTTATCATCACCCAATTACAGGCTGACAGTGTGGTTAGCCCTCAATGACCTTCTCCCTGTCAACCCCGACACAGCGGCACTCATTGGTGCATCAACGGGCCAACGTCAAACTCTGTGGCCCTTGCTAGTCGAGAAGGCTGTCAGTTCCCAGTGCCTCCGCTGCTTCGCTCCTCATGCTCACTACGGTCGCAGTACATGCAAGCAATGGGCGGTTACACGTTCGACGGCTCGTGCGTTCACGCTCTGACTCATTTGATCATGCTATCCCTCATGCCGTTATGTAGTAACTCAGGTATCGACCTCCAGTGCGTCGCGTCACCCCGCTCATGTCACTGAGTCTGAGCCCGTGGCACGCGTGCACGCAGTGCCTTGATCGGTTGGATTCCCGAGCAAGTCCTCCTGAACGGGTGAGTGTAAACAGAGATCGTCCTACTCTGGGCACGCGGAGCTTGTACCACGTGCGGCGTCGTCATTTAACAACCAACGCAATCTATGCAGCCTGGGCGTCTGCCAAGACACGCTCTTCGAGCGACTGCAGACTGCATTCAACCGAGGTCGGCTAGCGTCGGGTGAACTGCTTGATTTTAACTGAACGCTGATGAAATGATCCAGGTCAATGTCTCGTCACGCTAGGGACGGGTAAAGACGCGGCGAACTCAGGTCTTCGCTGGCTCATTGCGTCGCACGACTATGCGGTCCTCAGTATGTTGCGCATGTCTAGCAGGTTTTGAATGCTTCAGGCTCAAATTCCGCTAGGTATTACTGAGGAGCGTGTTGTCCGATTGATGGACCCGCTCGCATCCTCGGACGGTGCGCCATGACCGCCTCTGCCCTCTCTTGTGTAACCTCTGAATAAGGTTCTGCAGCTCGGGAAAGACGATTGGACTGGGATGCCGTCTGTGCACAATTTGACAGTGTCTATGTCAGCTGGGATCCGCAGATATTCCCACACTCGCAGACGCTGCATGGGTGCGTCTGTCTCGCGACCATTTCCCTTTTTTGACCTAACGATTTTGATCAGAATTTGGCCCAAGACGTCTCGTAAGCTTTTCCTCACTAAAAGTAAGATTGCACATTCACATTCACAACTACCTAGAACCGGACTCGACGGTAAACCGTCAAATCCGTGTCACGATTGACGACGACGTTGACGACGACGCCGAGCTCTGGGTGCTCCTGACGCGGCACTTCCCCTCTACACGCGATGTCCCACCGCCGTTTGTCGCGATACATGTCATGGAAACCACCTCAGCTTCTGTATCGTCACACAAAGCAGAGAGATTATCGGTCAGTTTAAGACACGGAAAGATTGCGTTGCGCTTACCCGGTACGAAAGGGTTCATACACGGATGGTCCTCATTCCCTTGTATGTTCTCTGTGCCTGTGATTGAAGAGTCTTACTAAATTTATTTAGCTGCGTGTTCCCGTCACCCGCGGCCAGCGACCAGGCCCACTGTCCCTCATTGCATCTCGCCAAGCCGCCGCTTCGCAGTCAGAGGACTCGGCCGCCGACTGGACGTTCACTCTGGCTCTCTTCTGCACACGCCGGTTTACTATTGCCTCCGCGCCTCCGAAGGCATTGCACACCAAAAAGGTGCGTTTCGATCCCTATACCGTTGCCACATCAGATTTAAGGCTCATCCTGGTGGCACGGCATCACAGATCGAGGGGTCATTCAACGCACGCAATGCTGGCGGCAGTCCAGCGCACCCAAGTTTCATGCTCAACCCTCAGTGGGCGTTGAGGTTCACGCCTAAGCCGAGTGATGGAAAGAAGTTACAGCTCAAGGTCACCTTGGAAGGTGCAAAAGACCTGTCGCTCAACACAAAACTTGTGTGGGGCACCGGGAGACGCGTTATCGAGTAAGTTGCTTCAGCTTCCGTGGGTGAAAAACTGATTGCCGACCAAATGACCCAGCCTCGTTGAAGGAGACGTCGTGCTAGATTCGGGGGCATATCGCTATGGCATCGCATCCA
>Ga0247815_10003108_pt1 | contig 12017 bp, 11 predicted proteins | sample UWRJL194509B1_FD_181014 | JGI IMG/M metagenome (GOLD analysis project Ga0247815, IMG submission 181014) | Plant litter microbial communities from Arlington Agricultural Research Station in Wisconsin, United States - UWRJ-L194-509B-1 | ecosystem: Environmental > Terrestrial > Plant litter >... | reverse complement strand
GCAGCCAACGCATTCCACTCTACTTAATGATATCGAAAATGGTGTTTATAGCAAATAATACCTAATTTTAATTACTATGAGCAGTAAGCCACTTTTTCACTTCCATACGGTCACCGAATATCACCGGACCGCCGGTCTACCTAAACCCGCGCACCCGCTGATCAGCTTAGTGCACATGGATGATCTGAAGAAACCACTAAGTGATGGCCCGTTCAGTATAGTATACGATTTCTATTCAATATCCATGAAAAGGGTGAAAAACGCTAAATTTAAATATGGTCAACACCCTCATGATTTTGATGAGGGTGTGCTTTTCTTCATGTCGCCCGGCCAGGTTTTTAGTGTTGACTATGATAAGGGCGGTATAACCCACAGGCCGGAAGGCTGGGTGATTCTGGTACACCCGGATTTTTTGTGGAATAATCCGCTGGCTAAAACCATCAAACAGTATGAGTTTTTCAGTTATTCCGTTTACGAGGCCTTATTTTTATCAGATAAGGAAGAAACCATGCTCACTACCATCGTGCAAAATATTGAACAGGAATATAATTCTAATATAGACCGTTTCAGCCAGAATGTGATTATTGCACAGCTCGAATTATTGCTGACGTATTCGGAAAGGTTTTACCAACGCCAGTTCATCACCCGAAAAGCTGCAAGCCACGAAATCCTGATCAGGCTTGAAGACCTGCTTCACAATTACTTTAACAGTGGAGAGCTTGCAAAAAAAGGATTGCCAAGTGTTACTTTTATTGCAGACAACCTGAATATTTCACCAGGTTATCTGACTGGTTTACTTAAATCCCTTACGGGCCAGAATACACAGCAACATTTGCACGGCAAATTGATTGAACTGGCCAAGGAAAAGCTTTCAACGACTAACTTAACAGTAAGTGAAATTGCATACGAATTAGGTTTTGAACACCTTCAATCATTCAGCAAATTGTTCAAAACAAAAACGAACCTTTCGCCAATGGAGTTCCGGCATTCGTTCAATTAATGATCGTAAACACAGCTTCTAGCCCCTGCTCGCTTCAATGACCTTTGCATTTACCCGACCGTCTCATTGTTGAAGTTATGTAAAGATAAATCTTAAATAAAATACATGACCGATCGGTCATGTATACTTGTATTTTATTTCTATTATGTCAAAAGGAGAAGATACAAAACAGCGGATCATTGAATATGCTACCCCCATATTTAATAAAAAGGGAATTTTCGGTACATCCATGAGCGATATTATGGAAGTAGCTAAGTTATCCAAAGGCAGTCTTTATGTGCACTTTGAGGATAAAGATTCGCTGGCATTTGCCGTCCTTGAACACAGCCTTGCCTTGCAGAATAAAAAACTCAGCCTGTCCATGGATCATATCGATGGCCCTTACGAAAAGCTGCTGGCTTACCTGCAAGTATACCGTGACCCAATGAACCCGACAGTTCCGGGTGGCTGTCCAATGATGAACTTTGGTATGGAGGCCGACGATAATTTCCCCCTAGTGAAGGATCGCGTAAATAAAGCTATAGAAGCCAGACAGTTGTTTCTGGAAGGCATCATAAAAACCGGGATTGAAAGTGGAATTTTTAATCCCGACTGGAACTACCGCGAGTTCGCCACATTGATGTTCGCGACTGTGCAAGGCGGTATTATGATTTGCCGCATTGACGGCAGCATTAAAAAAATGAAGGGCATCTTACTTCAGTTGAAAAGCCTGATACAAGCACAACTGATTAATCAATAACAATCACAACCATAATGATAAAAAACGAAACGTCCGAAGCGCTTACAGATGCGATCCGTTCAAATTATACATTTAAAACAATTACAGAAAGTAACCGCAAAACAGCTACGATACTTGCGTTTGCACTAATTCCACTTTCGGGCCTGGCAACAGATATCTACTTGCCCTCATTCCCTAATATGGCACTATCTTTTAATGTAGGTGCATCAAGCATTCAATATACCATCATTTGTTTTCTGTTAAGTTATGGTATTGCCCAACTGTTTGTAGGTTCTATTATTGACAGTTTTGGCCGCTACCGCATCAACCTGATATCTTTGCTGGTATTTGCGGCAAGCAGTTTTGCAATTGTTTATACCTCAGATATACATTTTGTATATCTGATGCGGGTTGTTCAAGGTATAACCACTGCTTTTATTGTTGTGGGTAAACGTGCCTTTTTTGTTGATGTGTATACCGGTGAAAAGCGCAGGCATTATACGAGTTTGTTATCAATTGTTTGGGCAACGGCACCGATAGTCGCTCCATTTTTCGGCGGCTATCTCCAAAAAAGCTTTGGCTGGGAGTCAAACTTTGTAGTACTGGGTATATATGCGTTGATTATGTTTTTATTAGAATTGATCTATAGCGGGGAATCTATCAATGTAAAACATCCTTTCCACCTCAAAACTATCTTTAAAGTCTACAGAACGCTTCTCTCATCGGTTGATTTTACATTTGGAATTGTTGTCTTGGGCATATGTTTCAGTATCCTGATGATATTCTCCATGTCGGCACCGTTCATTGTGGAACACCAGTTTCATTTATCACCTGTTGCAACAGGATATTGCGCACTCCTATCTGGCTTTTCCATTTTTATTGGTGGTATTTTAGGCAAAATGATAAAGGCAGGTACCTTGTCAACCAGGCTTATTCTGGCTAATGGTATTCAACTTGTGTTAATTTGCCTGATGTACTTTCTTACGTCTATTTACACAAGCCTGCCATTCATGATGACGTTTGTAGTTTTGATCAATACGCTAGGCGGGCTTATTTACAACCTGTTTTTTACATATTGCTTAACCAGATTCCCGCTCAATGCGGGTGTTGCCAGCGGCTTAACCAGCGGTGGCTCATACCTTGTTACATCTTGTGTTACTTCCTTATTATTTGCGATACTCGTTATTAAAGATCAATCCTCATTGGCGATAGGATATTTAATTCTGGGTCTGGTGATTACCGCATTGCTCATATTCCTTCGGAAGAAACTGGCGTATTAGTATGATGAAAAAGAAATTAAGCTTTATGCTGGTCGTTACCGTTACCAGCCTGGCATTTGTTGTTGCTCAATTAGATGTTTCCATTGTCAATCTTGCCTTGCCACAAATTGCTCATTCCTACGGCGTTGGGATGAGTACACTGCAGTGGGTAGTCGATTCCTACACTTTGGCATTTGCAGTGCTGATGTTGTCGGCAGGTTACTTAAGTGATCGTATAGGTGCGTTGCGGGTATTCCAAACTGGTATATTGATCTTTGGCATTGCGTCCGCGGGTTGTGGATTTGCAGGCAGTTCTTTAAGTCTGATCCTCTTCCGGCTGTTGCAAGGTATAGGCGCAGCAACAATGATTCCAAGTTCGTTATCCTTACTTAATAAAGCATTTGCACACGAACCTGATACACGGTCAAGGGCAGTGGGACTCTGGACAGCAGCAGGGAGTTCAGCGATGGCGGCCGGCCCGCTCATCGGAGGCCTATTGATTCACATTAGTAACTGGAGATTTATATTTTTCGTGAACATCCCGTTTTGCCTGGTGGCGTTGGCCATGAGCTTTAAACTTGACAAAGAAAAGATTGAAAAACGAGTTAAGAAATTTGATTTGATTGGTCAGTTATTGTGGATGCTGGCAATAACATTATTGATTGCGGCTATAATTGAATGGCACGAGCTTGGCTTCCAGAATTATTTGATTTGGGGTGGCTTATTGTTAAGCACCCTCCTATTAGTCATATTTGTAGGAACTGAGAAACGCGTAGCACATCCGATTTTGCCATTGTATTTGTTTAGGTCTTCAAGTTTTAATGTACTGCTTTTGTTGGGAGGGGTACTTAACGCGACTTACTATGGGAGTGTTTTTGTAATCAGCCTATATCTGCAGACGGTTCTCCATTATTCTTCTATAACGGCCGGACTTGCATTTTTTCCGCTCACAGTAGGTTTCGTAATTACCAACCTGATGAGTGGGAAGGTCATCATCCGCTTTGGCATTGATAAATCTATCATGGCCGGTTTAATTTTCTTTGCACTGGGCTTTGCGGGCTTGTTTGTTGCCCGGGCGGACACCCCCTATTGGCAGCTTTTCTTTCCATTCTTAATCATGCCCGTAGGCATGGGTATGGCGGTACCCGCTATGATCAACGGGATCCTGGCCAATGTAGACAAGACCTTATCAGGAACTGCTTCAGCTATTCTCAATACCATCAGGCAAACCGGCGGGGCTATCGGTGTGGCCTCTTTCGGAGCCGTGGCTGCTGGTGGACAGGCAGCAATCCTTTCTGCTATACCAGTCATTGCAATACTGGCAATTGTTCTTATCGCCTTCACGTTCATATTGACTGCTAAATACGTCAAAGGTTGAGGAAACGATAATAGCCATATCATTTGTACGTTAGCGAAAATTGCGTTCAGCTATGAGCAGCGGCATCATTTGTCGCGCTCAATTCGTGACGCAGTGGGTCACGAATTGGACCGTTCGCTTTATATGGCGAAAGTGCCGGGCAAAACATGGATATTAGCAGCACAAGAATTGCCAGAATAAGTAGCCCCTTATAATATGATTAAAAATCTGATTACCCTGATATTTCTCGCATTCATATTTTCCGGGGCAACGGCTCAGCCCTTTTTACTAAAGTCGACTGGCGGCAATAAGTCTTTTTACCTGAATATCTATTACGGCACTGAGGGAAAGGGAGCATTTGTACAATACCGCGGACAGCAAGGAATTATACCCTTAAGGTTGAAAAGCCGCATCAGTCAGGGTAAAACAGCACAATCAAAAATCACGTACGTATGGGACGAAGTTATCAAAGGAAAAGTGACCGGAACATATGGCCTTACGCAGGAGGCGGAAAAGATATCTGTCGTATGGTACAGAAACAACAAGAACCAAAAGCGATTTCAGCTTGAACAATCAGCAAATAAAGAGGATTATGCAGGAGTGGGCAAGTACGTTTTGCATGGCGTATTGATCTCCTTTCGTCACACTTCCGATGAACTGCTCATCTTCAGCTATCCCGATGGCAGAACAAAAGCCAGCCAGCTTCCGGGCTTTGACCACCCGGATCCGCAGCGACAAGGCACCATAGCCGATTACAATTTCGACGGCTATGATGACGTGGCTTTCTCACTTCCAGATGCCGGGATGGGTGTTTACCGGACTTTCAGCATTTATCTATACAATCCTTCTACAAAACGCTTTAACATTCTTGCAGAACCAAATGCCCCTAAAGCGAAATGCTCGGGATTTTGCGATGTGACATTGGATAAAAAAAATAAGCTGTTGCTCACTGCATGCCGGGGAGCAGCAAGATGGTGGAACGAGGTTTATAAATTCTCAGATAACAACACGCTGACATGGGTAAGATCGCTAGAAAATTAGTTCTTAATAACCTCATTATATGCTTTTAAGATCGGTCATATTTACAGGTGCGGTTCAGGGATTATTCCAGATCCTGCTGCTTCGATCAAAGAATCGAAATACTCAGGCAGATTACTGGCTGATGTTATGGCTATTTGTGGTAAGTATACAGTTGTTCTTCTACTATGATGATCTTTCTCCCCTCCCTTATTCGGATGGGATCTTTGGCGTATTTGCCTTTTCTATACCACTGCTAAGCGCACCAATCCTTTTCCAATACATTTATAGCCTCTCTATCTGCAAGAACGAAGATTATAAGTATCTAGGGATTTACTTCGTTCCCTGGCTTGTCTTTATATTGGTGACGGTAAGTATAAAAGTTAGCCATCCATTTGACATTTTCATAAAATTCGGTTATCCCCACTTTTCAAATAAAATTTCACCGGTTATAGCTTACATTTTTACTCTGCCAATGGCAATTGTGCCGGGGATTTATTCCATCATGGGATTAATTGTCCTGCACCGCTATCAAAGAAGTTTGCCCGACCGCTATTCCTACACGGAAACCATCAACCTGAATTGGCTGCAATGGTTAGTATTTTCGATTATTATACTATTTATAGTTCTATTTATATTTATCCGTTTTGGAACCCAGGGCCGTTTTATCCCGGGGAATACCGTCTTTGAATATGTCGGCGCAGTACTCTCAGTCTATGTTTTTCTTGTCGGATACCTTGGTCTGCGTCAAAGCACGCTATTGAAGACTGCCGCAACAGACCATGTCACTGAAAACGTAGAGCCAGATGCGCCATACAAAAAAACCGGTCTTGATGAAACTGCGGTTGAACAGATCTACCTGCGTCTCCTTAACCATATGGAGATTCAGAAACCTTATCTTTTAGATGATCTAAGCCTATCACTGCTTGCCGAACAACTGTCGATTAGTTCAAACCAACTTTCTCAAGTCATCAATCAAAAATCCGGAAGCAATTTTTTTGTATTTGTGAATGCTTACAGAGTCGAAGAAGTGAAAATAAAACTCCTGGATCCTTCCCTTTCACATCTCTCTATCTTAGGTATCGCCTATGAATGTGGCTTCCGCTCAAAGTCGGCCTTCAACCGCATCTTCAAGGAACAGACAGGTATCAGTCCGGCAGTGTACCAGCACCAGAACAAAATTTAATTTTGAAGTCCCAGCGGGTAAGATGGGGCGCTGGATCTTCTAAATCGCTGTTCCTTTGTGATAAAAACACCTCATGGAACTTAATTCTTTACTCCACAGAAGCAACCTCATCTTTCACGTATCCGCTGGCTCTCTTGCACTTTTAGTGGGTCTATTTATCCTTTTCAAAAACAAATATGGTAAGGTCCACCGTATTTCAGGGAGAGTATTTCTTGTTCTGTTGACTATAGTTATCGCGACTGGCCTTATTGGTGTATTTGTTTTTAACCGCAACAGTTTTTTGCTGGTGATTACGACTTTAAGCGGGTACATGGGCTTTTCAGGATTCCGGGCAATGCGCAACCGCTCTAATGTTCCTAAAATTCTGGACATTTCGGTCGCCCTATTGGCGCTGACCTCGGTTGTCTTCTTTATCTGGTATTTCCATTCTATAGGTATGATCTGGTCGCCCGTCATAATTTACAGTACCGTCGGGTACCTAATTATGGCAGTTGCTTATGATCTCGGTAGATATCTGATTAAAGCGGAAGCCTATCAAAGGTTTTGGCTTTACGAACACATCCTGAAGCTGATTAGCGCCTTTAGCGGTCTGCTTTCGGCTTTTACCGGAACTGTCTTTCCCCAATACCAGCCGGACAGCCAGTTCCTACCATCCGTCTTAGGAAGCTTCATTGCCTTGTATTTTATGTTTGAGGTTTGGAACAAAAGGAGAAGAACGGGCTTTTAACTGCCTTTCGATAGCGTTCTTGACTAACTATTTATCTCCGTTTTAGGAAGATAGAAGTATCCGAGCACCGACAAGCACAGAACTCCTAACAGCGCCCCTCCCAATACATCTGTAAACCAGTGGGCGCCAAGATAAATCCTGGAAAAAGGAATCAGCAGTATCATTGCTGAGGATAAACAGATAATAGCCTTTCTAAAATAATGGTTAACAGACTTCAGGTTGCCCATTATAATGATTAGGAAACCGAAAAACACCGTATAAAATAAAGTGTGCCCACTGGGAAAACTTTGCTCTCTGGTGATTTCTATGATCCTAACCAGGTCCTTTGCTGGTCTGGGACGGTTGATCAGCAGTTTGATCAGGGAACTGACTAAACCTGATAAGGCAGTAAGTAAAATGAACAATGCCTCTTTCCTAAGCTTAAATATAAAAAACAAAAGGGCGGCTACACCAACAGTAATCGCAGAGTACGGCATCGTACCAAAAATGCTGATCATCGCCATTAAACGGTCCAGCGTTACATTATGGTGTTCCTGGATTTCCCTTGAAATATCAAGATCGATAGATGATAAAGGAAAGAAATAGATAAAGCAGCTTAAAACAATAAATGCTGTTGTAATGACAAAAAGGGTGTTGACGAGCAGCCTGTTTTTATTTGCGCTTAAGACTTTCATTATTCGTTTTTTAGGCTTTCTTATACACCCTTATTTGATGGTGTATAATAATCCGTCTGGCCCTGGGAATTTGTAATAAGTCACACGACCAGACGGGAGTCCAAAATAGGAATTAGTCTGCAAAAGTAAGCACAAAGCCATTACAATCTTGAATCATAAATTCTGTAGCTCCATAAAATGTCTTGTGAGGATCTTTTAAAACGGTTACCTGATCTTTCACCGATTCAAATAAAGCGTTAACGTCCTTAACTTTAATGTATAGTAGCAGAGCCCCACCATTTTGTCGGCTTATCTCGGGCAATTGACCATCAATATTCTTTATAGACTCAAACATTATCGTAACGTTGCCACTCTGCATCATTGCCCAAACAGGTTCTTCGGCTCCTTCAGGCACCGTCATAATTGAGTTGAACCCTAATTTGCGATAAAAATCCATTGTGTCCTTTACGTCATTCACATACATGTTGGGTGATAGCGATTCCATATTATTCTCTTTAATTTTTTTATAAATCTACGTTCGAATTAACTGAAAGTCTTGGAAAAATCCGCCAACTTACAACTGAGAGGGTGTAAAGCCTGTATATCCTTTTATTTCATTACATAAATGAGCCTGATCATAATATCCGGTAGTATAGGCAATATCTGACAGACTCTGTTCAGCAGTATTATTTTGTATCATCCCTAAGGCGTGCTTAAATCGAATCAAACGGGTCATTGCCTTAATGCTAACCCCTGCATCTTTGTTAAACAGTCGTTCTAACTTTCGTTCGCTCATAGCATGTTTTTTAATCAATTCAGCAACCTTAACTCGTCCAGCACTACTATGGATTTCAGCTAATACTGCGGCTATTGCCATGGGTTTCGAAGGGAGTTTTTTCAGAAAATAGAGGTTTAGATCATTAAGTAAATTGGCGCTTCGATAGACCACCTCTCTTAAGATCTTATCTTTGTAGGGAATAGCTGTATCGGTAATTTCATGGAGGTCTAAAGGATAAAAAGCTGTGATAGCTCCGGGCTTAAAGCGAATTCCTAAAAGAGAGTTTCCGGAGGACTCCATGGTTTCAGTGAAAGTAGTCATCGTTCCTATCAGGTAGCATTCTTCAGATAACATTGCTTGCCGCTGGTCTGGCCTGTAAATGGTGTTTCCTCTATTAAAGATAATATCAGTACAAGCGTCAGGTAAGATGCGGTGCGACTTTTGTTGGCCTATATTCCCCGTATTTATGGTCCAATAAGCATCAATATAATTTGATAATGCCGGATGTGGAGAATATTCACGGTAGCTCATGATGGGAAATTAATAACTAAAAAACGAAACAACAAGATTACTGGTAAAGATTCTAAAAATAAAGCTTATTATAAGACAGGACGTTCACGTGTGGATTTGCTTATCAATCTGAATTTAGTGATTTTAATTGCTTATGCAAAATTTCAACGTTGATGTAATTAGCTATAAGTCAATTCATGCCACTGTAAAACTGCATAAATTATCATGCTCAGGTGTCAGATCATGTTTTGACACATTTTAAATCACTACAATCCTTATCTTCGGATATGGTTTTTGAATTCGGGTTGCGAAGTTCGCTGCTACTGATTTTTTTTACGCACCTCTGCGTGTATGCCTTTTTATTTTGGAAACGGGGCATCAATCAGGAACGCCTGTCGGACACAATCCTGGCGACTTTCTTCCTGCTATCAGCCCTGTTCATCTTTCCATGGATGTCTGGCTTTGCCGGGTGGTATGACACCCAGCCCTACCGCGAATTCCTGTTTTACACGCCTTTTATCCATGCACTCCTCTTCGGCCCCTTGCTCTATCTTTATTTAAAAAGCCTGACCAATGCCCATTACAGGTTGACCCGACAGGACTGGCTGCATTTTTTGCCCGGCGCATTGTACCTGCTCTGGTGCCTGGTCGTGGTAGTTACCGATAAGCTTATCCTTGGACATTATTTCCTGATGAACGGACAGACCGATCCAGACTTTGATGCATGGTATGGCTGGGCCTGGGGTTTTAGTATACTGATCTACCTGATACTTTCCATCCGCTACTATCGGCAGTACATCGTGTTTTCAGGTTTTGAACTTTCCTTCAGCGACGCAGCCAGCTTTAAATGGCTGCGCAATTTCCTCTATAGTTTTGCCCTGCTGACGATCCTATTGCTCTCTGAGCATATCTTATCCCTTTTCGTCGATCTCAGGTACGTCCGCTCATGGTATTACTTCTTTGCCTTCGCGCTTATCACCTATTACATGGCCATAAGTGCATATAGTGCAAGGCCTTTCATCAAGCTCAACTTTCAGCCATACCTGCTCGGCACCTACGCACAGCTCACTGCCCAGACGATAGATGTCCCGCATCAGGACCAATCATGGATGGAAGATTGGAAGCTCAAGGTGGATGAGCTGATGGAAGCCCGGAAGATCTATCTGGAACCCGAGCTCACCCTGACAGAATTGGCCAAAAAGATCGGCACCAACGCTTCGCAGCTAAGCAAAGTGATCAATGGCGTTTACGGAAAGAGTTTCAACGATTATGTGAACGAGTTCCGCGTTCAGGAAGCCATCCGTCTGTTACAGACACCTGCCTACCGCAATTTCAGTCTGCTGGCCATCGCCTATGATGCAGGTTTTAATTCCAAATCCACTTTTAACCGGGCTTTTAAAAAGGTGACCGGAAAAAATCCGAAGGATTATCTTCCGAATTAGTGGGGTCAGATCATGTTCTGGAGCGAGCACCACTTGCTAAACCTCCAATTTTGGTCTATGAAACTATTAGTATCCATTGCTTTTTGCATCAGCGTCCTCAGCGCAACAGCCCAACTGAAAGAGGTCCGCATACAGGGCAAGCAGCCCATCATCAGTCAGCAGACCGACCGAACCGTGATCAGCGTAAACGATGCAATTAAAAAACTGGCGAACAATGGTCTGGAAATCGTAGCACTTGCCCCGGGGGTCACTATCAGCGATAACGAAGATGCCATACTGATGAGCGGCAAATCCGAAGTCCAGATCATGATCAATGGGAAGGTAGTTAAAATGACCCCACGTGATTTCTCCAAAATGCTCAAAGCGATGCCCGTTGGCAATATCAAACAGATAGAGTTCCTCAGCAGTCCGCCGGCCAAATACGAAGTGAACGGAAATACTGGCATAATCAACATCAGAACTAACGGAGCAACTAAGGGCGTTACCGGAAACCTCGACATCAGTACCTCGCAGGGTGAAAACAACTGGATGGATCTTTCAGGACTCTTAAACTATGGAACAGGAAAACTTGCCATCAGCACTTATGCAGCCTGGCACAAAGGCGGCTATCTGACAGAAAACATCAACGAGCGGCAATTGAATCCCGGGCTATTGACCCAGAACACCAGTAATGTGGACAAATGGAGCGATCCTGTTTTTCGCATAGCGATGGATTACAGCCTTAACCCGAACAGCACTTTTGGCGCCATCCTCGAACGGGAGGCAAGCACAAATACGGGCAGCTATGACACCTATTCTCAGCGGGAGGCAAATAGTTATCTAACAAGCAGTAGTAACCCGAACGTGCGCCACTGGAATAACTACAATCTAAACTATCGTTATAGCGACACCCTGGGAACTGAACTGACTGTAGATCTGGACCGTGCGGATTTTACGAAAGACAGTAAAATCAGTTTGCTGACATCTGGCCAGGCGCCTATCAATTATCACAACCAGACCAGCATCAGCATTAGTACGCTCAAAGCGGATTATACTCATATCTGGAGAAGCAAACTCAAGATGGAGGCCGGCCTTAAGATTGCCAGCGTACAAAACGACAACAGCCAGGATCTAAACCGGTTTCATTATTCAGAGCAGATCCGCGCCATTTATTCTGGAATATCAAGATCCTGCGCCCGATGGGGCTGGCAAATAGGCCTAAGGATAGAACAAACTGATACCCAAGGAGAAACCGCAGAAGTCATCAAACCCGACACCGCTTACTTCAACCTCTTACCCTCGGCCTATCTAACCTGGAAGCCAGGTGACAAACACCATTTCCGTCTTTCACTGAGCCGCCGCATCAAGCGCCCAAACTATAGCGACCTTGA
>Ga0247815_10003107_pt1 | contig 12018 bp, 9 predicted proteins | sample UWRJL194509B1_FD_181014 | JGI IMG/M metagenome (GOLD analysis project Ga0247815, IMG submission 181014) | Plant litter microbial communities from Arlington Agricultural Research Station in Wisconsin, United States - UWRJ-L194-509B-1 | ecosystem: Environmental > Terrestrial > Plant litter >... | reverse complement strand
CAATTGTTTGGTACACAGCTTTAACAGGCGGAACGGTGATTCCATCGGCGACAGCCTTAACAAGCGGCACATATTACGCTTCAATTGCAGATCCTGCTACTACTTGTGAAAGCGCAGTTAGACTGGCTGTTGTTGTAAATGTAACAAATCCGTTGACGCCAACTACGCTAGACAATACTCAGGTTTTTTGTTCATCAAATGCGCCAACAGTAGCTGATATTCAGGTAAATGAAGCAAATGTAGTTTGGTACAGTGCTTCTACTGGCGGCACTGCAATTCCTTCTACAACTGCATTAGCAAATGGAGATTATTTTGGAGCAATAAAAGATCCGGTAACAAATTGTGAAAGCAGTGTGAGACTAAGAGTTACTATTACAGTTGGTAACACGGTTAATCCTACTACTAACAATGCGGCTCAAAGCTTCTGTTCGACTAATGCTCCAACATTTGCAAGTATTCAGGTGAACCAAAGTAATGTAGTATGGTATACAGCAGCGACAGGCGGTACAGTAATTCCATCGGCTGCAGCCTTAACATCGGGGGTTTATTTTGGAAACATAATAGATGCATCAACCGGATGTGAAAGCTCAACTCGTGTACAAGTGACTGTTACAGTAAATAATCCGAGTCCAACGCCTACTACAAATGCTGCAACTCAGAACTTCTGTTCTTCAAATGCACCAACAATTGCAAGTATTCAGGTTAATGAAGCGAACGTCATTTGGTACAGCACAGCTGCAGGTGGTACAGCAATTCCAGCAGCAACAGCCTTAACTTCTGGTACTTATTATGGAGTTGTTTCTAGCACTAATGCTTGTGAAAACCCAGTAAGATTGGCCGTTGTGGTAAATGTAAACACACCAGCTGTGGTTACTACACCAAGAACTACACAAACATTTTGTTTAGCCGCACTGCCAACATTAGCCAGCATTTTGGTTAACGAACCTAATGTAGTATTTTATACTGCTGCAACAGGCGGTGCACCATTAGCAGCAAATACACTGCTTACGGCAACTACATATTATGCAGCTGCTTTAAACAATACAACGAATGGATGTGATACGGCTCCACGATTAGGAATAACCATAACTTTTGAAAACGATGCTTTGGTACAATTAACTACTTCGGATAATACACCATGTGTTTTCCAAGGCGTGACATATTCAATTGCAAACGGAAAATCAAATTATGTATGGTCAGTTACTAACGGAACAATCACTTCTGGCGGCGGCACTTCTGACGGATCTGTAACAGTTTCATGGTCTGATATCGGACCTGGTAAAGTTGAGGTTACGTACATCAATACTTGTAACGAAACGACAACTAAATCATTAAACGTTACGGTAGCCACATGTTCTGACATAACGATTACCAATACAGTTAGTAATCCTACACCTAATTTTGGTGATGAAGTAACATTTACCATCACAGTAAACAATGTTGGTGAAGGAAGTTTTATAAACACTTTAGTTAGTGAGTTATTGCCAAGCGGCTACGATTTGGTAAGTGCTTCGACAACTGCAGGAACATACGATCAATTGACTCAGGTTTGGACAATTCCAACCTTGAATTCAGGACAAAGTGTGACACTTACAGTTGTGGCCACAGTATTATCAAGCGGTAATTACGTAAATGTTGCCACTATCGAAATCTCAACTCCTTTAGATGTTGATGCATCAAACAATTCAGCTTCAGCTTCTGTTGATCCAATTTGTTTGACAGTTTATAATGAGTTCACTCCTAATAATGATGGAGCAAACGATCTTTTCAGAATTGATTGTATCGAAACATATCCTAACAATGAGCTAAAAGTTTATAACAGATATGGGGCATTAGTATACAGCAAAGTGCATTATGAAAATGATTGGAACGGAACTGCTAATGTATCCGGAGTTGTTAATAGAGGAGATATGCTGCCAACAGGTACTTATTTTTATGTGATAACCATTGGAGATGGATCGGTTAAAAAAGGATGGCTTTCTATTATGAGATAAGCATTGCCATTAACCATCTAATTAATTTAACTAAATAAGTATCGTTATGAAACTATATATAAAATCACTAAAAACGACATATTTTATTCTAGTATGTTCTTTTATCACGGTTTGTGCCAGTGCGCAGCAAGATCCGGGGTACACACAATACATGTACAACACTATGGCGGTAAATCCAGCGTATGCTGGGTCTACCGGTAGTTTAGAAGCAACACTTTTGCATCGTTCTCAATGGGTTGGAATTTCTGGTGCTCCGCAGACACAATCGTTTTCAATTCACGCACCACTTCGAAATGAAAAAGTAGGGCTGGGTTTGAGTGTCGTTAATGACAAAATCGGGCCTTCAGATGAACTTTATATCGACGGTAACTTCTCTTATTCTATTCCTCTTGGATATGAAAAAAGACTAGCATTCGGTTTAAAAGCGGGTATGAGAATGCTCAATGTAGACTGGTCAAAAGGAAGATACTACGACTCTAATGATGTTTTGTTAAATCAAAATATTGATAACCAGGCAAAGTTAGCAGTTGGAGCGGGAATTTATTACTATACTGATAAATGGTATTTAGGAGCTTCGATTCCGACTTTTATTCAAAGTAACTATTACGATGATGTACAGGAATCTATAGATTATGACCGTTTGCATTATTATCTAATGGGAGGTTATGTTTTTGATTTGAATCCAAATTTAAAATTCAAACCTGCCTTTCTTGTAAAAGCAGTAAGTGGAGCTCCAATTACTGCAGATGTATCGGCGAATTTTATGATTGCTGAAAAGTTTGTAATAGGAGGTTCATATCGAACAGATGATTCTGTGAGTATTTTGGCAGGATTTCAAATCTCTAAAAGCTTTTACCTGGGATACGCTTTTGATTATACGGTGAGCGATTTGAATAAATACAATGACGGATCGCACGAAATCATCTTAAAATATCAATTCAACAAAGGCGAAAGTAAAATCAAATCCCCACGATTCTTCTAAATCTAAAACCTATGAAAAAATTATATATCCTAAGTTTAGTTCTGAGCATTACCTTTAGTTTTGCTCAGACTAATTTAAAGAAAGCGGACGCCTTGTTCAAAAATTATTCCTACGCAGATGCCTCAAAGGCCTACGAAGAAATTTTACAGAACATCAAAAGTCCGTCAACACAAACATTAAAGAATGCCGCCGATTCGTATTATTTTATTTCCGATGGCAGAAATGCACTGAAATGGTACAAAAAATTATACGAAGCGCAAGGCAATAATTTAACGGATATTTACTATCTGCGTTATATTCAATCCTTGAAAGCGGTTATGGATTATGATGAAGCAGATAAAATGACAAAAGAATATTTAACCAAAAAAGGCGACCAAAAAGAAATAAACAGATATGTTGCACAAAAGAAACAACTGGACAGCTTAGCAAAAGCAAGGCCTCTTTATGCGATTAAAAATCTGGATATTAATACGAGTAAATCTGATTTTGGCGCGACCTTTTTTCAGGACAGAATTGTTTTTACTTCTGCACGGGATACCACAAAATTCAGTGAAAAATTGTACACATGGAACAATCAGCCTTTCCTGAATTTATACGTGGCCGAGAGAAATCCTGCTGATGGGAGCTTGTTCAACGAAACGGTATTTCTGCCCAACGTAATGACCAAATATCATGAAGCAACCGCCACATTTGATGTCTACGGAAAAACAATTTACTATTCGACCAATATAGTTAAAAAAAATAAATTGGTGGTTGATGAAGCAAAAGTCAATAATTTTCAAATCATCAAAGGTGATATTGTCAATAATAAGTTAGAAAATCCACAAAAAGTTTTCTTTGACAGCGATGAGTATTCTGTTGGACATCCTTCACTCAGCGAAGACGGAAAATGGCTCTTCTTTGCATCAGATATGACGGGAGGTTATGGCGAAACCGATTTGTATTACGTAAAAATTGCTGCCGACGGAACAATGAGTTCTCCTGTAAATTTGGGTCCAAAAATCAATACATTAGGAAACGATCTTTTTCCATTTTTCCGTAACGGAAAGCTTTATTTTTCTTCAGATGGACATTACGGATTAGGCGATTTAGATGTTTATGAAAGTACATTTTTAGCCGATGGAACGTTCTCAGAGCCAAAAAATCTGGGTGCACCAATAAACAGCAATAAAGATGATTTTGCTTACATGATTGATGGTACGGATACTTTTGGATATATCTCTTCAAACAGGGCGGAAGGAAAAGGAGACGATGATATCTACTCTTTTACCAAAGGAAAACCGGTTTGCAACCAAAACATTTCAGGTTTAGCCGTAGACAGAAAAACTAAATTACCATTGTCAGATGTTACAATTATGGCATACAACTCTTACAGCGACATTCTTGGTGAAACAAAAACCAATTATGAAGGAAAATATGCAATTGTTGTTCCGTGTGGTAAAGTAGTGAAAATGATTGCGGCAAAACCAAATTACAGCAGTGATGAAAAAATAGTGGAAACGACAAATGAAAACGAAGGCGAAATTAAAGATATAAACTTCGAATTGAGTAACTACGATGATCTGGTAGTTAAAAAGAAAGGCGTTGAAAAAGTCGACGTAAATCCAATTTATTTTGATTATGACAAATACGATATCACTCCTATAGCGATAGAAGAATTGTCTAAAGTGGTTTTCATCATGCGTAAATTTCCCAACATCCGAATTAAAATTGAATCACATACAGATTCACGCGGAAAAGATGCTTACAATTTAAAACTTTCTGATAACAGGGCAAAATCAACGCGTGACTATATCGTTTCGCAGGAGATTGATGCTTCCAGAATCGAAAGCGCAATCGGATATGGCGAAAGCCGATTGATTAATAAATGTAAAAACGGTGTAAAATGTACCGAAGAAGAGCATTTGTTAAATAGACGTTCCGACTTTATTATTATCCAAAAATAGTTCTATATTTGCACTCTAATTAATTGATAATCAGAGTAAAAATATATAACGTAGAAACCATTTGGAAGTTGGTTTTGTTTAATTCTTTTTTAAGAATAATGGACAAGAAGAAAATCAGGCTGCATCGTTTTGCAGCTTGATTTTTGATTTTTTAAAACTTTTGTTTTTTGATGTTTTTCATCAAAAATAATCCTAATTTTGAGATTCAGATATATTAAATACAATCCGCATCATTTCATTATTTTATGAGTATTCAAGAAACCATTCAAGCCTTAAGAGACGAACTTAATCAACACAATTACAATTATTATGTGCTGGATAACGCCACAATTTCTGATTATGATTTTGATATTAAGCTGAAAGAACTTCAAGAGTTAGAAAATAAAAACCCTGAATTTTTTGACGAGCACTCGCCAACGCAGCGCGTAGGAGGGACGATTACGAAAAATTTTAAAACTATTGCACATCAATACCGCATGTACTCTCTGGATAATTCTTATTCGAAAGAAGATCTGCTCGATTGGGAAAACAGAATACAAAGAGTGCTCGGAAATGTTACGCTGCAATATACCTGCGAATTAAAATACGATGGAGCTTCTATCAGTATTTCATATGAAAACGGAAAACTGGTTCAGGCCTTAACCCGTGGTGACGGATTCCAGGGAGATGAAGTTACAAACAACATCAAAACTATAAAATCAATCCCATTACAGTTAAAGGGAAATTATCCTCCAAAATTTGATATTCGCGGCGAAATTATTCTGCCTTTTGCAGGTTTCGAAAAAATGAACCAGGAATTAATTGAAATTGGAGAAACGCCTTATTCAAATCCAAGAAATACAGCTTCCGGAAGTTTAAAATTACAAGACAGCGCTGAGGTTGCAAAACGTCCGTTAGAATGTTTACTGTACTTTGTAACCGGAAATAACCTGCCCTTTTCTACACAAATAGAAGGCCTGGAATCTGCCAGAAAATGGGGATTCAAGGTGCCAAATGAAGCCAAATTGGTGAGTAATATGCAGGAAGTTTTTGATTTTATTGATTATTGGGAAACGGATCGCCATAAATTACCTTATGAAACAGATGGTGTTGTTGTAAAAGTTAATAATATCAACTTTCAGGAAGAATTGGGCTATACAGCAAAATCTCCACGTTGGGCGATTGCGTATAAATTCAAGTCAGAACAAGTTTCGACAAAATTAAATTCAATTACTTATCAGGTCGGACGTACCGGATCTATAACACCAGTAGCCAATTTAGCGCCGGTACAATTGGCGGGAACAATCGTAAAAAGAGCTTCGCTGCACAATGCAGATCAAATTAAGAAATTAGATATCAGAATACATGATACTGTTTTTGTTGAAAAAGGAGGCGAGATCATACCTAAAATAATTGCAGTAGATTTAGAGCAGCGTCCTGAGAATTCAGAACCAACACAATACATCACACATTGCCCGGAATGCCATACTGAATTAGTTCGAAATGAAGGTGAAGCCAATCATTATTGTCCCAATTTTTACGGATGCCCACCACAGATTATTGGAAGAATCCAGCATTATATTTCAAGAAAAGCAATGGATATTGAAGGTCTTGGCGGCGAAACAGTGGCGTTACTTTTTAAAAATGGATTAGTTCATAATTATGCCGATTTATATCAATTGAGAGTAGAAGATATTTTACACTTAGAAAGAATGGCGCAAAAATCAGCTGAAAATTTAGTAAATGGTGTTGAGAAATCAAAAGAAATCCCTTTTCAAAGCGTATTGTTTGCGCTCGGAATTCGTTTTGTAGGCGAAACGGTGGCCAAAAAATTAGCCCGACATTATAAAAATATTGATGCGTTAAGCAAAGCTTCTTTAATGGATTTGATTTTAGTCGATGAAATTGGAGAACGAATCGCCCGAAGTGTAATAGAGTTTTTTGAAAACGAAGAGAATCAAAAAATTATTGAACGCTTAAAAAGTTACGGAGTACAATTTGAAATTGTAGAAAAAATCAACCCAGATGCTACCGAGAAATTTATAGGAAAAACTTTTGTTGTTTCAGGAGTTTTTGCTCAGTTTTCAAGAGATGAACTTAAGAAAACGATAGAAGACAACGGAGGTAAGGTTGGAAGTTCTATTTCTGCAAAAACTGATTTTGTAGTGGCTGGAGAAAATATGGGGCCTGCAAAATTAGAAAAAGCCAGCAAATTAAACATTCCTATATTGTCAGAGGATGATTTTATAACCAAACTAAATGAAAGCGAATAATCCGTCGTTGATTTTATTTTTTTTAGCTTTACTCTGTACAATTATTTTTGATTGTACAGAACATGATTTTTTGGCAATTTATGCTAAGACAATTGTGCTCCCGGCAATTTTTATTTATTTTTTGACGAGCAGCGAATTTCATATTGGAAAAACTGAAGGTGCCATTTTTCTTTTCTGCTTTGTAGGTCATGTTTTTGATCTAATGGATATCGAGATTTCTGAAATCGGCGGAGTTTTAAGTTTTTTACTTGTCTATCTGTTCATTCTAAAACTGATGATAATGGATCATGAAAAAATAAAACTCGCCAGAAAAGACATATTACCAGTTTCAATTGTAGTGCTGTTCATTGTTTACCTGTTAATTTCAGTACTAAGCCTGCAGTTCGATAACATGAAGAAATTTAACTTTCTCTATACTTTTTACGGAATTGTATTAAGTATTTTGAGTTATTTTTCATTTGTAAATTATATTACAAAAGGAACCCACGTTACCTTATTAATGTCGTTAATGGCTGTAAGTTATATCTTTTCTGATATCTTCTGTATTTTCAACGAGTACTTTTCCTATTCGTTAGTTCTTGTTTTAATTCGTGATGTAACGCAGATTCTGGCGTATTACTTTATGGTTGAATATTTTATTGAAAAAACAAAAGTTCAGAAGAAATTATTACACAACAATTGATCTTCCCTGATTGCTGTGCGCTTTGTCTTTATCAAAATAAAAATCGATTCGCCCTAAATTAATTCCATAACATCCCACCTGATTTACCAATACATTTTCGCCGGCTTTGTTTTTTACAATTGTAGGTTTGTCTAAAAAAGTATGCGTGTGGCCGCCAATAATCAAATCAATATCCTGTGTTTGTTCAGCTAATTTCAGGTCACTAATTTTTCCTTCTTCCTCTTTGTATTTATAACCTAAATGCGAAAGGCAGATTACCAAGTCGCATTTTTCTTCCTTTTTTAGTAATTGCGTCATATCCTGGGCAATCTCAACAGGATTATTGTAAATAGTTTCTTTATACATTTGTTTGTCAACCAGACCCGCAAGTTCAATTCCTAAACCAAAAACGCCAACTTTAATTCCATTTTTATTAAAAATCTTATACGGTTTTACCAATCCGTTCATTACCGTATTTTTAAAATCATAATTAGAATTGATAAATTCAAAAGTAGCATGAGGCATTTGAGCATACAAACCGTCAAGACCATTATCAAAATCGTGATTTCCTATTGTCGAAGCATCATATTTCATCATGCTCATCAATTTAAATTCAAGTTCGCCTCCATAATAATTAAAGTAAGGAGTTCCCTGAAAAATATCGCCCGCATCCAGCAATAAAACATTTGGGTTTTCCTGACGAATGGCTTCAATAAGAGCTGCGCGTCGCGATACGCCGCCTTTATTGGCATTACGCGGATCATCAGCCGGAAAAGGGTCTATATGGCTGTGTACATCGTTTGTGTGCAGAATAGTTAAGTGTTTAATATCGCTGGTTTCAAAGCTGCTCAACGACAAGCCTAGGCTTAATAAAGCGGTACTTGCAGCAGTTTTTTCGATAAATTCTCTTCTTTTCATTGTATATATTTTTTGCGGTAAAGCTTCTGTTTGTTTTTGGATTTGAAATCGGGTTATTCTTCGGTAATTCTAATGTCTTTTGCAATCGGGATGGTATCCACGTCCTTAAAATAATCAATTAAAACATTTCGAAGTTTGTAATTCAAATCGAATTTCTGAGTGCTTTTCAGGAAAAAATTCATGCTGTCGCCGCCATTTGCCAGATAGTCATTGGTGGCAACATAATAAGTTTTGTTTTTATCAAGAGGTTTTCCTTTAATCAGGATGTTTTTTGCCGTTTTATCTTTTGTAATCGTAAAAGTCATTCCGGATAAAGGCTGCGGTTTTTGTACCTTAATTATATAGGAAGCAATTTCAGGAATTTGATCTCCCTTTAGGGCAAGTACAACAAGATTATTTTCAAAAGGCATGATTTCAAAAGCAGTTCTTGTAGTAACATTTCCTTTAGGTAAAATAGCCCTGATGCCGCCATGATTTAAAAGACAAAAATCAATGTCTTTTTTTTCACGCGCTTTAAAAATTGTATTTCCTTTTTGTAAGCAGGCATCAGCTAATAAGCACCCAATGCTGGTCTGCCATTTTCCTGTGCTTTTGTCCAGTGTTTCAGGAGCATAAGCCAAAACATTATCTAAATCAGCATTAATATGATCGCGGTAAGGCTTAATAAAATTTTCAATTTCAGGAGTTTCTTTGTCTTTTTCTGTTATCGGAAGTTGTTTTCCTTCTATCTTCGTCAGGTTATAATTTTTCTGACTACAGGAAAAGATAAAAAAAAGTGTTAAGAATATAACAAAAAGTTTTAAAAATCCGTTATACTTTTTTAGTTTTACCATCTTAAATGCGACTTAAATAATTAATTTTGTAATTTGTAAAAGTACTATGTTTTTAAATTATATAAAGGAATTTTTTGTAAAAAAATCATTAAAAAATAACTTGAATAATGTCGCAAACGAAGTCTTTACAAGCAATATACAAACAATTGGTTTATTGGTAGATGAGAGTAATTTTATTCACTCAGAACAATTAATACAAGAATTGATTCAGGAAGGAATTGCTTCAGACAACATAAAAATTGTTGTGTATAGAGATAAATTTAAAGATAAAGAAACGTATTCGAAGCCTACTTTTGGTAAAAAACACATCAGCTGGCAGGGAGAAATTACGGAACTTTTTCTAAGTGAATTTATAACAGCAGAATTTGATCTTTTGATTAGTTATTATGATCTCGAAAAACCGGTCTTAATGATGATAACGAGCAAGTCAAAAGCTAAATTTAAAGTGGGGTTTGCATCAGTCGATAAAAGATTAAATCGATGGATGATCAATACATCCATTGCGAATTATAAACCGTTCGTTTTCGAATTGTTTAAGTATTTAAAGAGTATAAAATAAATTATAAATTAGAATATGCAATCATTAATAGGAACTGGTGTTGCCCTTGTAACCCCATTTAAAAAAGACTTTTCAATAGACATCGAAGCTTTACAGCGCATCGTTAATTTTTCGATCGATGGGGGAGTTGAATATCTTGTGGTTATGGGAACAACAGCAGAAAATGCCACCCTGACGCAAGCCGAAAAAGAATTGGTTATAAAAACAGTTATTGATACCAATAAAGGAAGACTTCCTTTAGTTCTAGGAGTTGGCGGTAACAATACACTTCAGATCGTAGAAGAGTTAAAAACAAGAGATTTTAGCGCTTTCGAAGCAATTCTTTCCGTGTCACCTTATTACAACAAACCAACACAGGAAGGAATATATCAGCATTTTAAAGCTATTGCAGAGGCATCTCCAGTGCCTGTGATTTTATATAATGTTCCGGGAAGAACAGCAAGTAATATGCTGCCATCGACAGTAATTCGTTTAGCAAATGATTTTGATAATGTTGTGGCGATAAAAGAAGCCGCTGGCGATATGGCTCAGGCTTTGCAATTAATTAAAAATGCACCAAAAGATTTTCTAGTAATCTCAGGAGATGATATGATTGCCCTGCCAATTGTTCTGGCTGGCGGTGCTGGTGTAATTTCAGTAATCGGACAGGGTTTTCCGAAGGAATTTTCAGAAATGATTCGTTTGGGATTGAACAGAAAAGTAAATGAAGCGTTTAAAACCCAATACTTTTTGTCAGATTGTATTGATATGATTTTTGAACAGGGAAATCCTGCAGGAATAAAACAAATCTTTCAAGCCCTTGGTATTGCTGAGAATACAGTGCGTCTTCCGTTGGTAACCGTTGATGATTCATTGGCAGAAAGATTAAATGAATTTGTTAAAAACAGCATTAAATAAGAGTAAGATTACCGGTATTTTATTATACCAAAAAATATTTTGTAGTAGCTAAATTAATAACTAAATTTGCCACCGGAACTTCGGTGTGATTTTGCTTTGGCATAATTGTCTAAGAAATCATAATAAAAGTAAGAAAATGAAAAAAATAGTATCTCTATTAATTGTTGTTGTCCTTTTTTGTTCTTGTAGTGAATACCAGAAGGTATTAAAAAATGAAGATGTTGCAGCGAAGTTTGAAATGGCAACAAAATTGTATGATGCAGGAAAATATTCAAAAGCAATTCGACTTTTTGAACAATTAGCTACTTCATATAGAGGTAAACCTCAGGCTGAAAAGCTTTTTTATATGTTTTCGCAATCTTATTATAAAACAAAACAATATTATCTGGCAGGTTATCAATTCGAAAGTTTCGTTTCAGGATATCCTCGAAGTGAAAAAGTACAGGAAGCAGCATTTTTAGGTGCTTACAGTTACTCAAAGTTAGCTCCTGTTTATAGTTTAGATCAAACTGATACACTAAAAGCTTTAGAAAAATTACAGGCATTTATAGATAATTATCCAAATTCTGAATATGTGGCTCAGGCCAATGCAGCCGTACAGGTTTTGAATGGTAAATTAGAGAAAAAAGCATACGAAAATGCTAAAGGATACAATACAATTTCAGATTATAAATCAGCATTAATTGCTTTTGATAATTTTATCGCTGATTTTCCTGGGACACCTTTTAAAGAAGATGCATTGTTTTACAAATACGATTCAGCTTATCAATTAGCGATAAATAGTATTCCGTCTAAAATGGAAGAACGTTTAAATATTGCAAAAGCAGCTTATGCGAACTTAATTAAGTTTAAAAGCGATACAAAATACAAAGAGAAGGCAGATGAAATGAATGCCAGAGTTGAAACAGATTTACAAAAATTTACTAAATAAAATAAAGTCATGGATTTAAAAAAGACGAATGCTCCTGTAAATACA
>Ga0247815_10003104_pt1 | contig 12028 bp, 17 predicted proteins | sample UWRJL194509B1_FD_181014 | JGI IMG/M metagenome (GOLD analysis project Ga0247815, IMG submission 181014) | Plant litter microbial communities from Arlington Agricultural Research Station in Wisconsin, United States - UWRJ-L194-509B-1 | ecosystem: Environmental > Terrestrial > Plant litter >... | reverse complement strand
CGACTGTCGGTACTCGAGAGCTACACGCCGTGCGGGTATTGCATCCTGACGGTGCTGGTGTGCGGTCCTGTGGGCCGTTCGATGATTGACGGGACGAGCCCTGCAAGGGGTGTGCCTGCAGTCGGGGAGCTCTTGGAGTGTCGGCTGCTCGTTCTTTTTCTTTATTCGTCTGGATCTGGCCCTTTCTTCTTCTTTCGTTCATAGGCTGACGGATATCCTCCGTTGGTCTACAGATATACTCTACCGACGCTCCACATAGCCCAAAACACTACCATCTGTGATGCTTCTGCAGCTTGTATTATCATGTAGTAGTCGTTCTAATGATACGAGCTCGCATCTGTATAACATGGTTCTGCCCTGATTGCATGACCTTGATTCATTTTTACTCTGAGAACCGTAGTAAGATCGAACCTCTGGTACGACGGCAACCGCAGCATGTGCGTTGGTTCGGTGTTTTCCGAATCCACCCTGCTGTGCTCTTGTGTCAAACTTGAACTAAGCGTACCGTTTCGAGTAACCGTACACGCCGCCGACCGAAGCTCTACATCCTAACCTCAACAGTGACAATTACTAATGGAACGTGTCTTCCACGCGGAGTACTGACTCACGAGTCACGTTCGCGGGTTCCTGGACTTCTGGCTCAATGCTCACGCGATAGATGACCTGCGAGATAGGAGACGCAGCCTGGTCACAACGTGCCTGTGTTTTGCCCAAAGGTCAATTACGGAGTAGTCGTCGCCCCGCGCATCTTGCCTCCATACTGTCTCGCTCGACATGATATCTTCTCACCATACTGCACTGGCTGTTGCGACGACTGCGACAGTGATCGTGTTGATAACCTGGCTCAGACCTGGCTCCAAGCGCGGTGGTCGCCTTCCTGGCCCTCCTGGCCGACTTGTCGTCGGAAATCTACCAGACCTGCCCCAGCCTGGAGAGAGTGACTGCGTTGTATATGGCACACTCTGTGACAAGTACGGTGTGTCGGGTCTTGTTAGCTCAATAGCTACTCTTGTTGTTGAGCATCACGGGTCGTTGTAGGCTCGATCGTTCGGCTCGACGTACCAGGCAAGACGTTTATCATCCTCGACAATGCCGACGACGTCAAACAACTCTTCTGGACTCGGAGCGCCAACTACTCCAACCGCGTGTCTGTACCTATGGTGCATCTGTGCGTTACGGCGTTTCCGTGGCTTGATTCTTCACAGATCTACACGAGCCGCTTACGATCTCGTACAGTATCGGTTGGGGCAATGGAACCGGCAGCATGCAGCTCGGAGATGATTTTCGGAATCGACGCCGACTCATGAACAAGATGCTTGGACCATCAGCTGCCGGGGCTCAGTCGGTGGTTGATGTTCAGGAGCGAGCAGTTCGATATTTCGTGCGCCGCGTAGCGTCCGGTCAGACCCGCTTAAATGCAGGCATCAAGCAGTACGTTAACGTGTCAAGTCTGCTGCTACGGCGGCGAGAAAGTTGTTGCTCATTCCCGTTGCAGCATGTCTGGTTCAATCATCGTGCAATCCACATATGGATACACCCCCAGCGAAGATAACGATGAGTTTATTGACATTTCGGAGAGGAGCCTCGGTTTCTACTTGGACTCACACGATCCGAGCTGGTTGGTGAACGTGGTTCCTCTGGGTAGGTCACCTTCCTCACCCTGGCATATCGTGTGCTTATCCTCCGCGTCGAGCTCGATTTATCCCTTCCTGGTTCCCTGGAGCCGGTTGGAAGCGCACGGTACACGAGTGGAGGAAAATTGGCGAAATGGCAAAACATATGCCCTTCGCTTGGGCGCGTGAACAGATCGTACGTACAACTTTGGCTACTCTCAAACTGCACCTTACTGGTACATAATCTACAAAGGAAGCGGGTACTGCTGTGCCTTCTTTCATCAGGCGATTCCTCACCGATCCGGACGACATTGTTGAACCCGCGCTTCTCAGTGATACAGTCAGCACCTTGTACGCCGCAGGCGCCGGCACGGTATGTCGTTTCGAGCGACGCGTGTTATTTGATCGAAATCTCACACTCTCACTTGTCGCCACAGACAGCATCTGTTGTACAGCAGATCTTTGTGGCTCTCGCGCTTCATCCTGCCGTTCAAGCCCGCGCACAGGCAGAAGTTGACGCGGTCATACAAGGTGAGAGGCTTCCGAACATAGACGACCGGTCGCGCCTCCCGTACGTTGAGGCTGTCTTCCACGAGATCCTTCGGTGGCGGAGCATCACCCATCTCCGTGCGTGCTTTTGTTCTCCATGAATTGCTGATAGTGCCACCGTGTCGCAGTGTGGAACCTCGGCGCTGATACTCGAAACCTAGGTCTCCCCCCACGTCGCCATTACAGACGATGAATACAAAGGGTACCACATTCCGAGCGGTTCTATTCTTGTGGCCAACGTCTGGCGCATCCTCCACGACCAGGCAAAGTACCCTCAGCCGAATAAGTTCAACCCCGACCGGTTCTTGGAGCGCAGTAATGGCACAAAAGACAGTCGCTCGATGCAGCCAGCAATGGTTAACGAAGAGCCGTGGCACTACATTTACGGTTTTGGTTTACGGTAGGTACTACTGTCGGTACGATGATTTGCATGCACGAGATGCTGACCCGAGAAACAGCCAGTGTCCAGGCCGCCAGCTTGCAGACGCAGCGATCTGGCTCACCCTGGCTCATGTTCTGGCCACGGTTGATGTGAGTGATCTGGTCCAAGAGGACGGGTCGCCTATTACCCTCGAAACATCTCAATCTCAGGGACCGTCGCCTGGACTGTTTATGTGTGTTAGCCTGCACTAATCGGGCGAGGTTCAGGAGCTGACAAATCTTGGGCGTGATAGGCTGGCCGAAATGTCATCTTGTACAGTCGAGTTCCGCTCCGCCAGAGCGAAGGCACTTCTAGCGGCAGACGCAGAGGCAGCAACGAACTGAGGCATGGACTTTGCAGCCAAATCCGTTTATTACGTCGGCGTTCTTTGCATAACCATATATTGTACAAATGACTTGACACTCGGCCTCGCACAACGAAACCCGTGCTCGTCAGGTTTGCATCAAAATGGACTTCAGTCTCCGAGAGCCCGGGATCGAGACCTGACGAGGGACAGAGATGCGTGCGCAACATCGGAGAGATTTCGTGAACTAAATACCAGTTCGCTGCCGAGTGGTCGATAAGACGGTTCTGAAGAAACGAATAATGTCGAAGACCCGTTTTGCCTCAGTCTATCGCAATCTCTCATTCCTACCACCTCACCGGGTGAAATTCAAGAGAGCCCGGAAAGCGGGATCCAAATCGTGACTCAGAATATAGGTCGAAAACGTCGCGCGATCAGAGATACTGTAGTGGCTGTATTGACACCTTGAGATGAACGTCGGAGGGGTTATGATTGTGGATGCGGATGAAGTGTGACGAGGGGGGAAGGCTCAACTGGGGACATGAGACGCAAATCTAGAGTGAAATACATGACTGATGATAGCTAAACGAGGCAGAGAACGATCTTGTATTAAAGGAGTAAGCAAGGTCCTGCAGCGGATCGATTAGCCACATACCGCGAGAGTATCACATCTGCACCTACCAAAGACATGAGATTAACGAGTAAAGTGATTCATGAGGTCGAACAGACGTCCCGATGACTTCCGACTTGACACAGACAACCGCCCTAGCTGGCGGCGCATCGCAGTTGCGACATTTGCCTCAACTCCCCCCCCCCCTTCCGCGGACCGGATTTCTTGGACACTGGCAAGGCTTGATCTCCGGGCCGATGAGGGACCTAAGCGAGAGCGCGAGGTGCGCGGCGTGCGCATGGGTCCAACATTTGTGGTTAGCTGTTCCTTGTGCTTTGGCTTCGGCGGAACAGTGAGCGGAGGAAGAGGGAAGGAGTCGATAATCGTTCTGAGGTCGTCTAGTGTCAGCGAGTCACTGCTACTTGACAGGCTGATGGTCCCGTCACCGGCACAGTCTTCGGACGAGGAAACCGTAGAGGGTTTGGTGTCCTTCCTGTCATAAGGCATATGGTTGCTATTGGTGATGTCGCCGAACGCACGTCGTGGATATGTCTCGGCGGTTAAGATGGGCGCAATGTGAGTGTCACCCGAGGAAGGAGCATCGGATGCAGTGGGTGGCAAGAGCGGTTGCGACTGGGTAGTCTGGGTTTGCGATGCTGGCTCGAGTGATAGCGAGAGAGGACGAGGAGCCCGTGCATTGGCGGGTCTAACCCCATTGACAAGCATGAGTACCTGGGAACCATCTGCCTCGTACGTGAGAGGCGGGAACGAGCCCCTGAGATATGACTTAGTAAGTTCAACGAGGAGCGCGTATCCAGAGACACGACATACGATGTGAAATACTTCTCAAATGGGTTTTCCTCTGTAGTATAGTACTTGCTCCAGAGCGCTCGGCAGTGGAGGTGGCTAGCGAGAACATCCTTTGCCAACTCGAGAATGCTTTCCTTTGCGACTGCCTTGCTGATCACCCAGCCATCTAAGGGGTGTTGGTTCGCCCAGTGAAGATTGGAGACAATAGAAGTGTCGTTGGGAGTTTCTGCACTGGGACTGCGACCGCGATTAGTCTTGAAAGTCGCGATACGAGATAAGAGGACGCACAAGCATGTACCGGCAACATAACCACGATGGTATTCAACGGCACAGACGCGATTCATCGCAGGGACTTCGTTGTACCACCCATTGCGCGTTGGAGAGCGCATGTTGAACGGCGCGTCGCGTGAGCGCTAAGAGTGTTCGTTAGGCGTGGAGCGGACGCGATGAACATGAGAACATCACGAACTATCACGTAGATGACAGACATTCGTAGTCGAAAGAGCGTGTGTGCGTAAGGCTTGGTTTGAGAATATGAGATAAATCGAGCTCGTGCGTGCGGTAGAGGTTGGAGGAATGGAATAGGCGGGGGATGTGCGCCGGGGAGGAGAAGAAGAGATAGAACGGCAATATCCGATCAGACTCCCGGAGACAGACGGACAGAGCTCTTTGCCACCATTTGATGATCAGCATCAAATCTCGCCTCTCCGGCCAAAGGTGATATCGGAGAATTTGAATCCGCAAACGAGTAGAGAAACTGGCGATTTGATTTGCCAGGATCCAGAGACAGCGGTGCGAGGAACACGTCGGCTCTCACGACACTAGAAACATTGATATAATCACGTATGGAGTCAGAAGCCTGCTAGCATGCACTGCACCCAAGCAAGGTTCAATATCGCACACCAAGCGCGGGTATTAACCAGCGGTTCGCTCTTATCGAAATCTAGGTTTGCACGACAGATGCTTGGAGAATCTCGCGATACTCCTGGAGGCGCAACCTGTGAATGAAGTCTGTCAGTACGACACACTACAGCTCTAGAACGCCGAGACACGCACAGATTACGCAGAAGCATGGAGATCGTCACTGCATAAAAAAAAAGTCAGATGGCGTGGACGGGGTATCTCAGAACCGTACCTTTCCCCACTGCTGGGAGATACATAGACGCCTGCGACGTGCGAAGGAAGGTCAAAGATAAACCAACAAAATGGCCTCGACCAGCGCACCTTGTCCCTGACATCCGCCTCAAAGTTCTTCTCACTCGAGACGTTGATGCATACACAGCCGTCCTTGAGCTGGACCGTGGGCACCTTATACGCCGCGCTAGGCACCGCACTGATCACCACATCTGCTGCCGCCAGACATTCTTGCAGGTTGAACGCGCAGGGATGAACGGCATACCGGGGGAGGAACCGGCGCTTGGGTGTGCCATCCTCTGCGGTGGGAGGGCGTTTGGTGTACTCTTGGATGGAGTCAATGTCGGCGCTGAAGACGCGCGCTCCGTCGTTTGCGAGCAAGGCCGCGAGAGGGCGACCGACGACTTCCGAGCTGAGACGGAGAACCCAGAGAGAGGACGATCAGGCGGGTTCATACGACGTAGGAGAGTACAGAATAACAATCTCACCGGTTGATGACGAGGATCGTGCGTCCATAGGCACGGTCGCCGTACGCGAGCAGGGTGTTATAAACGCGACAATGCTCGAGTGTCTTCACGATCGCCAAGGGCGTGCACGGCAGGATTGACTTGACAGTTCCAGGCGGAGGTGCCGCAGATGGAGGAGCGTCGGATAGTGCTGTAGACTTGCCCGCTGGAGCGAGAAGTGAGGCTGGCTGAATATAACGGATGCTGTAATGCGTCGGTGGTTAGGGAGGCTCAAGAGCCTGACAATGTCATATGAGGGAGCACGTACTTGTGGTACAAGTTGTAATGGAACTGGAAGTGCAATCCCTCAACGTCTTTGAAGGGAGATACGACCTGAAGCGGGTTGTTTTAGTAGTCATGCGCTGATGTCGTTCAGCGAACCTGCTGCAAATACTGGTCCTGTAGTAGTGTTAGACACTGAGATTACCCACTAAGCCTCGAAGCTTGCCTGAGTTCCACCGAAAATGGGATAATACACCATTATTCCGTCGACGGCGGCGTCCTCGTTCGCTTCAAGGATTGCCTCCTCAGCTCCTTCGCCTTCAGAAAGCCCACTGTTCGGGATCGCCGCGCCAGTTTCGCGCAGCACAAAGTCAAATCCGAGCTCCGTGCATGCCTTGCGTGTGAACTCGGCATACATGCGCGACGGCGCGCCGGAGGTCGCGAGAATGGCTACAAGCCGAGGAGTGCGAGATCGACCTTCAAGGGCCTTCTTGAGCTCGTCTTGAAACGGTCGCGCGATTGTGTCGCCCTTGAGAAGGATACCCGAGCCTGGTGCGGGTGGCATCGTGGAGATCAAGTAGCCAAGGAGAAATTTTGAGTGTGACGGCGATCTTCGGACCTTCAAGCCACCCACGGGCGCTTCGGGTCTTAGCGGTCGAATCCGGACTTAGGCCAAGTCTGCGACATCGAGCAATCTAAAAGGCACTGCATGGAGAGCTAGCCCATTTATATAACTAAATGCCAGCCTCTCAGACAAACTGACCAATAATCGGTGTTATATTCTTATTTAACCAGCCCCTGTCCTCGGTTATTAGCCCCGGTAGCCCAGTGGTCAAGGCGTCAGCCTTCTACATTTTGAGAAAGCTGAAGATCGCGAGTTCGACCCTCGCTCGGGGTAGCAGATGCTCCTGCGTCCTTTTGCCCCTCTGTCGAAGCGCAAATGCCGTTATTTTGGCTTGGAGTGCTATTTGCAGGTTTTCCAGTCTCCAGTTTGAAATTAAGCGGCGTTGTGAGGTCATGTTGCGTGACGCTGGATCGAATGTTTTTCGGCGCCGCGCGCATGGTTCGCGCGCCTTGACCTCCCCCTACCGCGTTCAAAATGTCCAGTCTAAAGAACGGGCTCAGGGCGTCTCTCGCCAAAATTCTCGACTCGCATCCAGATGACCTGGCTCCCGATGCTGCACGTGACGACAAGCAAGACGAGGAGGAAGAGTCAACTGTGCGCGAGGTGGATCCCTTAGCGTGTATTGAGTGTGAAGGTGCGACCTTTGTAACTGCTGGCGATCGACAAGGGCTGACGGTCTGAGCCAGACCAGCCGGCGCAGGTTCGATGCGAGCAGTGTAATGATCTATTCTGCGACGTGTGTTTCCAAAGCCAGCATCGCAAGGGTTCGCGCAAGGGCCACACAACGACGCCGGTGAAAGGTGCCGACCTTGCTAGACAGGCCGCTGCAACAGCAGCAGCCAATGGAGCAGCAACCGCATCATCAAGCCAGGTGAGTAAGTCGCGGTATTTGGTGGTGATGAGGTGCTCAATTGCGAAGATGGATGTGTCGCAGGACGGTGGTGAGGAGGCCGAACCTCAGCGCGAAGCTCCCCTTGTCCTCGGTCCGCAACCTGACGAACACGCACCCGTCGGTGAATGGTTTGTCGAGCGATCTAGATACATTCCTCTCCGCCTCACTCTCATCGAACGCAAGTACCTCCGCCTGCTCGAAGCTGCCCTCACAGTCAGGTGCGCTTGTCAATTGCTCTGCTCACCTTTACACCACGCTAACTATGTCTTCTCAGCGAATATACCGACAAAATCGACGTCCTGAGCTACAATGTATCCAAGGCGAAACGAATCGTTCATCAGATCAAGGAGCTCTGCACGCTGCTTTCTGGTCTCGTTCTTGCAGCAGACTACAAGCAAGGACAAGAGCTCTTCGCCGACCGCGACTTCGCCTCCAACAGCGATTTCTACCAGTCGATTTTCGAGCTAGGGTGCGTTTGTCGTGCTGCAGCCGCGTGTTCTAGCCTTGCTGACATGACAGGCGCCGTGGTCTGCAGGCGGCGTCATAAGATCATGAACCCAGACAAGATGCGTGAGACGTACGGCAAGCTTATGTACGTCCTCATGGATGCGCAAATACCGGAAATCGGTGATACTCTTGGCTTCAAGTGTGTCGCACCTTTGAAGACGGTGTACACTGTGCTCGAAGCTGCTGGCGCATTGGACATGTTGCGCGACCCGCGGATAGCGACAGCCACCAAGGAGATCATCTCTGAACCTGGCAGCTCTCGCCGTAACATCGACAAATCCATCAAGTTAAAGGAACGGGCCATAGAGCAGCTGTCAACCGAGTACGCCTCGAAAGGCCTCAACACCGAGAAGCTGCGACAGTGCATATACAGCATCGGCGACAACCATGCCTTCCTCCGCGTCAACCGTGACCCGTGCGAGAAGATGATCGGCTACCTGAAGCAGCACTTCACTTCGAGCAAACCGGCGGACGGACGCTCGCTGGCGATTCGGAGTGGGAAGGGTGGCGCGCGGCTCAGTCACGATCACTCGACGCAGTATGCGTATGTGATTCAGAGTCTGACCCTTTGGAGAGAGATCTTGAACGACTTCTTCCACTTGTGGAGTCTCGCGGAGCAGGACCTCACATCAAGCAGCACTATCTATCGGTTGCGCGACACCGGCCAAGGCCTTAACCGCATACAGCCAGCACCCAAAACCTCACGCTCAATGCATGCCATCCTCAACCGTGCGCAACGGAGTATTGGCAGTTGGGTTGGAAGCTCTGTCATTGTACGTTTTCTCCTTCCGCCAAGTCTGGTAGTCCTGACCCACGCCTCCAAATAGCACATGGGCGACCACAACGTACCGAACGCGCTCATGTTCATCGACAAATATTCTCAGATCTACCGCATTCTTCTACCCATCTGCAACACCCTTGCGCAACTTCCGCTGCTCATGGAGAAGCCCGCGCTGAAGCAGTACATCAACGCAGAGTTCGGCTCGCTGGACGGTGCGTTTGTCGCGATCCTAGGCGACTTTTTCCGGTCCGGTTTCGACGGGAGTGGCGCGGACAACTTCTTCGACGCCGGGTCATGCATCGATGGGCGTCTGACGAGCGCCTGGAATTGGTGCTCGAACATCGAGAAGAAGAAGTTCTTCCAGCTATTCCTGTTGACGGGGTTCACGAGCTTTGATTTCTAGATGTTGTGTGTGTGGGACCATTCAGTTGTTGCGCGTGTCGTGGCTTTGCTCAAATACACGCTGCTGTTTGCAAATCAACCCCACAGCGGCTACCAAAATGTGTCAGTCGCATGCCTAAACTGCGACAGAATCGGCCCACTGCGTCCGACGGCATTAGTCCAGCTCCAGATGACTCGGTCCGTCAGCCCAACACTTCACTATAAATTGTGATCATCGGACCGTGCTGTTGGCCCAACTACCGCGTTCTCCATTTTGTGACTATGGCGTCGCTGCCAGATGTCGACGTGAAGGTCCTCGGCCTGCAGGCCACGCCACCAGCTGTGGTTCCAAGTCCACCACTAGTCAACGGCGCGCCAGTCAGCTTAATCAAACTCACTCGCGCGGGGCTCTCTGCCTCTCCATATCTCGAGCCGTGGATCACGATGGTGAATCGCGTCTATACTGATTCGTTCGACCCGGCCTACGTCTCACATTCATGGAACCGCCTTGACTCGGCCGCTCAGCTCCTGCGCGAGCTCAACGACGAATCTATAATATGTTTTCTCGTCCCCGTAGAATCGAGTGACCTTCGCGTGCTTGCAAGCGTCTGCGCCCAGCCGTTCGCGCAGCCGACGCAAAAATACTTGGAATCTCTAAATCCTGACCGCAGGGTCTGGCTGCCGCCTCCGACGCCGGAATACCACCCCAATGCGCCGAGGTGGTTCGTCAAGTTTCTGTGCGTGGCACCAGAAATACAACGGCAGGGACTGGCGAGTCGGTTGATGGATTTAATCGAGAGTCCGGTGCGGAAGACTGTCAGAGGGGCTTCGGGCATCGTAGAGGGAGAACACAATGGAGTGGTTCTCGTGCTCTCAGCGTTCAAGGAGACGACCGGAGCGTTTTACACGCGCAAAGGATGGAGGACGGTAGAAGACCGTTGGATGGCGCCAGGGTTCATTGGTAGTCAGACGGGATTCTTTGTAGCGTTCATGGACAGGTACTTGCCTGTGTAAGTACAGTAGCACGAGAACGTTGCCAGAGGTGGATCCGGGCACGTCCCGTACATATATGATTGCGGCAACCGTGACGTTCGGCGCGAATGTCCGACCTCGCTTCGAGTCAGGTGTGCGTGACTCGGCCTACCTTGCCTCCCTGAAATAAAGACCTGGATTCAGCACTATGAGGCAATTCAAGTTCATCTCACGATTCGTTTGGATCTTCGTCAGAATGACGACTGGCCCTGGCACCGAGCCGTTGCTCGTCACTCTGTCGGGCACCGCGCCAGCACCACTACCGAGCCCAGCAGTCCGGGTGAGCGGAATAAAAACCAAGCTACTGAGGCTCACCCGCGCGGAGGCCGCCGTATCTGCATACCTTGAGCCTTGGTTGTCGATGGTCAACGTGGCGTATGTCGACTCCTTCGAACCAGACTACGTTCCGCAATCTTGGAAGCGACTCCCATCCGCAGAGGAACTCCTTCAAAAGCTGAACAACGGAGCAATCATATTTCTCGTTGTTGCAGACCACCCGCACGACCTGCAAGTACTCGCGAGCGTCGTTGCACAACCATACACATCACCTACAGAGGAGGAACGCAAAACACTCGATGACTATCGCACGGCATGGCTGATACCAGAGACACCAGAGTACTACCCCAAAGCACCACGATGGCATCTCAGGTTTTTGTGCGTTGCACCCGAGGTACAGCGCCAAGGGCTGGCAAGTTGGTTGCTGGAGTTGATTGAGGGAGAAGTTCAGCGAACAGCACGAACTGCTGCGTCAACTGCGAAGGCTACCAACGTCATCATTGCCGGAGAAGAGAGTGAGAAGGAGTTAGGAGTGGTAATGGTTATATCGACCTTTAAGGAGACGACAGGTGCTTTTTATATGCGGAAGGGTTGGAGGACAATGGAGGATCGGTGGATGCCGCCTGGATTCATCGGCAGCCAAACTGGCTTCTTTGCTTCCTTCATGGACAAGTATTTACCTCTATAGAATGGTGATCTACCCGGATTCCAACAAGCACTAGCATGATATAACTACATGCATCAGATTTGTGGAATGGGGTGACCTGCGCGAAATTTCCAGCCACACTGACTCCGACGCATACACGCATTCTTCAGACGAGTCTAGTGATCCGTAAGAGAAGTTTCACTCGCCAAAATTCTGGCGAGAGAGGGAGAGGCTGAGCTCTGGCTCCTCCGCTATTGCGCCGAAACGGGCGACAACCTTCCACATCCGTCCAGGGCGCGAACATGAAACATTCAACACAAATCCGCCGTGATAGGGCTAACCGCCCGATATTAGCAAGCAACCAAGCTAGACTGTGACTCGACGCAAACCCTTGTCCACTTACCATGACCGCTGCTCCTGAACTTGTTCTCCCAGTGCCTCCACATGTAAATGGGAGGCCTACGCGGATCATACAACTCGATCTACCAACGCTGGCCAACTCATCACTACTCTCCCCATTTGCCAAGATGGTGCTTGCCGCGTTCAAGGTGTCCTATCGCCAACCATACATCGCTCCAGACTTCCCACGACTCGAATCCGACGAGCAAATCTTGCATGAACTTAAACCAGATGTCATCATTTTTCTCCTCACGCCTGTGGACGACCCAGAAACCGTCCTCGCCAGTGTCGCTGCGCATCCATATCATGCAACTTCTCCT
>Ga0247815_10003103_pt1 | contig 12028 bp, 20 predicted proteins | sample UWRJL194509B1_FD_181014 | JGI IMG/M metagenome (GOLD analysis project Ga0247815, IMG submission 181014) | Plant litter microbial communities from Arlington Agricultural Research Station in Wisconsin, United States - UWRJ-L194-509B-1 | ecosystem: Environmental > Terrestrial > Plant litter >... | reverse complement strand
ACTGTTAGATTGATCTGAGCCCATGGAAGCTTACCAGAGCCACCAGGCCAACACGAAGAATGTGATGAAGGAGAGGACAGTCATTCCACCCTTGATTGGCGTGTTGCCGCTAAGGCCTGCCGACACCGAACGCGTTAGAACCAACGCGTCTGGAACCCTTTCCATGGTTGGACGTACCGGAGAATGTTACAGTCCAGGCTAAGGAAGGGTCTCATGTCAGAAAAGTGCACTATTGTCGCGAGAGAGGGCAGACAACGAACCCAAGTCGAAGAACAGCTGTAGATGAAGGTGAGCACTTGCAGGCACAAGACGGTTTCTCAAGTGATCTCACCTCGAGCCATTCGGGAACTGGCTCGACTCGGTCAAGCGCCCCCGTATTTTCTTCTTCTTCCTCCTCCTCTGGAGGGGCCACAGGGAGGGTCTTCTCATCGAAGTTGGGGTCGTCTTGAATGGGATTGAAAGGCGTCCGGGACCATGGGATGACCTTTTGACGAAGCTCCGCGGCAAGGGCGCGACTGAAGAGAAAACTACATGAGAAACACAAGGACAAATAGCGGGGCTGGTCGTACTCTTCCGGGTTGATCGGGGCGTTGAAGTACGCGGGAATCAAAGGCATCTCGAACCAAAACAGCGGGGGCTGCGAAAGAAGCGGGCAAGATGCAAAGGCAGAAACCCACAATAACTATGGGTCGCTGAGATGAAAAAGAGTCGGAACTTGAGCAGGCGTCTCCATGCTGGCGGACAGTTAAGTACCGGACTCGCATGGCCGGAGTCCCTGTAACATGCACGGCGGTGGTACACGTCCACGGCTGTTCCATACGCGATGCCGCATTGCGAGTCCTGATCATGTCCGTATGGGGCAACTGACCGACTGCATCACATGGCGGCGATGCACCTCCGACATTGTACGCCATTCGCATGCCTTGCAAATTCGTGTCTTGGCTGAATGGCAGTGCGCGGGCCGTAGGTGTAACCACACATCATGGATACAAACGCAGTTGGTACCATGATGTAGTCGTGAGAAAGACAGCCGCTGGACCAACACGCTATTTCGGCCAGGGTTCGGACGAGCAGAGCGGCGACAGAAGCGCCCCGATAGGACTTGCCTGTGACGGTGGCCAAAGTGGAGGTTTGACATGAGAAACAAGCGAAGAGCACCCATGTTGGTGCTCACGCGACGTGTCTACCGGCGATCGATAATCTTCTGCCTCACAAGTCCCGTCATCGCCCTAGCACACATATTCTCAAATGTCCGAATCTACGTTCGAGAGTTCACGCGGTCTACTCGGAATTGACGCGTGAAGACCTGTGGACAAGCTGTGCGATGGAGCTGCAGATGGCCGATGTCAACGCCGGACTGATTCGGTGCGACGGCTGTAGGAGGTGGCCAACAGGGTCGTATTTGTAAGAACTTGGCAGGGCTGCGGCGGTGCACACACCCAAATGTTGCCATGAGACGAACGGGGCGGGCAGTCGTTGGCCGAGAACGGGTTGCTACTCGAGGCAAGCACAAAACACAACAGGCAAAAACGGAAAGTTCCCGGCCAAAGCAGTCGGTGTAATAGATGAAGGCGGCAACACATGTTCGAACGTCGGCGCATGACTTGGAGCCAAATCTACGCAGAGTCACAGACCGGAGGCTGGGAGTAGTCATCTGATCAGAAGAGTGTGACCGCTGCGACTATCCACCAGACTCTTTCTAGAGGGCCGATCCTCAAGCTGCAAGATATGGGGAGCGCTCCGGGCGGTGAGCGAGATCAAGAACACGTCGCCAATTACCGGAGGACGACGTATCCTCACCCTTGACTTGTTTTGTGATGCCTACCGAAATTGTTGGATACGCGCGCTCGCTGCTGCGTCGACGGTCGACATATCTAGTTCTCCTTTTTGTCGTAGTTCTGCTCGTGCTAGTGCCTGTTGTCCGCGTTCCTCAGGATGAACACGTAGGAAGTGTTGACGACTTGCACGCGCTCGTGTATGCTTTGGAGCGTGCCCACGCCTCTGGAAAGGCTACAGTTGAAATCCCTGCCGAACCATCTGATGCTGCGTGGGCGCATGCTGCTGGCGAGACAGACATCAAAGTCTGGCGCGCAGCGGCGCAAACTATATTCCAGCGGAAGCCCGTAGTGGTCAGTCTGAACCTACATCTCATCAGCGACGACAAGCTTACAAGACTGCCTATACAGACATTCTCCAAAAGCTATTGCGGGTAAGTCCTTGTGAGTCTCATGAACACAAAACCCTTCATGATGCGGCATCGCCCCTGCGCAAACGTCATAGCTATTCTCGCCGGGCCAAAGATCTGCTGGCAACATTCTCGTTGAAGCCGGCGCCATTTATCATTGAGTTGGACCTGCGTGGCAAGTGCTGCGCCTGTCGCTCGTTGAACAGCCATTGATGATTTGACAGACGACGGCCCCGCTATCCAAGAACTCCTTCACAAGCTGACAGGACGCGGCACTGTTCCAAATGTGATCGTAGGCGGCAAGTCCATTGGCGGCGCGGATGATGTTACCTCATTGCATGCGGCTGGAGGCCTTGCGCCCGTGCTCAACAAGGCGCTGGCGGCCGCGAAGAAACACTAGGCAGTTGTAAAGACATGCATTAAAAGAACCTTGTTGTTTGACTTAGCGGTGCTTTAGCCGAATTCGCGCCGGCTGTGTTTGAGGTCGGCGGACCGGAATGAGCAGCCTTGTCCTCTCTTCTTCCCGTTTTACGGTCGCGCGGCCATCTGTCAATCCACCCTCCTTAGACCCACTTACATTCCTAGAGCACTTTTGCACCCCGCTTATAGTCCTTGGGCTTCTCTCATGCACGCTCGCAAACCTAGCGCGACCGTTCGCCGCCCAGCCATGCCCTACGATCCCCGCTCTCAACCCAACTCGCTCTCTGCAGCAGTCACAAAGCTGTTGCCAAGGAGGACGTATTCGCCCTCCAAGGTCCGCGGCTTTGCTCTCATGGCTCTTGCTTGCGTATCGCTCGTCGCGACAACGTTCATCATGCACGCATGGCTCTTCGCGCCCGCTCCAGCTGTTCAGCTTCACCATCAGCACAGTTTCCCGGTGGTGAGACGAGACCAGGACGCCCATCTGGGGTCAAAGTATCGGGCCAACAGTCACCAGCGAGCGGTCGCACTGCCATCTGGTACCGCGTGGAGTTTTGCCCAGCATCCAGAAATGGAGCTCGGTGCTGTCGTCGCCTTCATCACACTGCTCGCATCTAATTCACTGCCGCTGACGATCGACCCGTCACATCACATCGATCCCGAGCTGGTCCTCGGCTTCAACACGCACGCCGCCGACACCAAAGTCCAACGCGAGGTCGAGGCCATCATCGAGGATACATGGACACATAATCCAGTCGTGATTTTTTCAGAGGTGCGTCTCGGCCCCATCGCCGCGCCGACTATCGTGCCGCGCACTATTCCCTCTTGAATGCTGAATGCTGATCCGCCGCGTCTCATGCTAGCTGCATTCAATGGTCTCGCCCGCCGCGCGTGAGGCAAAGTCTATCATTGGTGAATACCGACTCTTCCCCCAGCCTACTGTCCTTGAGGTCGACGAGCGAGTCGATGCTACCGTCCTCCGCCCGCTTCTGCGCCGACTCACTGGCGCCGAGCAACTACCCGTTGTTATCATTGGAGGCAAGGCTTACACATCGATCGAGGAACTGCGCGAAGCTCGCGACGACGGGTCCCTTGCCCTGGCAATCACTCATTCGGCTGCGACAATAGACGGTGCTCTGTTGCGCAAGAAGAAGAAACATTAAACTCCACACCGCCACCCCCACCGCCGGCTATGGGGCCTTACGACGCGCACAACGGCGCATCGGTCGTCTAGCAAACGTACCCTTGCCCTTGGAAGGAATCTACTCAATCTTGTACCGCCTACTCACGCTGATGGTGGAGTGACCGCAGCGCGGCACACCGCTTCCGATCATAATGCCATCTCCTCGACCTGCTCTTGCCATCTCGCACGTCTATCACACCACCATCGTCTTGCATAGTATATCTGTATTGCTCGGCCGCTGTATGCGCAATGTTCACTTAACTTATCGCGCTCTCGGGCTTCCACGTAGACACTCAGGTGTTCGCCACATCCACAATACAATTGCTGCATTGTACTTCCGACCGCTGTGGAGCTCCACGAGGGCATTCCAGCTTAGAAGCCATATTGTCAGCCAACCAAGCTCCGTCCAACCGATTGTCACGTCACGCCAAGCGTCTTCGTCTCTGGCGTCGGACAAGCGATAAGAAAAGCCCGGCAGCGTCTTGTCCGTGCGATCTAAACCGCGTTATCATCGCCACTAGTCGCACAAGCCGCGCTGACCATGCTACCCCTCTAATTTTTTTCTCACCGAAGGGTTGGACATTGAGGCGGTCAGAAGCCTGATTGCGGCCCGAAGAGGCGCACCGAGATCCACTTCGTGACGTCGTATTGCCATTAGCTCCCGCGACGAGACTTTCTGGCGTATCGGCGCGGTGTCGGGAAAAAGCAGATTGTCGACATGTGACAGGATCGGCATTTGCGAACGTTTGAAACAGGGACCGAAACTTTGTCTGAAATGTGGCGACCGAGAACGCCGATAAAACGCAGCCACCCGAGTCAGTATGACCACTTGCCAGATTCATGCGTATGACCGCGATGTTTGGAGGCTGCTTTAGGCAATGGCGACTTCTGCGGACTGTGAAAACGTGTTTGGTCCCGCAAGTGTCTCACTCTCCTTGCGTTCTCTCGCAATTTACCTGCTACCGACGCCGTCTATTTGAAACGCATTCCTTGATACAGACTAGTTACATAGCTCTCAGGTGCTTGATATCGCCGCACTCTGTACACCACGATGGGCGTCATGCATAGCATTGTCGTCGACTGTCGCAAGGTCGTTGCAGGCTACAAGGAGGTCAGCACTCGAGTATATCGCGATCCAGGACTACCCACCCCCATTCTATGTCGGTCATTCTGGATGACCCCACCGGTAGAGCTTCCCAAGCCACCGGACGGACTGCCTGAGTTCGCAGATATCGTGATTATTGGAACTGGAATCACAGGCGCGAGCATCGCACGCACGATTATGGCAGTGTTTCGAGCCAAGCTAGGCGCAGATCTGGATCTGAAGTTGAAGGTTGTGGTGCTGGATGCGCGCGATGCCTGCGAGGGTGCTACTGGGCGAAATGGTGGCCATATCAAGTGAGGAACTATCTTTGCCACCAGACGTGGACCGCTGATGGTACCTAGACCAGGTCTTTACGAAGAGTACCCATGGCTGAAGCGTACACACGGGGCAGATGCAGCTAAAAAGATCTTGCAATTCAGGCTGGCTCACGTTCACGAGACCATTCGTGTTGCTGAGAAAGAGGGCGTGTTGGACGCGACTGGTGCACGTGAGGTAGAAGGCATCGACGTCTTCACGAATGCAGAGACCTTTGAGACATTCAAAGAGCGGTTCATCGAGTGGGAGCGAGAGGCACCGCTCCAAGCTAAAGGCTTCACGGTTTACGAGGCTGAAGAGGCTCGGCAGGTATTTCTCCTCCGTTTATTCGGCGGCAACGATATGCTCTGATACAGTGCAGAAATTTGGTCTCTCCGAAGAGTGCAAAGGCGCCATTGCCGGGCTAGCAGGAGCGTTACATCCCTACCGCCTCATTACGGCAATCTGGAAGCGGCTAGCATCGGATTACCCTGAACAGTACGTCCATCGTCACAGTTCTGCACGAACTGACGTACAGTAACCAGCTTTTCACTGTTCACGCGAACCGCTTGCACAAACATTGTTGCGGGACCGGAAACCTACAGTGTCGAGACCTCGAGGGGTACGATCCAGACTACACACGTCGTCCACGCGTGCAACGCGTACTCTGGTCATCTCCTTCCCAAGATGCGCGGAAAACTCTTCCCACTGCGAGCCACATGTACCGCCCAACGGCCCGGGCAGTCCGTCTCAGCCAGCACTCTCGATGGCGCGCGTTCGTGGCTCTTCTTCAACAAACAAGAGTCTTACGAGTATGTCTCTCAACTCCCAGGGCCGGGTGGCGAGATTATCATCGGCGGCGGGAATTCGTTGCTAAATGACGGCATGCTCGAGGCTGGAAACGCGGACGACTCAACTCCCAATACGCTCGTGGCCACTTACCTTGGAGGGATCCTTCCCATCTTCTTCGGCTCGAATTGGGGGCGCGAAGCCGACTACCCTGATGCTGAAGACAATTTATGGACCGCTGGTCGCGTCAAATCGACATGGAGTGGCATTGTATGCATCAGCGCTGATCGCAATCCGTGGGTTGGTAGGATTCCATCTTGTGTTGCGGGGCGCAAGGCGCCAGCCGCAGTGGATCGACCGGATAGAGTGAAGACGGCGGCACCGGGTGAATGGATCGCGGCTGGGTATGATGGAGACGGGATGGCGAGTGCACTCCTTTGCGGGCGAGCATTGGCGTACATGATACTCGATAAAGCACAGAGTCACGGTGTCAGCGGATGGTTCCCGGAGCCGCTACTCATTACAGAAAAGCGGTGGTCGAAAGCCAATCCAGCTCGCATCCTTGATGATTGGTGAAGTGACAACTTGAGCTTCGCAAGGTGTGAAGGAATAACCAAAGTTCTGGTTTGTAGAACACCGTAAATCCAAGATAATACAAACTGCCAAATCCAACTGTCTCGTAATATGTCAGTTTACACGCTCTCCTGACTGCCGTTGAGTGGCTGGCGCTCGGCCTCGGTGTTGGTCGTAGCCTCAACGCGGCGCACGAAGACCGCGCTGTATGCGCTCTTGATGACCCAAAGCATCGACAAGATGGCGAAGACCAGAGCTGACCAGTGAATGAACGGCACTTGCTGGTCTGAAGAAGGATGAGTTCACACCTCTCCACAGGAACTGGGTGCGTACGGTCAAAGATCGCAAAGAGCACCCAAGTAATAGCAATTGAGCCAGCGATATCGCCTTCGGCACTCCCAAAGGCATAGGCGGCGCTGGTAGATTCGAGGAACAGAAGGCTCAGGAAGACGAAAATGTAGGTCCAGACGCCGGCCCTGTGAAGGTGTGGTGAGCTACAGTTCGTTCCTAGTCGCGCAGACTCACTTCTGGTGGATGTTGATACCAAATGCCTCAAATCCGCTGAGGATTATCATAACGGTGGCCCAACCATGGAAAAGGCCAAAGGGCAGGTGTATCCAGACTGTAGAGCGAGTCAGCCCATGGTACCAACAGCTGCGCATGCGCCAAGTAAGGACACGCGTAACAAACGGGCACGCACTTTCGTCGTTGAGCGACTCGCTGCGATGATAGCGCTTGACGATGTAATAGACGTGACTGACTGCGCTGGCAACAAGCAGGCTGACAATGAAGGCGACTACATAGTGGCCACGGTACCTGGCATGCGAATATATCGCATTCAGGACCGCGACAAGTGGGAAACGCCAGCTGATGCCCTTGATAATGGTGCGCGCGCCGGCTGGGAACCATGCATACACCACGAACCCAAACAGGAGGACGTGCACCAATGACCAGATCGCATATGCCCAGGTGGCTGGTGTGAAGTAGGTCTCACGGTGAATGCGATAGACGTCCTGAAGAAGTAGTAAGTTGGACGCGTCGAAACACGCCAAAGAAGTGGCGCACTTCTGGGTTCGCGGCGGCATATATATTCGCTCCGAGGAACAAAAAGTACACAACTGTGTTGACTACCTGGTACGGTCAGCAGGATGTTTGGCCACCGTAGTGGCTTTGGCACCTTGAGAAGCAAGTCTTCGCTCCACGACATGGCTCGCGATAAGTACAGCGCGCGAAGGAACTAAGCCAAGCGACGGACGATCCCGCGCGGAGTCTTAACGCGCCTCTACCTTCTTACAGCTCACCTTCCTCTCACTCACTCCTCGAAGCCGTGTCGCGCTATGAATCACGCTTTAGGCGGACCACCTGAAGCAGGACCCAGCTCGCATCCTCTCAATGTCTTGCCAATGGATGTGATACCCCCTCCAGCAGTTGTGAATGGTGTCGCCCCCGATCACCTGCCTGGTCAATCTCGCAACTCATCTATCTCTGGATATGTGTATGACCCGCTCATGATGCTACATAAGAGCGCTGAAGACGACGGTGACGACAACGACGATGGACATCCAGAAGTTCCCCAACGCATCGAGTCCATCCACAACGCCTTCAAGGCCGCCGGCTTGATACCGCAGCGTATGACCAGGATAGCCACACGCCCCGTAGAACATGGAGAATGCATCTTAGTTCACAGCGAGGATCTTTGGGAACGCGTGCTCTCGATTCAACGTAAGTATTACAACTATTCGTTTGGGACATGCGGCATTTGTTAACCGCCTCGTGCACTTGGTTAGACATGTCGGCGGAAGTGATGCAGAGCTCGGCAACGTACTACGAACACCTGTCACTCTATGTGCATGAGTCAACGACACAGTGCGCACGACTGAGCTGTGGGTCGACTATCGAGGCTGTCAAAGCTGTCGCGTCGGGGAGAATGCGCAACGCCTTTGCAATTGTTCGACCACCTGGCCATCACGCTGAACCAGAGGAACACATGGGTTTCTGCTTCTTTAACAACGTCGCAGTTGCCGTTCGGGTCGCACAGCAGGAGAATCTGGCAAAGAAGGTGCTTATTCTCGACTGGTAAGTCCATCTTTCCTCCAAACGGCGCTCCTTCCTCATCCTACACCAGGGACGTACATCACGGTTAGTTGAAGAAGACCTCGCATCTCATTGGTAACTCATTTCACCGCAAAGGTAACGGAACGCAGCGAGCCTTCTGGGATGATCCAACTGTCCTCTACATGTCTCTCCACCGGTATGACGGTGGTGCCTTCTATCCAGGTGGCTCCTTCGGTAGCTTGGAGATGTGTGGCGAGGGACCTGGAATGGGGACGTGCGTGCTCTAATCCATCCCGTGCGGCTCCTACCCATCTGACTTGCTCCAGGTCGGTTAACGTCCCTTGGCCCGAGCCTGGCATGGGCGACGCAGATTATTTGTATGCGTTCCAAACCATCATCATGCCTATCGCATATGAGTTTGCGCCAGACCTTGTTATCAGTGAGAGCCATCAATGCATCCACAACGCCGTCAATGCTAACTTACTCTACAGTCTCTGCTGGCTTCGACGCTGCTGCAGGCGACCCGCTGGGGATGTGCAACGTCACCCCGACTGGATATGCGCATATGACATATATGTTGTCGAGTCTTGCCGGCGGCAAGTGCTGTGTTGTCCTCGAGGCACGTCTTGCACCTTCGTATGTACCACTCCACTAAATAGCTTCTAGGGTGGGTACAAGCTCGACGCTATCGCTCACTCAGCTGTTGCGGTGGCAAAAGTCTTGGTCGGTGAGGCGCCACCACCCTTACCGCCAATGGTTGCGAGTGAGGTAGCAACGCAGACAGTGTGGTTGTGCTCGCAGGTGCAGAGTCGGCACTGGAAGAGTATCACGCCGCAAGGGTTGCAGCCACCGGAAGGTTTGCATTCTCGCTCAGTCATATGCTTTCTCATGCTGACACGTTCTCAGAATTGGCAGATGCTACGTTCACCGTGTCTGGCAAGTTCATTAGCGCGTCTTGTGGCGATATCCAATCGTCTTATGCTGCGTCCTCAGATATACTGACAGTTCATCGCGCACGACATCTATACGACATGTACAACATGCTGGATATCCCTTTCTCCGACCCAACCATGAAACAGCACTTCAAAGGGCAGTGTCTCTGCAGGTGAGTGTTAAACTCAGATAGAAACACATGGCTGACTGTCTGCTGCCAGCTCGGACATCTTCTCCAACACGAATACAACACTCGTGCTTGTTCATGATCTGTGAGCGGGCCGTGTTCATGACGCGATCGGCTGGCTCATGTACACGACAGTGGTGACCTGCGCCTGCAGCACCGTACCGTCGCCAGCATTGATGTTGACATTGAAAAGTCGTACATGGTATGCGAATGATCAAAGCGAGCGGTAGGAAAGCGGAACAGATTACTTACGCTCGCAGTTGGATGCGACAGATCGCGTCATCAAATGGGCGTTAGAGAAGGGCTGGGCCGTCCTTGATCTCAGTGTCATGGACAAGCCTGTACAAAGCTCAAGTCGCGTGGATTCAGTCAAGGCAGCGGAGAAGAGAGTCGGTGCCGTCCTCGAGCATGTTTGGGATAATTACTTGCAGTGCGTCATGCACATACCGAGCGATCGGAATTCACTCACCTGTTGCCCCAGAATTGGCGACAGCAAGAACGTTGTTCTCATGTCATATGGCCTCGGGATGGGCGCGGTCAATCATCTTCTTAAATCCAGGGGTATGTCGGCGTCTGCGGAGCCGATCCGTCACTAGGTTGCTGTGGTCAATTCTAAACTGCCCGATCATAGTTGTCACAGACAAAGCACGCGCAACCGTCCACGTGATCGGGCACGACACATGGCCGGTCCTTTCAAATTTGTCGCAGACTATGCAGGAATGGTGGAAGGCGGTGGGTTGGGTTGCGCAACTCCGAGAACTCCGTCGACTGACAGGCCCATGTCTGCAGAACTCTCTCACCGTACTGAATGCCAACCACCCAAATCTTCAAGAGAAGAAGCTCAAAAAGCGGCTGGGGCAGCACATCGCTCTCGGTGCGTGAGCTCAGCTGGAGGCATCCAGTATCGTTGTTCTGTTCGGCTGATGCTCGCCAACAGACCAACCTCAACTGGTCAAGTTGTTGGCCAGCGCTGTTCCACAAATTGAGACGTTCCTTCAGTCGAAACTGCGCTTTACAGGCAACTTCAATGTGCCTTCGCTGTGGGATTCGGACATTCCAAGCGTGCAAGCGGTTGCAGCGTGATGGGATGCCGCGTGATGTCATGCAGGCTTTGACAAATTCACGTTTCTGCGATATACTGTACATTTGATAGCGCTCGATGTATCACGTCGCTTTGAAAGCCTTCAGCGGGGGTCGTCAAGGCCCTTGTACCTTGTGCGGCCGGTGGAGGCGATGAAATGAACTTTTGCCCGGCGGCATTGCGACAGCTCCGCTAGGGTTCTCTCCCTCTTCCGAACGGGCACTCGCATACCCGTCACGTCTGCACCTTCCAGTGCAGTCATTTGGCCCGGTCCTACCGCCGTCATTCGTTCCATCTGCCGCATCTTTGCCGTCGCCGTGTCGTCAGCGGCCTTCATCCGTAGCGTAGCGGAGTTGACTGCATATTGACATTGCCTTCTCGTCCTCTCTCCACCCACCACCCCGGCCGCCGTCACCCCGCGACCGCTGCACGAACATCGACTTACACCCCTCTACTGGCTCCCCGAAGCTGGGAAACGACCACTCTCCTTTTGCTACGGACTAGCAGCCCGCCATGCTATACTTAACAGGAGACAAGTTCGCTATATGTGAGCGCCTTGCCGTTGCATGCCCTTATAACAAGCTACGATGCTAACTGCGCTCTTTTCTAGTCGTGCCATTAGGTGTCATCGGGTGAGCTGAGCCGCTGAGCCGGTGTGCGGGCTGAGCGGGGTGCTGACGAAACCCACGGGCAGGTTCTACCGGTACCTATGGTTCTCGATCCGCATGTTCGCAGCATGGGTCTACAAAGCAATTCCTGTACCAGAAAATCCAACTTACATCGCGTCTGAGGACGTTACCATCATCGTGCCGACAATTGATGCCGGCGAAGAATTCAAGGAGGCGGCCCACAGCTGGCTCGTTGGCGACCCTAAGGAAATCGTTATCATCACCGAGGAGAAGATGAAGGGGCCTCTACAGGACCTCGCCAATGCTGTCAACCCCAACAAAATCCGCGTCGAAACCGTGCCCTACGCTAACAAACGACTTCAAATGAGCCACGGCATCAAGTGCGCGACAACCGACATCATCGTCTTCGCCGACGACGACGCCATCTGGCCGCCGACCATGTTGCCCTCCATGCTTGCCCCGTTCGAAGACCAGAGAGTTGGTGGTGTCGGCACGTCGCAGGCGGTTATCGCCGTTGGCAAGACTATGACTGTCTGGGAGGTCCTCGCCGCCTTCCGCCTCACCATTCGCAACATCGAAATTGCCTCCGCAACA
>Ga0247815_10003102_pt1 | contig 12028 bp, 8 predicted proteins | sample UWRJL194509B1_FD_181014 | JGI IMG/M metagenome (GOLD analysis project Ga0247815, IMG submission 181014) | Plant litter microbial communities from Arlington Agricultural Research Station in Wisconsin, United States - UWRJ-L194-509B-1 | ecosystem: Environmental > Terrestrial > Plant litter >... | reverse complement strand
TGGCTTGGTTTACCAGCGGCCAGCTCCCCAACCACCGGAAGCCCGGTCAGCAACCCTATATCCTGACGCGAAACTACCCTGGTTTGCAGTTCTCCCTTCGCATTAATAAGCACTACACCTAAAATACCACCACCTAGTAACGCCGCCAGATACACAAGCCTTACATTAGGGCTCACAGGAACAAGGGAAGCTTGTGGAGAACTTACAATTTTACTGCCCGCTCCATCGGCCAGGTATAAAAGGGAAATTTCTTCTTTTTTCTGCAGCAGATAAGTGTAAATGTTATTTTTAATCTGTTGCTGCCGGGTGATGGCCAGTAGTTGACGTTCGGTTCCCGGCATTGATTTTAGGACCGAAGAATAACTCCCTGTTGTGGCAGACAAGTTCGATTTACTGGCGCTCAAACTGCTCCGCTGATTTAAAAGGTTTTGCAGGATCTGAGCTTTTACTTTTTCAATCTGATCCTGGTAAGCAACAAAAACCGGGTTATTCTCTCCGGTATTTTTACGGAGGCCTTCGGCATTCATCTGTAAGTTATACATGTCTTTTACCATATCAGCGAGTTGCCCATCATTTAGTCCTGCGGTTGATGGCGCCAGGCCGGCACCAACCTCACCAGACCGTACGTATCTTTCGATCTGGTCCAGCACAGATAACTGCATACTGAGTTCTCCTGCTTTTTGACTATTAACGCTTACATTTTCAAGATATAACCTTCCCTGCGTAGTTACATCAACTGCACCGGTCGCCGCGCGGTATTGCTCCAGTTCACTTTCTATGCCAGATAACTGATTACCTACGGTAGCCAGGCGCCGGTCGATAAATGCGATGGTACTGGCAGCAATTTTTCTGCGTTCGGCAGTCATTGACGAATTGTAGACCTTGAGCAATTCATTCAGGATTTCTTCACCCCGTTGTGGCACTTCATCTGTTAAGCTGATTTGCAGTATCGTTGAAAGTTTATTTGCCTCAGCCACTTTAATCCTGCGGCCCAGCGCAGCAGCGGCCTGCTTAGGTGGTATAAGGTTAAAATACAGCGGCCGCGTATCAGCATGGGATCTCAAATGCGGATTTTGCCTGAACTGCAACACACCATAGGGTGTCTTGAGCCATTGGTTAAGGGGATATTGCTGACGACCAATTTGTACATGACGGTTGCGGTATCCAAAATCAAGACGGGTCTTTTTCCTGATCGACTGAGGATTCAACGCCAATAGCAAAACGGGGGAGCTATGATATGCCGGCTTACCATCCGGGAACTGATCCTCTGCCACCGGAGCATATAAACGGGTATTTTTAACAACCTGCTGCAGCATAGGTGCCGACTGTATCACCTCTTTTTCATTTTCGAGGGTCTTCTTAGGGAGAATAGACGTTAAGGGCTGCTCTTTGTTATTATCTGCTGAGTTATCCTGCTCATGTATCAGTATTCGGGCGGTGATAGCGTAAAGCGGCAATGTAAATTTCATGTATAACCATGCACAACATAGGGTGATCAGAATTAATACAGAAAATAGTGGCCCGTACGAAAGATACCTGTTTGGCACAATACCCCTGTCACTGGTAGGCTTTGCTGTAGCTGAAATTTTTCTGGTGAACTCCATAAGCGCAGGCCTTTAGTTATTTAGCTTAAAAAATCAAGTTATAACACTGATATTGAATATATTAATAATCATAATTTTAATTATATCCACAGACTTGTGGCCAAAAAGCGTGCTAAAAAACGGAATCGATTAAATTCAATAAAAAAACAATTTAAACCATACTGGAGGCCCACATCTGAGGGTACCGCCAACGTAATAATGATGCTCGCTATTGATTTATGCCCCAAATTATTTGTAATCTTCCACATTTTGTGTATTTTTGGGTAAATTATGCAACACTTAAGCATCAATACTTACTTCGCCTGGCTTCAGAGATTTTAATTTTCCCTAATCCTTAATTCCGATGAAGTTTATACTAATCATTAACCTGACAGTTTTAGCCCTTTTATCCTGCAGCAAAGAAAAAATCACCCAAACCCCACAACAGCAGGATGCTGTAGCTACCAAAGCTACCAGCTCGCAGAGCTTTTATTCATATGGCCTAAAAGGTGACGGTAATTCTGATGATACCGATGCCCTGCAAAAACTACTCAATGAATCTGAAACCATATACCTTAAATCAGGTACATATATTATTAATCAAACCATTAGCATCAAGGCCGGACGAAAAATTTATGGCGAAACCGGAACAGTTATTAAGGCAGGGCCCAAGATGACAGGTACCCTGCTCAGCAATGGCAGATATTTCATCATCAGCAATGCAGACAATGTACTAATCCATCAACTCAAATTTACACAATCAGACGCCGCCTATCAATGGAGCAACTGGAGCAATGCCTGCATTTTTGTACAGGACAGTAAAAATACGGTGATCGAATATAGCAATTTCAACTTTCACCTACCCTACAGCACATCAGGCATGGAATCCGTATGGGTAAGTGGCACCAAATCGCTAAACACAAGCATCAGAAACAACCAAATCAACACCCTTGGAATAAAGTATGCTGAAAATGGTGCAGATGCAACGGTGGTTGAAGGCAATACACTGATAAACGCCTATTCAAATGCACTTACCGCAAACGGAAACCACAGTTCTGACTATTCGTCTGGATGCAGGCTAACAAACAATACCATTACCAATGCCGGCCGAATGGGAATTGAGGACTGGGGAAAAGTAGACGGTAGCATCATTGAACGGAACCACATTACCGGCACTGGTAAAGACCCTAAACAAGCTTTGGATGGGATAGGGCTTTCTGCCGTAGGGACCAATACAAAAATAACCAGCAACGTTATTTCAGATTCGAAACTTTACTGTATTGAAGTACGGGGCAACTATGCGCCAATTGTTACCGGTAATCAGCTAGATAAAAGTGGCACTGCCACGGGAATAATACTTAACCTGACGTTCCCTGTTCCTGAAAAGGTGAAGCCTGACACCTATGCTTCCATTTCAGGGAACAAACTTAAAGGCTGCCGGATTGGGCTGCACGTTTTCGGAGACTATACAGGTTATGCCAGGATACAACAAAATGTTTTTACAGATAATCAAAACAGCGGCATCAGTATTGAAAGCGGCGCCCGCACCTATCAGCTTGAAATCGGCAATAACCGGTTTAGTTATTATGCACCGGCATCGCAAGACAGGTTTGCCGTATTTACGTACACCAAATATGCACCTCAAACTGCCAATCAACTAATTAAGCTTTCTAATGACACCATCACTTATGCCACTTCGGCAGCAAAAGGTCAGGGCGTGGATATGGGCTTTGTCATCAGGACCGACAAGGCGGTAATATCTGGTAACGTAGTACAAGGTAACAACAATAAATCTGCTAAAGGAGTGCCAGTGTATGCTTTTACGGCATACGGTGCTAAACCTATGGGCGTACAGTTCCTTAATAACAAAATTTACGGTGCAACTACTGATCTGAGCGGTTATGTCAACAAAGTTAGTACCGGCAATAACTTCTGATTATTGAACGTTGAATCAGAATAGATGTAAAGTAATTTAAAATTCACGGTTAACTTTCGTAAATTTGAGCTAAACACACGAATACGGATGCCTTATTATATAAAAAAGCTGCTGTCATTAAAAACGGCTGTTGCCGCACTATTTATTGCTACCTCGAGCTGCGCCTACGCACAGACTGTTCCAGTTTTGCCCTCGTCGCCCCCACCAGTTGTACAACTGGCACCGGCAAATAAACCGATGACCATTGTAGTTGATGCCGGCCATGGCGGAAAAGACGGATCAACCAGGGGCCTGTTTTCAAGAGAGAAAGACGTTGCCCTGCAGGTAGCACTTGCCTTGGGACAAACCATCGAAAAAGAGATTCCGGGATGTAAAGTGATTTACACACGTACGGAAGATGTTTTTATACCTTTGTACGAGCGGATTGATATTGCCAACAGGGCCCATGCCGATCTTTTCATTTCCATACACTGTAATTCTATGCCATCCAATATGAGGGGGCGAACCGGGGTAAGCGGCGTTGAAACACTTGTTTCTGGTTCAGGAAGATTAGGAGAACAGGATGCAGCAGTGAGGGAGAATGCGTCCATCCTTTTGGAGAAAGATTACAAAGATAATTATGAGGGATATAATCCAAACGACCCTGAAAGTTTTATCATCCTCTCGCTGATGAAAAACGCATACCGCCGCCAGAGTATTAAATTGGCAGGACTTATTCAGCAGCAATATATTAAAGTGGGACGTGTAGACCGCGGCGTGAAAGAACAAAGCCTGGCAGTCTTAGCCAAAGCGGGCATGCCAGCAGTACTTACTGAAATAGGCTTTATCAGTAACCCAACAGAAGAAGAATACATTAACTCCCTGGAAGGAAGGGAAGAGATTGTACAAAACATCAAAAATGCCATCCTGGAATACAATAAACAGATGATCATAAACTAAAAAAAGGCCGGTTGCCCGGCCTTTTTTATTATTAACTGTTATTACCTATTATTACCTTTGACATCCATCCTCAGGTAAGTTCTTGATTCAATTATATTGCATTCTCATCAAAATCGCTACTAAAACTGCTCCAATAGCTAAATCGGTTTATATCTTCACAATATTCCGTAAAAAAAAAATTAAGTGCAACAATTTTTGAAATAAAAGTCTCGAATTTGTAACTTTTGTAATATGATCAATATTTTAAGGCAAAAATTATATTTTAAATAATTAAACTGAAATATACCTAGTCGATTTTATCATATTTTTAATCGAAATAAATGTTAAAACACTGGCATACAACTAAATCCAACATTGTTCTGTAAATTAAATCATTACAGGCACATATCCGTCATTTTACGCGCGTTATTTTGCAATAATAATATTAAAAGAGGCCAAAAAACCACTCGCCCAGCATCAATAACAGATAAATTGTTAATGATAACACAGCAAGCATAATTACAAGTGCCAAAATCACCGTATTTCTTCCACTACCTTCATGTTTACCTTCAATATAGTGCTCTTTCATCAAATTAAGGTTACGGCTGTTGGCTTTAAAATAAAAATCAAAAACCTGACCGATAAATGGGATGGCACCGATAGTTGCGTCAAGCAGGATATTGATGCTCATCAACACCACAAGTTTGTTTCCCGCCCCCTTTTTTGCCATGGTCAATAACAGTCCGGCAGAGATAACAAACCCGGTCATATCACCCAAAAATGGTACAAGGTTCATTATTGGGTCCAGACCAAACCTGAACTTTGTTCCGGGTATACGGAACTGCTCATCTAAAAGGTAAACCAATCGCTTTACCACTACCATTCCGGGTTTTTCAAATAAATTACTGTACTCAGGTTTTTCTGGCATTCTACTATAACTGTGTTGCATAGAAAATTGTTTCAATATCAGGTCAGATGAATACTGGCTGTAGCGCAATTTTGTCAATGCCAACCATCTGCCAGGTAACATTTTCGATTCTTAATATAAAAGCCCGTTTGATAAATAATCTTTAACTTTGTTATGCGTTATTGCGATAGATCATACCGATATGAAACCATTCAAATATTTAAGTGCTGTTTTGCTCCTGTCTCTGCTCACCTTCACTGCTATGGCACAGGATGCTGTGGTGATCTCGGATGGCGACTTCATCCGCGGAACGATACAAGGAACCGATTACCTTACTGTAGGAATAAAAAAAGATAACGATGAAATCCAGCAGTTCTATGCTAAAGATATCAAGGAATTTCACTGGAACGGGGAAACCTTTGTCAGCAAGCCCTTTGTAAGTCACAATAAAACCGAATACCGTTTTTTTAAACTGGTAGAAAGCGGCCCGGTAAACCTGTATTCTATGGGCGGGGCTACCATTGTAGAGAAAAAACGGAGAAAGGTTCGTTTTATGCCATCTATTGGGCTGGGTATTGGCACCGGTGGTTACCGCGGGTTTGGCTTTGGCGGCGGCATAAGCGTTGGTGGCAGCAACTATGACGGCGACGAACGCCCGAAACCACAAAGACATGCGTTGTATTATATTGAAAAACCGGGAACAGGAAGTATGCTGGAAATTACGCCCAGCCAGGATAATTATAATGCTAACAATGAATATATTAAAGGTACGCTACTGGAAAAATTTTCTGACGACCAGGACCTCACTGCAAAAATAAGGGCGATGAACAGTTTCGATGTGAAGAGCATACAGTCACTCGTTAAAAGCTATAACTCGGTTCATGACATCAGCAATCGCTCCAGCAGTACCAGTAATTAATTACAGATATTACAAACATTTATCAGGATGTATGCTGAATCGCATACATCTGTGCCATAACCCCTTTCAGGTTTGTATATAATTTTTTGTACAAACCAAAATATTGCTGATATACTAAATGCCTGGCCGCATCCGGTTCAATAATGGTATTTTCTTCCGCCAAAGGCGAAGGATAAACATCACTGATTCCAGTTGCTTTTACAGCAAGGTATGCGGCGCCTACGGCAGATGCATCCTCTGTTCTGGCGAGCACAAGCTTTTTGCCAGTGATGTCTGCCATGATTTGCAGCCATACCGACGAAGAAACAAAGCCTCCGCTTACATTTAGCTGGTCTACAACCTGTCCTGAAGCAACCAGCGACAGCAGCACATCATTTAACGCAAAACAAATTCCTTCAATTACGGCACGCGTAAAATGCTCAGGATGATGACTGAGCCGTATACCAAAAAATGTACCGCAGCTTTTTGAATCCCATATTGGAGCGCGCTCCCCTTGCAGGTATGGAAGAAAAATGAGCCCATCGGCCCCTGGTGTTAATGCCGTGATTTTTTCCAGTGCAGCAGTATAGTCATCAGCACTCAGTTCTTCCTTTTGATAAAGGTTTTTGAGGTGCCATTTTAAAGCAGCTCCGCCGTTATTTACAGGACCGCCGTTAATAAAAATTGTTTCGTCAAGTCTGTAACTGAAAGTCATGGCTTCTTCGTTCAGTACCGAATAGTGACTACCCACTCGCAGGGCACCACTTGTACCAATTGTCAATGCAGCAACTCCTGCTGCAATGGCCCCCGTACCCAAATTGGCCAGACAGCCATCACTGGCCCCTATCACAAACGGGGTCCCCTTTTTAAGAAAACCAAGTCCATCAGCAGCAAAATCATTTCTCACATAGGTTGTTTGAACCAGTTCGGACAGGTGTTCAACTGAGACCCCTGCAGCAGCTAAGGCTTTCTGACTCCACTTCAGCCCCTGCACATCCATTAAGCCCGTACACGATGCTATAGAGTGATCTGCTTCGAAGCAATGGAACAATTTGAACCAGATGTATTCTTTGATGGATATAAATTTATGAACGCTTTGGAAAAATTCAGGCTCGTTTTCCTTCAGCCAGATGATTTTGCAGAGTGGAGACATGGAATGCAACGGCGTTCCGGTTTCCTTATATAACTCCATTCCCAGGGATGTCGACAGTAAACGTTCGGCCACAGCTGTGCCCCGGCTGTCGGCCCAGGTAATCATAGGCGCAAGTGCCCTGCCTTGTTCGTCTACCGCAATCAGGCTATGCATCGCACTGCTCAAACTAATGGCTTGCGGGTCTTCAGCAAAATGCAGCACCTGTTCTTCTATAACCTGCTGGAAAGCTTTCCATATCAATTCAGGATCTTGCTCACTATAACCAGGTGAAGGGCTTTCAGTGGGGTAAAAACGCTGACTGCTTTTTATCGCAACATAATCCAAACCGACGGCCACAGCTTTGGTACTGCCCGTTCCTATATCTATCCCTAAAATGTATCCCATGTATATCCGCGGTTTGTTTCCGGCTTAAAATTCTTCAATATAATCCAGGTCTTTGGAAAAGGTTTCTTTCATACTGCCCAAGGCAGCAAACGCCAAAACCAGGCACATTATTGCAACTGTTGAACCTGCATAAATAATATTTCCACCATATACACCCTTTAAAAACTGGAAAAGCAAGCTGATTGGCACAACCGCTCCCCGCACAAAATTAGGGACCGTAGTAGTAACCGTTGCCCTGATATTTGTACCAAACTGTTCTGTTGCGATGGTCATAAAGATAACCCAGTATCCAACTGTCAGGCCTATGCCGCCACATAACCAATAAAAATGCGGCAAGCTTAAATCGTACATGGTAAAATATGCCGCAACGCCCAGTACAGAGAGGGATAAATAGATGTATACAACTTTAATCCTGCTTTTTAACCATTGGCTTAATAAGCCGCCGGCAATATCACCAATAACAATTCCCCCGTAACACCAGGCTACAGCAGCACCCGCACTCACTTCCCCCTGTACCCGAAGTACTTTTCCAAACTCAGGCGACAAAGTGATGAGTACCCCCACTACAAACCAGAGTGGTACACCAATCAGGATACAGCGTAGGTATTTAACAAACTGAACTTTATTTTTAAACAAAGCAAAAAAGTCGCCACGGTTACTTGCTTCTTTAGATTCGCTGAACATACCAGATTCCGCTACGCCAATCCTGAGCAGTAAAAGCAGTAAACCTAAGCCGCCGCCAATAAAAAAGGAGGTTCTCCAGTCAAATGCCTGTGCAATAAAATAGGCCACGACCGCGCCGCTTACCCCAACAGAGGCAACAATTGTAGTGGCATAACCACGTTTTTCTTTTGGCATCAGTTCTGCAACGAGGGTAATCCCTGCCCCAAGCTCACCAGCAAGTCCAAGTCCGGCTATAAACCTCCAAACGGCATAGGATTCGATGGAATGAACAAAACCATTGGCGATGTTAGCCATCGAATAGAGAAATATTGAACCGAACAACACAGAGAGCCGGCCTTTTTTATCACCAAGCATCCCCCAAAGTACCCCGCCTATCAGCATACCTACCATTTGTACGTTCAGTAACATAATGCCGGTATCGGTCAGCTGGGCACCGGTAAGCCCTAAAGATTTTAAACTTGGAATACGGACAATACTGAAAAGCAGTAAATCATAAATGTCTACAAAATAACCTAATGAGGCTACAAGTATTGCGGCGGTTAAGGCAGACTTGCTTGCCTTGGCTGGTGCTTGCATGTGTGTTTTAAATTTTAAATATCTAATGTAGTAAAATTTCGAGTTTACCAAATTAACTTTCTTTAACACTTTTGTAAGTTAACTTCAAATATCTTTGTTACCTGATCATCTATACATTCATTAAACCCCTCAGAACATATAGGAAAAACCGTTTACTAGAATTAAATCATTTACCGGAATTATATGATAGAAGCTACGGAAACCTGTGAAAATCTGATATGGGAACATCAGCAGCATTGCCAGATCTCCCTTCTGCTGGCGGCAGAAGAGTTATTCAATTCGCTTGACGAACGGCTTGGGCCAAAAGTGCTGCTCATTGGTGTATTGCTTAAACCCGAAGGCGACCGCCCCTTCACCGTTATCGAATGTCCGGAGTGCGACTATCCGCTGCATGGCTTCCGTAGCCTTAAATCAACAGCTATACAGATGAGCTTTCGTCCACAACCGCCAGATGAACACTATCATAGTGCAGACACCGCTTATATGGCAGAAATTCAGCGCATTTTACGGACCTACGCCACCAAAAGGAATAAAGAGCACTTTATCTCATCGGCCCTGTACATCAATGGATACCTGGTTTATGTAGTGGTGGAACTGAATAAAAAAGTGCTGAACACCTACTATTACCTAACCAAAGATACTTCTGCTTCCGGCCACCGTATCAGCCGGTCTTTTATAGAAAGTGTTATCAGTGTTTATCTTGATGCCAGTGCTAATGCGCTAAAAGCCAAGTCGCAGCCTGAATTTAATGTATTATCCAAAAGCCGCGATGAACTGGTGAGTAAAGCGGGACATGATTTTATGACTACGATTTCAATGGCAGGGCAGCATCCCAACAGCCTGCATGTTTTGTATGATGCCTGCAATACCATTTCGTCTTTAAAATATGAAGGTGCAGAGGGATTTGGCAAAATGGTAATCGCCCGTAAAAACCATCCCAACGTACGCCTGACCATGGAACTGGAAAACCCGATACACATTAAAGATTTCAGAAAGGTGCGTAAATTTCTAGAACTGGCAGATCATAAACAACTGATCCTTTCAGATTCGGTACTGATCTATGGCCTTTGCCAGTTGACAGGAAAATACAACACCCATGAAGAATCGCTTTTTGTGGTCAGCTTTACCAAACATTTCCACTGGGAAGTGTCCCACCAGGATAATGTGATGATTGCAGTATCCTTCAGGATGCCTGGTTTGTATAGCGAAAAGATCAACAGGGAAAAATTCTTTTCCAGTATTAAAAGATTATATGAAGGTATTGACAAAGCACGATTAAATACTTTGTGGGATATCACCATGGAAGCCACTAAGCAACAGCATGGCACTATCCTGGCCATTTCATCCGCTGCCGAAGAGGAAGCAATACGTCTCAGCAGCCAGTGTTTTAAAATCAAGCCGATCAAAATAAACAAAGATATTATCCATCAGATTACCTCTATCGATGGCGCGGTGCTGATTGATATTGATTGTACCTGCCACGCCATAGGTGTAATCCTGGATGGTATTGCCACTGCAAACGGCGATTCTTCACGCGGTGCCAGGTATAACTCGGCCATCCGTTATTTTGAATATATGGAGAAGAAGGCACAAACCCTGCTCGTAGTGATATCAGAAGACGGCATTATTGACCTGATCCCAAACCTGAAACCACAGATCAAACGTTCACTGATCGGCAGAAAGATAAATGAGCTGGCAAAACTTAGCAAAACAAACACATTTTTAAGGAAAAATTTCAACAGCCTGATGGACTTTTTCCAGGAAAATGACTTCTATCTTTCTCAACAAGAATGTACTGCGGTAAATAAATTACGACGTGACATTGAGGTAAAATATAAAGACGACAGCGACGGGATGCGGATGATCTGGGATAACCTGTCACCACATATAGGAATGAACGATAGTTATTACCTTAAAGGGTAGTGATTAATTGATTGCAAAATGTTTATTTTGTCCCAATGAAATCTTCACCTGGTAAAAATTATATGTTATCTGCCGCACTATCGTTGCTGTCGCTAGCAGCAGCAGCACAAAAACCACTGGTTAATAAAGACGACTCAGTCTATATCCGCAACCACTACGTGAAACTGGAAAAACAGGTACCCATGCGTGATGGTGCAAAACTGTTTACCATTATTTATGTGCCCAAAGATGATACAAAGAAATATCCCATCATGTATAACCGCACGCCATACAGCGCAGGTCCATATGGCGAAAATGAATATAAACTGAGCCTGGGACCATCCATGCTTTTTGCCCGGGAGGGATATATCTTTGTTTACCAGGATGTAAGAGGAAAATACATGTCTGAAGGAAAGTTTGAAGCCACCAGGCCTTATATCCCAAATAAAAAGAAAAAAACAGAAGTGGACGAAAGTTCAGATACCTACGACACTATCGACTGGCTAACAAAAAATGTCCCTAACAATAATGGCAAAGTGGGTAGCTGGGGTATTTCCGCACCCGGATTTTATACCACGATGACCGCCATTGATGCACATCCGGCTTTAAAAGCAGCTTCGCCGCAGGCACCGGTTACCGATTGGTTTATGGGCGACGACCGTCATCACAATGGTGCATTTTTTATGATGGGCACTTTCTCCTTTTTATCCTATTATGGTGCAGACAGGCCGGCTCCTACTACTTTACACGCGCCTTCTTTCGCTGCATACGGCACTCCTGACGCTTATGATTTCTATAAAAACCTGGGACCGCTGAAAAATGTAAACGAAAAATATTTTAAGGGTAAAAATGAGATCTGGAACCAGATGATGGATAATGAAAGTTACAGTTCCTTTTGGCAGGCGCGTACCCCTGTTCCCTATCTTAAAAAAATTAAACCGGCTATACTTACCGTAGGCGGATGGTTTGACCAGGAAGACCTCTATGGCCCCCTGAAAACATTTGCGGGCATAGAAAAAAACAAACCAGCATCGCCAAACTATCTGGTGATGGGCCCATGGACGCATGGCAGCTGGACCAGAGGCGA
>Ga0247815_10003101_pt1 | contig 12029 bp, 12 predicted proteins | sample UWRJL194509B1_FD_181014 | JGI IMG/M metagenome (GOLD analysis project Ga0247815, IMG submission 181014) | Plant litter microbial communities from Arlington Agricultural Research Station in Wisconsin, United States - UWRJ-L194-509B-1 | ecosystem: Environmental > Terrestrial > Plant litter >... | reverse complement strand
GCGACCACCGAGCGCAAGACTGTCAGTGGCCGCACCATGGTTAATCGATGAGCGCTCTTCTTTCGTGTTTGTACAACGTCAGAAAGAATCTATGTACTTGCGTGCGGGCAGAGGTATACCAGCGCTGGATACAAAGCTTCGGCCGTTGCGACACGGAGATGATACTTTGTTTCGAGGCCATTCTGTCTTCTGGGAGACTTCTTGCTGATCTGAGGTGTTGATTTGAGAGGCTCCCAGATGCGGATGATGCCGGTGACACGTCCTCCTCCTCCTCCTTTTCAGAAGTGATGTCAGTTCCGATGACGGACCCCCTGCGCCCGCCTACACTTCGCCTTTCCCAGCTTCAGGACCTTGAACGTGTTGCTTTGCGAATTTCAAAGAGCAGACCGCCTCAGACGAATGCGCCGTTGTAGCGGCATCATCTCTTGCGAACTCGCGAACGCAATTGTTGACACCGTTCGCCATGCGCTGGCATTGAATCTACAAAGTTTTAACGATGCTGGTCTTGTAAAACTGCGGCTACCGTCAGAAATCTGGAGCAATGTTTGGTTCCACTTGAATGCGCACGACAGACTCACGGTTACTCAAGTCAGCCACAGTTGGCGCCACATTGCGTCCCGATGCCCGCAGCTCTGGAATGACGTCAGCATGGCTACAAGCCGCCACAAAGCTGGTTGCAGCTGCGAGGTGTGTTACCGACCACACGATAACGAAGTTCACGAGACCCACGGACTGTGCAAATGGTGTCTGCGCCGACCGCGCCATCTCAAAAGCAACGTCCTCCTTGCTCAGCACCATATCAGCCGCACCGGAAGTCTTCCACTGTCGTTGCGCTTGAACATTGTTGGCGGTTCACGGGTTGACACCGATGCGATGCAAGAAATGTCGACGGCGCTGGAGCCACATGTAGATCGCCTGCAGCACCTCAACGTGCGCACAGACAATCCGGACGCCGTATACCAGCACATTATATCTCGTTTTGTTACTCTACCAAACCTAGTGTCACTTGTTTTAGATCGCATAGCGGCGCAGACTATCGCCTGGGATCAACAACTCACCCTCTCTCGTCTCGAACGACTCAAGATCACTGGGTCAGCATACCCCGGTGGAACATTTTCAAGCCTAGGTATTTTTGCTCCTAACGTCCGAGCTATATTCTGCGAAATCTACGACCTGAGCGATGTTGCGTATATTTTTGGCGCCTGTCCGATTGTCGAGGACGTCACGTTCACATTCAGCAACCTGCTCGGTCGGGCGCTAGGAGGCTCGCTGAATACCCCGGTCCGTTTCCAGGAATTCGACAAGGAAATTATTGCTCGTTTCATCTCGTCCGGCAAGCTTTCCCATTTGCGCATCGTTGGGGTCGACGAGTGGCATTGCACCGCAATTATTGATGCTTTCCAATCGACCAACGCAACAGTTACAGTCGAATTTGATGGCCTCGCTACTCTGGACAATTTAACCCCTCTCATAACCAACATCGAAGATGCTACCGAACTGTATCTTGGCTTTCTCGACTCGGACAGGTTCACCTGGATGCTTGCTCAGGGGGCGAACCGGTGGCGCCAGGCTCGCACCGGAGACATGTACGGTGCTGGAGACATCACGATGTTTGCACTTGACATCTGGACTGTCATTTGCAAGCCTTTGATGCTGCGCAGCATAACCGTAACCAGCACACTGATCAATGACCTCTTTCACGAAGCTCCTGACCTGTGCTTCACCAATCTCGAAATCCAGTTTGGTCACCCAGACCATTGCCAGAGCCTTACACAGTGGCTCGATCCTACTAGCGCCGTCGTTCATCGCACAGGAGCGTTTACGGTTTTGGAGAATCTGACCATCAAGGCCACCCACCAGCAAAATTGGAGGTTCGACATGTCAGAATCCGAGATTATTGGTAGTATCACGACTCGTCTCGGTCTTCATGCGCGGAAGGGAGCGGTGAAACTGACAACTGAAGGTCTCTTGATCAATACCGGCGCTGGGAACTGGCCTGTTTGGGAGGAACTGGCAGTGGATCCAATTATCCTATAAAATCGTTACTCTATATATCAACAACCTATTTCGTACAAAGTCCGTCCTAACTGTATTTGGACCTTCTTTCGCGCGTGACCAGAGGATGTCCTGCGATTACGGTCTCATGTACCGCATCGTGATGTCAGAAGTCTAGAGATAACTCTCCTGAATCCAACAAAACACGCGAGAAAGTGTGACTAAACAGTCTTATTGCCTGGAATTTGTTTGAAGCGGCTTCATGTGAAGAATCGTCCTCGAAGGTGTTATGTGCGCTCGAAAAAGCAAGAACATTGTCCCCCCATCGCGGCGCTTATTGTACGTAAATTCAATTACTGTACTTGGGACTCGTTAAGTCGCAGCCACCATTGGAGCCGTGCCCCTAGTTGGCCACCTTCGACTTGCAAGATCGGCGGCGTGTCAGCGTCACGTTCCCTGCACATGTCTCCGGAATGCGGAGGCAGCCGGCGAGTGGTGCCTTTCTCACTCTTGACACCGAGACGGACGTGCAGTTCTTGCAACATGGATGCATCCGTCTTTCAAAATCTGCCTCTGGACCTTTGGGTCAAGATTTTCCAGTTAACGCGCGAGCCCGATGGCGCTTGGTTCGACGATGAAAACCCTCCGGATTATCGCTGGCCGCCATCGATCTTAACCGCTCAGACACCCCTTCTTCTCACTCTTGTCTGTAAACCTTGGCGGACCCTTGCACGCTCCTGTGCAGATCTCTGGACCTCTGTTAAATGTCAGATCTCTGACGATACACTGGTGGTTCACGACTCGGACGATGAATTCAAAGGCCTAGCGGATTATCTCGCGTGTTCAGGCAGTATGTCATTGTCGCTGATCATCTCGTTCCACATACAAGACTGCGAGCGGGCGAATAATGCTCTTCAGCTCCTGTATCCGCACTTCGGACGGCTGTCAGCCCTCCGAGTGTCAATCGGTAACGGGGTGCTAGGCGAGCTCACGCCAATTCCACGCGTGGCTATGCCGCACTGCCAGCTGATCCAAGTCAACTTCTGGCAAGACAAATACACCAAATGGCTTGCTCCACTCATGACAAATGAGCTGCTAAAGCTCCACGCGCTGGACATGCGAGAGTACGTCTCCGCGAACGCGACGTATCTCCCTGTCGAACAGCAACTCGGACACCTGCTTCACCTGCAGGCAACTGCAAACAATTTTGCCATCAGACCAGTCGATATCTTGCGCTGCTGCGAAAGGCTTGTTACGTGTACGTTATACTTCAGGCTTGGCCCACACAGTGGTGGGAAGGACAACACTCATTCGCCGGATTTCATCATGCCTTACCTCCAATCCTTGAGCATTCGCGTCAAAAGTAGCTATTATTGGCGCGACGTATTTGGACATGCAACCTGTCCTAGCCTCCGGCGCCTACGGCTAAATGGCACCTTCTGGCCGGTCCCAACTTTTGCGCCTTTTCTCCAGCGGTCGCGATGTCAGCTACAACAGTTGACTCTGTCTGGAACAAATATTTCGGCGTCAGACCTCATTCAAGCACTGCAAATTGCGGGAGAGACCTTAGAGACACTCGTATTAGGGTGCCAGTACATCAACCAAGTCCCAGATGGCTCCTTGCCCTGCTTTACAGACAACTTACTAGACGCTCTTGACCCTGTACAAGCTGGGCGGAATGTTCTTGCGCCTCATATGCATACCCTCCAGGTGGAGTGTCAAGGCCCACTGGAGACTACCGATGGGAGGTTCATCGAGGTGGTGCAGGCGCGGATGGCTCATGCTGGGAGAACCACAGGATTTCGCCACATTACGCTTACCTGCGGATCGGAGGAACTGCAGAAACCCCATTTCCACCAAAAGGACATGGAAGGAGTCGCATTGCTTCCTGAGCAGCACCCTGGAGTCTCGGTTAGGGTTTATCCAGATCCAAGGGAGCGGGACGATGGCACCGACGCTGAAGAAGGTGGAGGTTCAGGCTAGTCTGTGAAAACGAAGCACATAACCCTGTAAATGAGTGTGCAATGTGCCTTTACTAGGACTCGGCTCGCGTTCCTAAGCTATCCTCTGAGTACAAGAGTTGTCTTGTTCCGAAAGCGCGCGTCGGGGTTTCACAGCGCGTCTCACTCTTCTCTCCTGCTCTTACCATGTCGACCTCACTCAAGCGCAAATCTCGCGAGGAGGATGACGTCGTGCCAGAACAGCACGCAAAGCGTCTGCATCGTGACCCTTCCGAGGCTGCGCGCTACTCTGCGACACCCGAACTGGAGGAGCTGGGCGTGGCGCGGATGTCATTGCCCAACCTGCGCGGACCACTGCCAACGAACCCGCCTCCGCTGCAGCAGCCGTTTCAACTTTTGTCATTTTCTTATACTCAGGAGCGCAAGCAGGTCTTTGATGATAGCGTGCGCTGCACTGTCCTGCTGTGTCCTTGTGTCTTGCAATCCAACTGAAGCTTGCTCAAACGCGCCAGGCTTTGCGATATTATCTCGAACCCCCACAAGGGGCTGACCTTACCCACCGCTATGGTGCGCGCTCTTCAAGCTTTCAAAGCGCTTCTGAGCATCTGACGCGCTCGTTCGGCTTCGCAGAACATTGGACAAAACGACCCGAAGAACGCGGGCGACTGGATGGGCTGTTAGCGGCGTGTCTGCGCCCAGAGGCAGCGGGCGAACGCACACGCGCAAACGTCATTACTTGGAGGGGTGTTATGACCAAGTAAGTACTGACCCCTTGGTGCATTCAATGAACTCGGGGCTGACTGTCATTGTGCCACTCCCGCGCATCTGTTTACACAGGATCCTATCCGCACCTTACGAGGACCGGGACGCCTGGACTATAAATGTCATGTTTCTGCATGATACTTTATATTTCGAAGAACACATGACAGATGAGAAGCTGGCGGAGAAGTAAGTCGCCACCAGGTTAGTGGTCATTTAGGGTCAAACTTACGAACCAAATATCATCAGGGAAAATCTGCCAGCAAAACATCGTCTGCAGACATACTTCGGTTTGTCGCTTTTCTCGCTTCTTGTGCTTTCTCACCTCTCCCTATGCCTTAGGTTACGCCTTCGAGTCGTACTGCACAATCGACATGCCGCCTCGCGAGATGTCGATGGACGACCGACGGCATCGCAAGCAGGTCATGGGCTGCTGGGGTGGCGACGTTGACACCAACGTTCAATGGTGCTCAGTGGTCAAGACCAAGATCGGCAACAACATTCGTTTGATACTCGGCGGCGAGGTTGACTGCGTAAAAGGTGAGCATCATAGGACGTAAAACCAACGCTTGCAAGTCTGAATCACTCGTATCAGATCGATATACCGGTCAGCCAGACACATTCGTGGAGTTAAAAACGTCCATGGTCATTAGGAACGATGGAGACAGGAATCGATTCGAGAAGTTCGTAGACCAAAGCAATCAATACTGGCTCTTCTCTGATATCATACCCAGGAAGTTACTGAAATTTTACCTCCAGTCCTACCTGCTTGGTGTTCCAGTGAGCTTATTTCATCCGCTAATTAGTTCGTGGCTTATCCTTTGCCAGAACATTGTCGTCGGTTTCCGAACTCCTGCCGGCGCCGTCCAAACCGTGGAGCGGCTCGAGACGCAACACCTTCCTCGTAGCGTACGTGCAGGCTCTAACTCCTGGGACCCCGCAATATGCCTCAAATGGGGCTTGGAAGTCCTCAAGTTTGTTCACGGCGTTGTCGCAAAGGGGTCAACGCGCGTCACCGATGTTCCCATGTGGAGACTATCTTTCACTCCCGTCAACGGCCTGACGCTCATCGAACTCGATCAGACACAAATTGAAAGCGTCCGAAACGGCGAGGACAGGATTGGATTTTTGCCTCGCAGTTACTATAATGAAGTGTCGGGTGCCGCGTCGTCAATATAGAAGCCAGACGTTTCGCTGCAACGGCAAGGGCCGTTGAGGGGATAATCCGGTGCCGATTGTAAAATTTAAACCCTCTTCTTCCTTCAACCTATCTGCACATCTCCTTGACGAAACGCGGGCCAATTGAGATGAACTCTGCGATTGCAGTGCTCCCGCTCGAGCTCTGGACCAAAATTCTCACCTATGTCGTGGGACCACTGGCAGACATTGACGAGGAGTTCAAGGATTGGCCGACATATTATAGCCAAAGCACCCCGCTGAACCTCGCTATCGTGTGTCGCGGCTGGCGTGAGCTGGTTCACGCTTGCCCAGATATGTGGACCAGTTTAGTATACTCTATTTCGGAGCATTCGATTACACGAGGTGGCCTTGTCGGAGTGCAGGCATGGCTTGCGCGGTCTGGCACTCGCCCTCTCTCACTCGAGTTTACATGCTTCTGCCGGGAACTCGAGATTCTGAACGCATTTCTTGAGGTGTTTTACTTGCATTTTCCACGATTGGCGGTATTGCGCGTTGGAATGGGGGGCGGCATATGGGGAGAGATATTACCCACCCCGCGCGTCGACATGCCATTATGTTGGCTCGTCAATACGGACTTTTCTAACGAGAAATATGTGGCATGGTTCGCTCCCTTCTTTCGTAACGAGCTTCCTGCTCTGCGCGCACTCAAGATGCGCGAATACCTCGCCTCCACGGTTTCACGCATGCCGGTTGAGCACCACATGTCCGGGCTCACTCATCTGAACGCTGTGGCGAATAACTTCAAGATGCGACCGGTTGACATTCTGCGCGGCTGTCCACGTCTTGTTGCCTGCCGACTATACCTCCAGTTCAGCCACAACGACAACAGCAATGGATGGTCAGACGACACGGCATGCGAGCCATTCACTCTGGTCCACCTTCGGACGCTGTGGCTCCACGCCAAAGCTAGTTCCGACTGGCGTGATGTCTTCGCGCACACTACATTCCCCGCCCTCGAAGAGATAACGCTCATTGGGTCCATGTGGCCGGTTCCGACATTTGCACCGTTCCTCGAGCGTTCGTGCTGTCCCTTACGTCATCTTTCGCTGCCAGAATGCAATGCCTCTGCAGCCGAAGTTATCACGGTTCTTGGTGCCGTCACCGAAACACTCGAAACGTTCTGCTTCATCAGATCTCGTTCGTACAACGCGATCACAGACTCAGACTTCAACGACACACTGTTGGACGCACTTGATCCTCTGCAACGGGATGTGCTGGTCCCGCGTCTCCACTCGCTCGAAATGATCAAACAAGGTGCTCTCGAGACCACCGAAAAGAAGCTTTTCGACGTCGTGCGCGCACGCATGACATCCAACAGGACGGTACCACTTCAAAGGGTCGAATTTCAATGCACCTTGATCGGGTCAGACGAAACGAGCTTCAGCAAGCGCAATTTGGATATTCTCGTGATGCTCAGACAACAGTATCCTGGTTTGACGGTCAATGGTTACCCGGATGCGGTGAGCATTGGTTCAGGTGCGGATTGCGAAGTGTTTCTTAAAAAGATACTTGGAGCTTTGTGTGACCTCTTTTTGTGTAGATATCGGTGTATTGAATAGCAATGTTAGATCTGTGGTTAAATCTCATGCACGCTCGTTAAGTACAACCGTCACCATTGTGCGAGGCCTCACCTAGTGGTAAACACTACCTTGCCTGGCTTTCAGTGTTTGTACATGCTCAGTGTACCCTCGAGCCGGCGACCTACGCGGATCTCAGACTTCTGTTTAGCTTTGCGTCACGTATCAGTGTACCTGCTGAACCAAATGAGGCTCACGCGAGGAAGCAGCGAGGTGTAGATATTGGCGAGCGATGTATTAATTGTGACTGCAGTCGCTCGATCGATGGGAGGCGGTACGGGCGGAGGTGAAGATGCATTTGCCTGAGGTGTTGTCTACTCGAACGGCTCACTCAGCAAGATTATACGCCCAAAAATGAAGGCCTCAGGTTATTTCACGATGTTGCGAAAGTTTTGACGCGTACCACCGATGTTCCTATGTGGAGACCATCGTACACTCCCGTCAGCGGGCTGACATTCATTGAGCTCGATCAGACACAGGTTGACAGCGGTCCAGATGGTGAGAACACTGTTGAATTCTTGCTTTAGAGCACCTACGATGAATTTTCGGGAACAACGGTGTCGGTATAACAGGCTAGGATGCAGGGGAGGAGAAGGAGGAGGAACGTGCCATTCAAACGGCAGGGACCGGTGAAGAGGGTATTTTAAGCCTCTCTTCTTCCTCCAACCTATACGTGTACCCCTTGACGCGTGGGGATGAACTCAGCAGCAACTGTGCTTCCGCTCGAGCTCTGGATAAGGATTCTCATCCATGTCGTGGAACCAGAGGGTTCCATCGAGTCCAATGACTGGCCGTCGTATGATGGCCAGAGGCCTACCCCGCTAAAGCTCGCTACCATATCTCGCAGCTGGCGTCAACTAGTTCTCGCTTGCTCGGATATGTGGACCGGCTTATCCTACGCAATATTGAATCATTCAGTTGCGCGTGGTGGCCTTGCTGGGGTGCAGGCATGGCTTGCGCGGTCTGGCACTCGCCCTATCTCCCTGGAGTTTACATGTCACTGCGATGAACCCCAAGTTCTAAACGCATTTCTTGAGGTGTTTTACCCACACTTTCCGCGACTGTCGGCGTTGCACATTGGAATGTGGTGCGTACGGGGAGACATCTTACCCATCCCGCGCGTCGACATGCCATTATGCTGGCTCGTCCACACGAACTTCTCCGACGAGGATTATGCAGCTTGGTTTACTCCCTTCTTTATGAATGATCTTCCTGCTCTACGCGCACTCAAGATGCGCGAATATACTGCCTCCACGAGTTCGCACATGCCAGTCGAGCGGCATATTTCCAACCTCACTCATCTGGATGCGGTGTCCAAAAGCTTCCAAATGCGGCCGGTTGATCTCCTGCGCGGCTGTCCGCGCCTTGTTAACTGTCGATTGTACTTTCGGCTTGGCCACAACGACAACAGCAATGAAACATCAGACATGCCGTTCACTCTGCCCCATCTTCGAACGTTATGGATCCAACTCAAAGCCAATTCCAGTTGGTCAGATGTCTTTGCGCACGCGACATTTCCCGTCCTCGAAGAGATGACGCTCGTTGGGTCCATGTGGCCCATCCCGACATTCGCACCTTTCCTCAAGCGTTCGCGCTGTCCCCTGCGTGATCTGTTAGTGCTACAATGCAACATTTCCGCAATTGACGCCATCGCTGCTCTCAGCGCGGTTTCTGAAACGCTCGAGATGTTCCACTTTGGCGCATCCGGCTCAAACGGCCTGCCAGGCTTCAACGATACGTTGCTCGACGCACTCGATCCTCAACTACAAGACGTACTTGTCCCACGCCTTCGCTCGCTCAAAATAGTCTCGTTTAGCTCTCTCGAGACAACGGACGGGAGGTTTTTGAACATGGTTCGCGCTCGCATGACGTCCACAAAGACGGTACCCTTTGAGCATATTGTTTTGCTATGCGGCTCGGCAGAGTTGATGAAACCGAATTTTCACGAGCTTGATTTCGATGGCCTCTCGATGCTCGAAGAACAATACCCTGGTTTGGCGGTCACTCTTTACCCAGATGCCCTAACCCGACAACAGGCGCGCAATGGTCCAGGTACCGATCATGAGAACTCGGAGGAGGAGTTCCCTTGAGAAGTTGCGGACTAAATGTAACATATCTCTATGCAGGTATCGATGCGGTGAACAGTGATGTTGAATTGGTCGCCAAATATCACGCATCATTGACCTGTTCAATAGATCGAACGTCACGCTTGTATGGCGGTATTGCGCAAAGTAGACACCGCAAGCATACATCGCGAGAACAGCGTCCAGATCGTCAACCGTCCTTGAGGCAGAGAAACAGCAGCCCGCGCTTGGCAAGCTCGACCGCATCCTCAAGCGCGCGTCCATCCTGTGCGCTCCACCAATCCGCGCGGTCGATATCCTCAAGCCGACGGCCTGCACGGATCTCAGACTCGAACTTGGCTTTACGCGTGTTGAGAGAGGACATGGCACGCGGGTCGCTGTGTCCGCTGAACAGAATGAAAGCCGTGCGAGGAGGTAGCGATGCGTAGATCTTGGCGAGCGAAGCGTTGATTGTCGCTGCGGTCGACTCGACGGGAGGTGGTGCGGGCGGAGGCGAAGGCGCATTTGCCTTGGGCGTTGTCCACTCGAGCGACTCGCTCAGTGAGATCATGCGCCCGAACACAAATTCATGCCGCATGATCAGCTCCGACACCCCATTCGCGACCTCCTCATCTGACTTGCATGGTACGGCCGTCGTGGCCTTTGCACCGTGCCACGAGCCTGGGTTGCCATAGTCGCACACGGCACTGGTGACGCCGCGACCATGCCGTCCGGGCACCCGTGCGAGCCGTTCTAGAATCGACTCGTGATCTGTCTTGAACTCTCCAAACCCGGGCCCATTGGCCATCTTGAGCTTGAGCAACTCCGCGCACGCACGCGCATCCTCTTCAGGATCGTGTCCGCCCTCGCCTGCAGTCTGAATCTCGCGCCCGCACCACTTGCGCGTGAGCCAAGCGAGACCTGGTTTCAACGGCCGTCCACGCGGGTGGTGGTAGAGAAGCGCAGTGTCAATGCAGCGAGGATGGCAAATTTTGAGCGCACGGAGGTCGCTCTCGAGCGAGTGGCCAAGCAGAATGGGTGTCGTATCGTGTTGCTCAAAGAGGGCGAGCATGTCTTGCTGCACCTGCCCGAGTGTCCGTGTCACGCCAAACAGCTTTTCAGCAGTGATGCCGCTGAAGCGGGTCAGGTAGTCGAGAATATTCTTTTCCGGTTTGACGAGTTCGTCGTAGATGACCTTGTCAGTCTGCCAGTCGATAATGCAGACATGCGTCAAGTCCTTTCCATCCTCTGTAACGCACTGAGTGTTATGTGAGCACGCATTTACGAACCATTAAGAGCGACAAGGGTGCGTACCATCTCGCAGTCGAGCGCGTAAATCTTGGGTTGAGAGCTGGACTCGCGTAGTGGCGTCTCGATCCAACCAGCAGGCTTGGTGAACACATCTGCCATGTAACTCGGCACCGGATAGTCGTTATCAATCATCTGCTCTGGCGCGAGGATGAACGGTAGCGGATCATTTGTACTGCTATTCTGGCGTTCGACTGTACGGAGTCTCAGGGTCAGTGTCGAGGCACGCGAGCAGACAGGGAGGGGACGTACGACTGATTCTTTCAAGAATACGCTTCTTCTTCTCCTCTCCAGTCACAGGAGCCATAAAGAAGGCGCTCAAGATTGAATGCATCTTACTTGCCTCGCCCGGTGCGCGCGTCGGGCACGCATGCATGAAAGTCTCCGCCACAAACGGCACTTTCGACTTTGGCGCGACGTTGGGCTCGGGAGCGGGGATTGATATCGGCAGGTTTGGGTTCGCGCCTTGTGCAGGCAGATCGAGCATTTGGTGTGTCAAACCAGGGACCATGAGCGCAACAACACGCTGGATCGACTTGGGATTCTGAGCAAGTGGCGTTAGCGACAACAGGCGTGACTGACAAGAGGCAACTTGCCTCTACTCGTAACCATGCTGGGGGTGTGCCGTCTGCAACGAGATGAAGTACGAGGTCGCGAATGTCCTGCGGCGCGAGTCAGTCTTTCTCGAAGCGCGGCCGTGGCTGGGCTTGTCCGACGTACACCAATCGAAACTGGCTCTCGTCGCTGCGACATCTCTGCATTTGAGTAGAAGAACCTAGGGACCATGGTCTGTTTGCCTAATGAGCTTCTTTCTACGCAGCGGTGGTGCATGAGCAACGCCTCACCGCAAGTTTGGCTTCCGACTTGGCTGCCTTCTTCATCTTGCGCTTGTCAAGTTTTGCGGTCGAAGTGGCACTCTGCAGGTTGCTCGTACTCGCGCTTGGTTTCCCATTCTGCGCGGCGAACGTGGGAGTCGTCGGTGTATGTGGGGAAGGCTGCGTTACAGCGATTTTTGCAGGCACTTTGGGCGGCGACGGCGAAGCATGCCGCTGTTTCTTTGCTGCATGCTGCCGAACAGGTGACGAGTCGCTGGGCGGAGAGTGGCTCGTTCGCTTCATCGGACGCGGGATTATGAGAGCAAGAGCCCTAGTGCGGCAGAGACCGAT
>Ga0247815_10003100_pt1 | contig 12031 bp, 12 predicted proteins | sample UWRJL194509B1_FD_181014 | JGI IMG/M metagenome (GOLD analysis project Ga0247815, IMG submission 181014) | Plant litter microbial communities from Arlington Agricultural Research Station in Wisconsin, United States - UWRJ-L194-509B-1 | ecosystem: Environmental > Terrestrial > Plant litter >... | reverse complement strand
TCACCGCGTTTGCCGGCGAGACGGTGGTCGAAGGCGAGCGCTGCGAATGGCGGCCCGCCATCGCCTACCCCGCCATCGGCGACGAGCTCGACGCCGGCTGGATGCGCTTCGACGACATCGACCACCTGCACGAAACCGGCCTCGACAACAGCTACGAGGAGGACTGGTACCGCGAACCGACCGGCCCCATGCACGGCGCGCGGCTGCGGCAAGCGGACGGCGACGCGGTCGCCTATCTGCTCATCAGCGAGCGATGGATGGCCTGGGCTTGCGGCGATGAATTCACCGTATTCCAGCGCGAGCAAGACTGGCGCGTGGCCGCATCCAATCTTCCATCGACGCCGCCAGGACGGCTCATGCCGACTGTCGAGGAAGTCCAGCAGTGGAAGTCCGGCGACATGTTCAAGCTCGACCTGTCGCCCGGGGTTCAATGGCGCTGTGTTTAGACAGCGATGGCACTACTCAAGCAAGCGCCAATACTGGAAAAGGCGATGCTCTGTTCATCGTCGTGCAATCCAATAACCTGGCATTTTGCGATTATGGGCAATCGCAAAAACAATGATCTCCGATGGATCATCACGATAAACAACGGTAAAGGGGAATCCCTTCACCCGAGCCTTACGCGTGCCCGCAGGTCCATTGACGCCACCCACGGGAAACCGTCGGATCAGATCGAAGGCGGCGGCGACCGCCTCGCGGAATCGTTTGCCGGCACCCACGCGGTGCGTCTCGTAGTAAAGCGTCTCCCGTAATAATTCAGCGCGAGCATCCATATGGATACGGAGGCGTTTCAGGCTCACGGAGCGATACGAGCGGCTTCGTTCATCACGTCATCCAGATCGAACAGTTCGCTTTCCCCTCGTTCGTAAGCGGCGATGCGATGTTCGACCTCCTTACTCCACGCGGCGTCGATATCGCCAGGAACATCCCGATTCAGCGAGTCAAGCAGCCGCAGCAGCAAACGAATCCGCTCCTCGGAAGAGAGGGCTAGTCCCTGAGCGGCAAGTTCATCAACTCGATCGACCATCACTAAACTCCTTTATATGCAAGCAGTCTATACCCAAGCCCGCCGGATCTCCAGAAAAAAAGGGACGCATCAGCGTCCCTTTTTGTATGCCTCGCAGCGATTTACTCGGCGGTGGCGGCGGCTTTTTTAGGCGCCGCTTTCTTGGCCGGCGCTTTTTTCGCCGCGGCTTTCTTCACCGGCGCGGCTTTCACCGCGGCGGCCTTCTTGACCGGCGCTTTCTTCGCGCTCGGTTTTTCGGACGAGCCGGCTTCCGCCGCGCCATCCGCGCCTTCGTCCGCAACCGCCGCGGCTTTGCCTTTGGCCGGAGCCTTGGCTTTGCGCTCTTCGAACTCGAAGCTGATCTTGCCGTCCTTGCCCTTGGTCAGGAAGGCCTTGAACGGACGGCGCGTGCGCTGCGAGACAAAGCCCGGCATCAGATCGGTCTTGCCGTCGTTGAGCAGCTTGACCATCTGTTCAGGCAAGATCTCCTGCTGCAGAATAATACGGCCGCTGCGGAAATCGCACGTCTTCGGCTTGGCGACGCTGTTTTCGCAAACATAGGCCAGGCCCATTTCGTAGACGCCGCCGGCGCACTTCGGGCACGGGCCCAAGGCGGTCTGGCCGGTGAAGTCGACCGGCTCCGCGTCTTCCGAATCGTCGTTCTGGCCGAAGTCGAACTCCAGCTTGAAGTTCTTGATCTCCTCGTCGCGCACGATGCGCAGGATGGCCGCGAACGGACGTCCCATCTTCGAGCGGAAACCTTGCAGCGGGCCGATGGTCCGGTCCTTCAGCAACTGCTCGACTTCGTCGATCTCGAACTGGCGGCTGCCCGGCGTCTTGCTCATCGAGAATTCGCACTTGGTGCAGGCGAAGCGGCGATAGTTTTCCTTGACCACGCTGCCGCAGTTCGGGCACGGCGCCTGCAGCGTGTGGTAGTCGCCCGGAATCGTCACGTTGTCGTATTCCTTGGCGCGCTTGACGATGATTTGCGTCATCTGGGCGATTTCACGCATGAACTCCTCGCGCGAGATCTTGCCCTTCTCCATCTGCGACAGCTTGTATTCCCACTCGCCGGTCAATTCCGGCGCGGTCAGCTCGTTGACGCCCAGGCCGCGCAGCAGCGTCATCAGCTGGAACGCTTTCGCGGTCGGCATCAGTTCGCGGCCTTCGCGCAGCAGGTAGCGCTCGGTCAGCAGACCCTCGATGGTGGCGGCGCGCGTCGCCGGCGTGCCCAGGCCCTTGCCGGCCATCGCATCGCGCAGCTCGTCGTCCTCGACCAGCTTGCCCGCGCCCTCCATGGCCGACAGCAACGTCGCCTCGGTGTAGCGCGCAGGCGGCTTGGTGACCAGGCCGTTGGCGTTGACGGTATCGGTGAGCACCTTCTCGCCCTTGGCGACCGGCACCAGGTTGCCGTTGGCGTTGCCGTCCTTGTCGTCGTCGGTCGAGGCTTCCTTGCCGTAGATCGCCAGCCAGCCCGGGTTGGTCATGACCTTGCCCTCGGTCTTGAACTGATGGCCGGTCACTTCGGTGTAGCGGGTGGTGACCTGGAACTCGGCCGGCGGGAAGAACACCGCCATGAAGCGGCGCGTCACCAGGTCGTACAGCTTCTGTTCCGGCTCGGACAAATTCTTCGGCGCGATCGTGGTCGGGATGATCGCGAAGTGATCCGAGATCTTGGTGTTGTCGAAGATGCGCTTGTTCGGCTTGACCCACTGCTTGTCGAGGATCTGCTTGGCGAACTGGTGGTAGTTCGGGTTTTCCTTGACCGTCTCCAGCGCCTGCAGCACGGTCGGGATGTAATCCTCCGGCAGGTGGCGCGAATCGGTACGCGGGTAGGTCAGCACCTTGTGCTTTTCATACAGCGCCTGCGCCAGGCCCAGCGTGTTCTTGGCCGAGAAGCCGAAACGCGAGTTGGCCTCGCGCTGCAGGCTGGTCAGGTCGAACAGCGCCGGCGCCATCGACGTGGTCGGCTTGGCTTCCTCGGTGACCACGCCCTGCTTGCCGCGGCAAGCCATGGCGATGGTGTCGGCGGCGGCCTTGCTCCACAGGCGCTCGGCGCGCTTCTCCGGATCGGCGTCGTCCTTCTTGAACTTGGTGTCCAGCCAGCGGCCTTCGTAGACGCCGGCCGCGCAGACGAACTCGGCACGCACTTCCCAGAAGTCGCGCGAGACGAATTTCTTGATCTTCTCTTCGCGCTCGACCACGATCGACAGGGTCGGCGTCTGCACCCGGCCGACGGTGGTCAGGTAGAAGCCGCCCTCTTTCGAGTTGAACGCGGTCATGGCGCGGGTGCCGTTGATGCCGATCAGCCAGTCGGCTTCCGAGCGGCAACGGGCGGCGTCGGCCAGCGGCATCATGTCCTCGTCGCTGCGCAGCTTGGTGAAGCCTTCGCGGATCGCGCCCGGCGTCATCGATTGCAGCCACAGCCGCTTGACCGGCTGCTTGGCCTTGGCGTTCTGCGCGATCAAACGGAAAATCAGCTCGCCTTCGCGGCCCGCGTCGCATGCGTTGATCAGGGTGGTGACGTCTTTGCGCTTGATCAGCTTGTTCAGTACCTTGAGCCGCGCCTCGGTCTTGGCGATCGGATTGAGCGCGAAGTACGGCGGGATCATCGGCAGATGCGCGAAGCTCCACTTGCCGCGCTTGACGTCGTGTTCTTCCGGTACGGCGATTTCCAGCAGGTGACCGACGGCGGAGGACAGCACGTACTCGTCGGATTCAAAGTACTCATCGTGCTTGGTGAAGCCGCCAAGCGTCTTCGCGATGTCGTTCGCGACAGAAGGCTTCTCGGCGATGATGAGGGTTTTGGTCATATTTTGTATCTCGTTTTTAACACTTGGGAGGGTGGACAGCATGCGCATCATACATGGATCGCCCCGCAGTCTGCACTTTTGCGCCGCGGATGACAAGGCCATCGGTCTTGAAGACTTGTCAAAGCGCCAATGATAAGCGGGTTGCCGGCCGGACCGCAAGCCTATAAGAAGGGAGTCAGTGCAGCAGGCGGGGCGCCTGGTCTTCGTCCGAGCCGAACAGGTCGTCGAACATCAGCGCGTCCGGTTCCTTGCCTTGGCTCCAGAGCAACATCAGCACGATGACCTTGAGCTTGCCCAGCGACACCGGCGCCTCGTCCAGCGCCAGCGCGCGCTCGATGACGATCTCGCGTTGCAGCGGAGACAACACCTTGGCCGACTCGAGGAACTGGATGAAGCCGATCGCGGCCGCGCCGAGCACATCCTGCTCTTCGTCGACGTAGAAACGGGTGCCGGTGGAGGACGCCGTCAGCGCGTGTTCGACGCCGGCCATCGCCGTCAGGTCGGTCAGCCACACCAGGGCCTCGGAGATCTCGACGTCGTCGAAACCGACGGCCGACAGCTTCTTGGCCAATGCGGCCGGTTCCGGGCAGGCATCGGGACGGTAATAAGTCTCGTAGAGATAAACTAGGATGTCGAACATGGCTCTACTCTATCAGTTAAAACAGATTGGATACAAGTGTCTCACTGATCGGTGACCTAGCGGCGCAGCCGTTGAAACATGCCGCCCGGTAAGCGCTCGATCAGCCCGGCCAATTCCAGCGCCAGCAACTGCCCTTGCAGCTCGGCGGCCGACTGTCCCAGCCGCAGCGCCAGCAGCTCGGCCTGGACGATATCGTCGCCGATCGCCTCCAGCACCACGTCGACGAAACTGTCGTCGATCGCCGGCCGGGCGCCGGCCTCGCCGTCGGCCAGCATGCGCATGTCGCCGAGCACGTCGGCGGCGGTCTCGACCAGCCGGGCGCCCTCGCGGATCAGCTGATGGCAGCCCTTGGCCAGCGCCGCGTGGACCGAGCCCGGCATCGCATACACGTCGCGCCCCTGCTCGGCCGCCAGCCGCGCCGTGATCAGCGAGCCGGACTGCGCGGCCGCCTCGACCACCAGCACGCCTTGCGCCAGCCCGCTGATGACGCGATTGCGGCGCGGAAAGTTATCCGACAGCGGCGGCGTGCCGAGCGCGTATTCGCTGACGATACAGCCTTCCACCGCGATGCGGCGCGCCAACGCCTCGTTGCGGCGCGGATAGATGCGGTCGGGACCGGTGCCGATCACCGCCACCGTGCCGCCCTCGCCGTTCAGGCCGCCCACGTGGGCGGCCGCGTCGATGCCCAGCGCCAGCCCGGAGACGATGGTCAGGCCCGCCTCGGACAGCGCCTGCGCCATGCGGCCGGCGTTGATCACGCCCTGGGCGCTGGCGTTGCGCGAGCCCACCACCGCCAGCGAGCGGCGCGCCAGCAGCTCGACGCGGCCCTGCAGGTAGAGCATCAGCGGCGGCGTGATGATGTTGCTCAGCGATTCGGGATACTCGGGATGGCCCAGCGTCAGCAAGCGGTTGCCGGGCAGTTGCGACCAGGCCAGCGTGGCCTCGGCCAGCGGCGCCAGCTTGGCCGGCGGCGGGCGCAGCAGCGCGTCGGCTTGGCCGCGCTTGACCAGCGCCAGCAACTCGGCGTGGGAGGCGCTGAAAACCGCCTCGGGCGTGCCGAAGCGCGCCAGCAGCCGGTGCGCCGTCAGCAGGCCGACGCCGTCGGTCAGCTCCAGGCGCAGCCAGCCGGCCAGCGTGGCGGCGGTCAGCGGGGGTTGGGGTTCCGTGGCTTGCACGGCGGGTTTCACTCCGGCGACTTGGCGACGTCGCCCACTTCCACGGGCGCCCGCACCTGCATGATCAAGCCGTAGGAAATATGCTTGAACACGCGGAAGATAAACAAGCTGCCCACTTCCTCGTCCGGCAGCTTGACCTGCTGCTCGCCCATGCCCAGCCAGCCTTTTTCGGCGGTGGCATCGCTCACAGTTCTTCCCGCATGGTACAGCTGCAGCACGGAGCCGACATCGAGTCCGTCAAGCTTTCCGCGATTAATGCTGACCACCTGGTTCTGGCCGGCGTGGGTGACGCCGCCGTAGATCGCCACCACCCGCGATTCGACCTTCAGCTCGGGCGGGTGCGGCACGTAGTTCTGCATCGGCATCGGCGGGATGGCGCGCAGCTGGTCGCCCTTGCCCATCTCCTCCTTGGCGCTGGCGACGACGAAGGTGTGTACGTCGTTGCCCGACTCCGGCTTGGCCTCGGCCTGCAGTTTCAGCGTGCCCAGGTAAAAAGCTTCGTGGCCGATGACTTGCTTGGTGATCGGGTCTTTCAGCGGCTTGCCGGGGCGGAACACCTGGAACGAGGTTTGGCCCTTCAGCTCGCCGCGCACATAGGCCTTGTCGTCCTTGCCGAGGAACACCCGACCCTCCTGCGTGGCGATGACGCGCGGCGCGCCCTTCAGCTCGTCGTCCTCGATGATCAGCGGCTGGGTCAGGAAGGGTTCGATGACGCCGGCCGGGATCGACGTCACGGCGTCCTTGCCCAGGCCCTCGGTGCGCAGCTGCGGCTGCAAACGCAGCCGGGACGGGTCGTTGACGCCGCTGTTGGCGTCGATCCGGTTACCCAGCCGCAAGCGGCCGGCGGCGCGGTCGAACCAGATGATCTGGCCCGGATAGATCCAGTGCGGATTGGCGATCTCGTCGCGGTTCATGCCCCAGACGGTGGGCCAGCACCACGGCTGGTCGAGGAACTTGCCGGAAATATCCCACAGCGTATCGCCCTTGACCACCAGGTGCTGGTCCGGCGCGTCGGCGCGGAATTCGCACTTGAGAGGGGCCGCGGAGACAGCCGTCACGCCGGAAAAAAGCGCCGCCAAAAGCGTAGCAAATACTGCGCGCGTGCCGACTGTGCTAAAATTTTTCATTGGAAGATCCAGTAGATGCCCGCGGGCACTCGACAGCAAGTTACATATAAGGCTTGCCAAATTGAATCAAATTCTGCACATAAATCCTTGAACTAGCAAGAGAAACCGCGCTCGGGACACCGGCGCGGCTGTTGCGTTTTGGGCGGTGAAAACCGTCGCGTTATCAAGGCACCCACTAAGTTATCAACACAGTTACGAAGTACAGCACATGGCTATCTTAAATATTTTGCGTTACCCCGATCCGCGCCTGCACAAAGTGGCCAAGCCGGTCACCGTGTTCGACGAGCGCCTGGAAAAACTGGTCGCCGACATGGCCGAAACCATGTACGACGCGCCGGGCATCGGCCTGGCCTCGTCGCAGGTGGACGTGCACGAGCAGGTGGTGGTGATCGACATCTCCGAGGAGAAGAACGCGCTGGTCGCCTACATCAACCCGGAAATCCTCTGGACCAGCGACGACAAGCAGGTCTACGACGAAGGCTGTTTGTCGGTGCCGGGCATCTACGACGGCGTCGAGCGTCCGTCCAAGATCAAGGTGCGCGCCTACGACGTCAAGGGCCAGCCGTTCGAGCTGGAGGCCGAAGGCTTGCTGGCGGTCTGCATCCAGCACGAAATGGATCACCTGAAGGGCAAGGTCTTCGTCGAATACCTGTCGCCGCTGAAGCGCAACCGGATCAAGGCCAAGCTGCTGAAGGAAGAGCGCGGCATGGAACGCGAAGCCCAATTGCGCGCGCAACGCCGCAGCTTCTAACAAAACGGTGGGGGTCAAGTCTGACATTCGTACACGGGCTCTACCGTAGCCCAAGCTACGGTAGAGCCCGTGTACGAATGTCAGACTTGACCCCCACCTACCAAGGGAACAGCATGAAAGTGATCTTCGCCGGCACGCCGGAATTCGCCGCCGTGGCGCTGCGGGCCCTGCACGAGGCCGGCTTCGACATCCCGCTGGTGCTGACCCAGCCCGACCGCCCCGCCGGACGCGGCATGCATCTGCAGCCGTCGGCCGTCAAGCAATACGCGGTCGCGCACGGCATCGAGGTGCTGCAGCCGCTCTCCTTGCGTACCGACAGCAAGGACCCGGTCCGCGCCGAGCAGGCGCTGGAGACGCACGCGCGTCTGCTGTCGACGCCGTATGACGTGATGGTGGTCGCGGCCTACGGCCTGATCCTGCCGCGCAGCACGCTCGACATCAAGCCCTGCCTCAACATCCACGGCTCGCTGCTGCCGCGCTGGCGCGGCGCCGCGCCGATCCACCGCGCCATCGAGGCCGGCGACAGCGAGACCGGCATCACCATCATGGAGATGGAGGAAGGCCTGGACACCGGCCCGATGCTGCTGACCGAGCGCATCGCCATCGGCGAGCACGATACCACCGGCATGGTGCACGACAAGCTGGCCGCGCTGGGCGGCAAGATGGTCGTCGACGCGCTCAACAAGATGAAGCACGGCCAGCTGGAGGCGGTGACGCAACCGGAAGAAGGCGTCAACTACGCGGCCAAGATCAGCAAGGAGGAAGCGGCGCTGGACTTCGGCCAGTCCGCCGCCGAGATCGGCCGCAAGATCCGCGCCTTCAATCCCTTCCCGGGCGCGCACGCGTCGGTCAACGGCGTCGTCGTCAAGCTGTGGGGCGCCGAAGTGCTGGAGACCGACAGCAAAGGCGCGGCCGGCCAAGTGCTGACGGCCGATGCGCAGCATGGCATCGTGGTCGCGTGCGGCGGCGGTGGTTCGCTGCGCCTGACCGAACTGCAAAAGCCTGGCGGCAAGCGCCTGCCCGCCGCCGAGTTCATCAAGGGCTTCCCGCTGGAAGGCCAGGCCTTCGCTTGATCTTCAACTGGCCGCCGCTGCGTGATGCCTCGGCCGTGATCCACGCGCCGACCGCCGCCACATCGGCATTGGCATCGGCGCCGTCGCGGCGGCCGATCAGCCAATAGCCGTAATCGCTGGTGAGCGGCGGCAACGCGCTGGCCAGCGCCAGCTTGCCCTGCTCCAGCAGCGGCCGCACCAGCTCCAGCCGTCCCAGCGCCACACCCTGCCCCGCCAACGCGGCCTGCACCACCTGGTCGTACTGGTTGAAGCGCAACATCCCCTTCGGCTTGACGCCCGCGACACCGGCATCGCGCAGCCAATTCCGCCATTGCAGCCACGGCCGCGACACGTCGTCGAATTCCAGCAGCACCTGACGGCGCAACTGCGCCGGGTCCTCAATCGCCGAGACCGCCAACGCCGGATGCGCCACCGGCACCAAGGCCTCATCGAACAAGCGCAACGCGCCGTCGGGCGCGTCCAGCGGCCGGCAGTAGCGCAGCGACCAATCGACCTGCTCCCGCTCCAGATCGACGAAGCGGTTGCTGGCCGCGAGCCGCACATCGACCCGCGGCGCCGCCTGCTGGAAAGCGTTCAGGCGCGGCAGCAGCCACAACGCGGTCACGCCGATGCTGGCGCTGATGGTGACCGGGCGCCGCGCGTCGCCGGGACGCAGGCTTGACACCACATCGCCCAGTTGCTCCAGCATCGCGTCGGCGCTGCGGAACAGCCGCCGCCCCTCGCCGGTGAACTCGATCGAGCGATGGCCGCGCACCAGCAGCGGGTAGCCGAGCGACGCCTCCAACGCCTGCACCTGCCGGCTGAGCGCCGACTGCGTCACGCACATGTCCTGCGCAGCCAGCGTGATACTCATGCGCCGGCCGACTGCGACAAAGCTGCGCAGCAGATCCAGCGGCGGCAAATCCAATAGGCGATTAGGCATGACGAGAATGTAGCACGCATGCGCATACGGAATGTGAAACCGCCCGAGATATCGTTTGAGCCGGCCGTGGCGATCGGATTCAATAAGGCTTTCACGGAGGCCATCATGACCGATTCAATCACCGCCGCACTGGAGTTCTTACGTCCGACGCCGGACCGTCCCTTCACCTATATGTATCCGCCGCAGGACGGGCGGCCGTGGCAAAACGCCGTCTACGAGCGCGTGCCCGTCGCGATCCACGACGCACGCGGCGCCGCCTCGTCGCTCGACCGCGAAGGCTACGAGCTGCGCCACGCGCCCAGCGCGGTGGACGACTTCATGAACAAGGAGCAGGTGATCCAGCGGTATTATCCAGAGATGGCCGAACTGGCGCTGGCGATCTCCGGCGCCAGCCGGGCGCTGGTGTTCGATCACCTGGTGCGCCGGCGCCAGCCTGGATCGCCGCAAGCCTTCGGCCGGATCGACGGTCATCGTCCCGGCGCGGCGGGACGCGTGCATTGCGATTTCACGCCGGCGTCGGCGCGGCGCCGTTTGGAGCTGGAGCTGGGCGAGCGCACGGCCGGCGTGGCGCGCTATGGCATCATCAATCTGTGGCGCTCGATCCGCCACCCGGTGCTCGACGCGCCGTTGGCGCTGTGCGACGCGCGCAGCGTCGACCCCGCCGATCTGGTGGCGAGCGATATTTTTTATCCCGATCGCCAGGGCGAGATTTACCAGGCCATGCACAGCGCCGCGCATCGATGGGCGTATTTTCCAGCGATGAGCCGCGACGAGGTGCTGGTCTTCAAGCAATTCGATTCCGCGTCGCCGGCAAGCCACACGCCGCACGCCGCCTTTGAACATCCGGCCACGCCGGCCGGCACGCCGCCGCGGGAAAGCATCGAAATCCGATGCCTGCTTATTTACGAGGGAGACGCACGATGAAACTTGAATTCTGGTTCGACTTCGCCAGCAACTACAGCTACCTGAGCGTGATGCGCATCCGCAGCCTGGCGCCGGACGGCGTGCTGTGGCGGCCGTTCCTGCTCGGCCCCATCTTCAAGGATGCCGGCTGGGACAACTCGCCCTTCGTGCTGCAAAAGAACAAGGGTGATTACGTGTGGCGGGACATGCCGCGCCAGTGCGCCAAGTACGGCCTGCCGTGGCGGCAACCATCCGTATTTCCGCGCAACTCGCTGCTGGCGGCGCGCATCGGCCTGCTGTGCGAAGACCAGCCGTGGATGGCGGATTTTTGCGAGCGCGTCATGCTGGCCAACTTCGCCGAAGACCGCGACATCGGCGGCGCCGATTGCATGACGCAAATTCTGTTATCGCTGGGTCAGGACGCGGACGCCATCTTGCGCGCGGCCACCGGCGACGACAACAAAGCCAGGCTGCGCGCGCGTACCGAGCAAGCCAAGGCGCACCGCATCTTCGGCGCGCCGACCTTCCTGGTCGGCGCCGATATGTTCTGGGGCAACGACCGGCTGGACGACGCCCTCGCCCTGGCCGCTAGCTCAGTGTGAAGTGATCCCGGCATGGCGCGCTGACGCCATGCCCATCCAACATCGCACGCAGGTCCAGCAGCGCTTGATGTTGCTTGGCCAGTTCCGCCTGCTTGGCCTCGACTTCGCCCAGCAGAATTTGTGTCTGCTGCCGGGTCTTGGCGATCGAGCACTTGCCGTTCTCCGCCAACAAGCCGCGAATGGTGTCGAGCGAGAAGCCCAACTGCTTGGAGGCCTGAATCAGTCGCAGCCGATGGGTGGCGTTGTCCGCGTACTGGCGGTAGCCAGCGGCCGTGCGCGAGATCGGCGCCAGCAAGCCCTGCTCCTCGTAAAAGCGAATGGCCGACGCGGACAGGCCGGACAGCCTGGAAAGTTCGCCAATTTTCATTTTATCCTTGACTCTCAAGTTGACTTGAAACTTTATTATAGATTGGTCCGCTCCAGCTCGCTGGCATGGGGCGTCTTTTCGAACCAACCTGGAGTTCAACGATGACCGAAGTAATCGACAAGCTTAACTGGCGCTACGCCACCAAGAAATTCGACACCACGAAAAAAGTGGACGATGCAACACTGGAACGCATCCTGGAGGCGATCCGCCTGGCGCCAACCTCCAGCGGCCTGCAGCCGTTTGAAGTGCTGATCGTCAGCAATCCCGAACTGCGCGCGAAGATCCGCGAAGTCGGCTGGAACCAGGCGCAGATCACCGACGCCTCGCACCTGCTGGTGTTCGCGGCCTGGGACAACATCACCGAAGCGCGCATCAATATGATGTTCGACTTGAGCAACGAACAGCGCGGCACGGTCAATGAGGGATGGGAAAACTATCGCCAGATGTTGCTGGGCATCGTCGCCGCGCGCAGCGAACAGGCCAACTTCGACGCGGCGGCGCGCCAGGCCTACATCGCGCTCGGCGTGGCGCTGGTGGCGGCCGCGTTTGAAGGCGTCGACAGCACGCCGATGGAAGGCTTCGATCCAGCCGCCGTCGACCAGATCCTGTCGCTCAAGGAGCGCAATCTGCGCAGCGTGGTGATACTGCCGAT
>Ga0247815_10003099_pt1 | contig 12037 bp, 11 predicted proteins | sample UWRJL194509B1_FD_181014 | JGI IMG/M metagenome (GOLD analysis project Ga0247815, IMG submission 181014) | Plant litter microbial communities from Arlington Agricultural Research Station in Wisconsin, United States - UWRJ-L194-509B-1 | ecosystem: Environmental > Terrestrial > Plant litter >... | reverse complement strand
AAGGGATATTCAGATTATATTTCAGGACCCGTATTCTTCCCTCAATCCCAGGCTAACCATAGGAAGTGCTTTGATGGAGCCATTGCAGGTTCATCGTCTGTTTGACAACGACGCACAACGAAAAAGCCATGTACTTAACTTGCTGGAACGGGTAGATCTGAAGTCTGAGTTTTTCGATAGGTATCCACATGAATTCTCCGGCGGACAACGCCAGCGGGTCGTAATTGCGAGGGCTTTGGCATTGCAGCCCAAATTTATCATTTGCGATGAATCTGTGTCTGCGCTTGACGTATCTGTACAAGCACAGGTGCTCAATTTATTGCGGCAACTACAACAGGATTTTGGCCTCACGTATATCTTTATTTCGCATGATCTGGCGGTAGTCAAACACATCTCTGACAGGATGCTGGTTATGAACAAAGGAAAAATCGAAGAGGCCGGTTTTCCAGAGGACATCTATCACCGCCCTAAGGCGGATTACACAAAAAAACTGATTGCAGCCATACCGGGTGGTCACCAATTCCGGTAGCTCTCTCCTACCGCCTTACACCTCGTCTCCTTTAAGCTTGGCCGACAACCTGATCAGCGCCGTATTGATCGTTCTCCGGATCTCCCTTTCTTTCAGTTTATCATAATGCTTCAGGAGCAGCATTGCTTTAAAGATCACGACATCTTTGTTGATCGCTATAGTCTTGACGGTCAGGCCGCCCGGCACGACATTACTGGCATATCCTGAAATTAGTTTATCCAGGTATTTCTCCAGGAATTCAGGTGTATATCCATTTTTTATGGCCATATCAAACTCCACACTCAACTTCTTTGTGTTTTGTTTGGACTGATTGATGATCACTGAGCTAAATGCGACCGAATTGGGAATGATCACCATGTCACTGTCTTCATTTTGAAGAATCATATTGATCAGCGTAATGTCCAGTATTTTACCCTCATGTTCGCCAATCCGGATGTGGTCGCCCAGTGAAAGGCGGTCGGAGAACATGATGATCAGACCGTTGATCATATTAGCGATGTAATCCTTAAAAGTAACAGCAAGAGCGGCCGCAACAATCGATACACTGAATATAAAATCTTTGGGATCAATCGCCAGCAAGGTCATGAAAGCCACGGCAAAGAAAACGGTGTTCAAAATCGACGTGATCCTGTTGATCCCAAGGATAAAATTGTCCTTGATATTGTTTTTGAATTTATGCTTTCTGATGTACCAGTAAATGACCACCAACCGGAGAACCGACACGGCAAGACTGGGACCCAGGAACACTGCGAGTGCTTTAGCGCCCTGCTCTACCCTGGGATATTCCGTATAGACATGGGGTTCATTGAAATAAAAATAAACCAGGATAAGATAAATCACCGCCTTAATCAGGATCATCAGCAACTCTTCACCTGTTTTTCGTTCTCTGTCTTCTATCATTTTTCTGAGTAGTAAAGTTTTCTGACCTCGTGGAGTTGATTCAAAGGTACAAAATACAACAATCTATCAGTTCAAATTGTTACCTTCGATTGATTCACATCCATACTATGGCAAAAAAGAAATCATCTCATTTAGAACTCGTTTTGGTACAATTGATTAGCGATGTTCTTGAAAAAAGTAAGAATGAGGCACTTAATTACAAACAAGTTTCAGCGAAGCTGAACATTATAGATCAGGCAGGTAAAGAAACCATTCTTGAGATACTCAAAGAACAGTCCAAAAAGGGTGTTTTTTTAGAACCTGAGAAAGGAAAATTTCGTTTTAAAGACTTAAAAACATTTGTTACAGGCAAAGTAGATATGACTGCTGACGGCTCTGCTTTTGTTGTCCCCGATGATGAATTTGAAAAGGACATCTTTGTGTCTTCCAGAAAACTTCACAATGCTTTAAATGGCGATCAGGTAAAAGTTTACATCTACGCCAAGAAAAGCGGGCGCAAGAATGAAGGTGAAGTAATTGAGATCATCAAACGTGCAAAGACTGATTTCATCGGTGTCATCAGGATCTCCGACCGCTTCGCTTTCGTGAATGTCGATGACCGCAAGATGCTGCACGATATTTTTGTACCGCTTACAGATCTTAATGGGGCAAAGAATGGCCAGAAAGTTCAGGTGAGCATTACTGACTGGCCTGAAGGCGCCAAAAATCCCATTGGAAAGATCTCGGTAATTTTGGGTCAACAGGGAGAAAACAATACAGAAATGAATGCCATTCTGGCCCAGTATGGATTCCCCCTCGCCTTCCCTGCCGAAGTAGAGCGTGAAGCGGATGCAATTCCAGAGGCCATATCACCACAAGATCTTGAAAACCGCAAAGACTTCAGGGACACCGTTACTTTCACAATTGACCCTGCCGATGCAAAAGATTTTGACGACGCCATCTCCTTTAAAAAACTGCCAAACGGCAATTTTGAAATCGGTGTTCACATTGCAGACGTTTCTCATTATGTGAAGCCAAACAGTCAGCTCGATAAAGAGGCATATTCCAGGGCAACATCCGTTTACCTGGTAGACCGTGTGATACCTATGCTGCCTGAACGGCTGAGCAATGGTGTTTGTTCTTTAAGACCTGACGAGGATAAACTTTGCTTCGCTGCTGTTTTTGAACTGGACGCAGAGGCAAATATCGTTACCGAATGGTTTGGCCGTACAGTGATCCATTCCAACCGCCGCTTCAGTTATGAGGAAGCACAGGAGGTGATTGAAAACAAATCCGGGGACCATGCTGAAGAAATTCTAAAACTCAATGAGCTGGCTTACATCCTGCGTGACAGGAAGTTCAAAAATGGGGCAATTAGCTTTGAATCTACGGAAGTTAAATTCAAGCTGGATGAAACAGGGAAACCCATTGGTGTTTATGTAAAAGAACGTAAAGATGCCCACAAGCTAATCGAAGATTTTATGTTGCTGGCCAATAAGAAAGTGGCCGAATTTGTGTCCAAAAAGGGCAAAGGCAAAAAGAAATATACATTCGTTTACCGTTCACATGATTCCCCGAACTTGGAAGCTTTAGGGAATTTCGCACTCTTTGCAGCAAGATTTGGCTATAAAATCAACACCAAATCAGATAAGGAAATAGCCAAGTCACTTAATTTGCTAATGGAGGATGTAGAAGGCAAAAAAGAACAAAATGTATTGACCCAACTGGCGATCCGCTCGATGGCGAAAGCGGTTTATACGACAAAAAAGACCAGTCACTACGGATTGGCATTTGACCACTATACGCATTTCACGTCTCCTATACGCCGTTATCCTGATGTAATGGTGCACAGACTACTTGCTGCCTACTTAAACGATGAGAAGTCAGCTAATGAAGAGGAATACGAAACTGCTGCTTCACACTCTTCAACTATGGAAAAGCGCGCCGCAGATGCGGAACGGGCCTCAATTAAATACAAGCAGGCAGAATATCTCGAAGAAAATATTGGCGGCATCTTTACAGGCATTATTTCAGGTGTTACTGAATGGGGCATGTATGTAGAAATTGCAGAAAATAAATGCGAAGGAATGATCCGCTTACGGGATATCGCAGATGATTTCTATGTATTGGATGAAAAAAACTACTGTATCATTGGTCAGCGTAAAAAGAAAAAATACCAATTGGGTGATGAGGTGAAGGTAAAAGTTAAAAAGGTTGACCTCGCAAAACGCCAGATTGATTTTTCACTGATACAAGATTAGACAACAACTATAAATTGAGAATGCATTCCCCTTCCGAATTATTAAAACACGTAGAAAAAGTAATTAACGAAACTACCTATCCAACACATCCTGCTTCTTTGTACGAGCCTATCAGCTATATCATGAATTTAGGTGGCAAAAGACTGAGGCCCATTATGCTACTTATGTCAGCAGAGCTCTTTGACGGGGATATCGGCGCAGCCGTACCGGCTGCCATGGCCATCGAGACCTTTCATAATTTCACGCTGATCCACGATGACATTATGGACAATGCGCCCCTTCGCCGCGGACAACAGACCGTTCACGAAAAATGGGACAACAATACTGCAATACTAAGTGGTGACGTGATGATGGTAGAAGCCAACAAGCACATCACACAAGTTCATGTAAGTATTTTAAAGCCCGCCTTAGATACCTTTAATGCAACAGCCCAGGGCGTGTGTGAGGGGCAGCAGCTGGACATGGAATTTGAAAAACGCGATAATGTAAGTATTGAAGAATACATCAACATGATCAGACTAAAAACTGCTGTTCTGGTAGGTGGGGCTATGAAACTCGGCGCCATTACCGCCAATGCAACTGCTGAGGATGCAGATCTGATTTATCAGTTCGGTGAAAACCTAGGCATTGCGTTCCAGCTCCAGGATGACATTCTCGATGTTTATGGTGACCCGGAAAAGTTTGGAAAACAGGTTGGCGGCGACATCATCTCAAATAAAAAAACCTATTTGAGGTTAAAATTGCAGGAACTAGCCTCAGAAGTGCATTTACATGAACTAAACGAACAGACTGTAAATGAAGACTATAACAAAAAGGTCAGCAACATAACGGATTTATACAATCAATATGAAGTAAAAGAGCAGGCCACAATGCTCATGAAAAAATATCTGGAAAACGCATTTTTTGCGTTAGAAATGATCACTGTTCCTGATGAAAACAAAGAAGAACTCGTTCGACTTGCAAATATGTTAATGAATAGAGAGTATTAAAAAAAGTAAATTAAAAAAGAAGCTCCCGATACATATCGGGAGCTTCTTTTTTATCTTGAAAACTGGATTATTCTGCAGGTGCAGCTTCAGTCTCAGTAGTTTCTGTTTCTTCTACTTCAGCTTTGACAGCTTTTTTTGCTGGTGCTTTTTTCACTGGTGCAGCTTCTTCAGCAACTGCTACTTCTGCAAGCGGTGCAGCGTTTGCAATTACTTCTTTAACTACTGCAGCAGGTAATATAGAAACATAAGATTTGTTGTCTTGTTTCTTTTTGAAGATCACTGTACCATCTACTAAAGCAAATAAAGTATGGTCTCTTCCAATGCCTACTCCTTTATCAGGATGGTGCTTTGTACCACGCTGACGTACTAAAATATTTCCAGCGATAGCTTCTTGGCCGCCGAAGATTTTAATACCTAAGCGTTTGCTATGCGACTCACGTCCGTTCCTGGAACTACCGGCTCCTTTTTTATGTGCCATCTTGTTTTATATTTTATGATTATCTGATTAAACAGATATTCTGATGTTAACGACTAATTATAAACTGATTCCAGAGATCTGGATTTTGGTAAAGTACTGACGGTGACCGTTTTTCTTTTTGTAACCTTTTCTACGTTTCTTTTTGAAAACGATCACTTTATCACCTTTTAAATGAGACACGATTTTAGCTGAAACTGTAGCACCTGCCAATAAAGGAGCTCCTACTGAGATGTTACCACCATCTTCAACCAACAATACATTGTCAAATTCAATACTAGCGCCTTCACTTCCTTGCAAACGGTGTACAAAAAGGTGCTGGTCTTTTGCAACTTTGAATTGCTGCCCTGCTATATTTACTATTGCGTACATTGTTAAATAATTATTATTTTAAATTGTTTATTTTTATCGAGGTGCAAATATAGAATTTATTTTTATATAAACACAATTGAATTCAGTTATTTATTGGTGTAGCGCTCTTCGGCATCATTGATACTTTGAGAGACTAATTTCTGCATCTGGGTCGCAACATCCCTCAATTTGGGGATTTCACTATAATCCGTTAAAAAAATCACCTTCTTGCGCTTTCTTTTATAATTGAACTGGATTTCATAACGCAGGACTTTGTCTGAAGTCAGATCAGCATCATGGTTCGCAATAACATCCGGAAAATTCCAAAGCCCAAGCTCGTTGGCTTTACTATGCAGGTAGAGGATGTCATTGCTTCTCAGTTTCACGTTGGTTTTGACCAGGGAGTCCCTGCTATCAAGATACTGATAATTTCCGGTTCCGGAGTCATAAGAGTTAATCAGCGTCTTACCCACACCCCATTTAAACTGAAGTGAAACAAATTCACTGGATTTAAACGGTGCATTTTTGATCATTGGGGTATAATAGATCACACAATAGATTAAAAAAGGAACTACTACTGTAAGTCCTATAAAAATCTTCTTCCCTTTTGTTGTCATATGATATTGATTTATTGATTAGTCTTGCGGACCTGATAATTCTCCCTCCCACTTGCTTACAACTGCTGTAGCGAGACTGTTTCCGATTACGTTAGTTGCCGATCTGCCCATATCCAGCAATGGATCTATCCCGATCAGCAAAGCCAAACCGGCTTCGGGTATATTAAAAGTGGCAATTGTTCCTGCTATTACTACAAGCGAGGCCCTGGGTACGCCGGCAATTCCTTTACTGGTCAGCATCAGAATCAGCAGCATCGTTATTTGCTGTTCAAATGACAAATGAATGCCATAAGATTGTGCAATAAACAAGGATGCAAAAGTCATGTAAAGCATCGATCCATCCAGGTTAAAGGAATAGCCTAAAGGCAATACAAAACTCACTATCTTGTCCTTACAGCCAAATCTTTCCAGCTGCAGCATGGTTTTAGGATAGGCCGCTTCACTGCTCGCTGTACTGAAAGCAACCAGCACAGGTTCTTTCATCCGGTTGACCAGGTTGAAAACCCTTTTTTTAAGAATCGTAAAACCGATAAGGATCAGCAGAATCCATAGCATCAGCATTGAAGCATAAAATTCCCCGATAAAAAGTGCGTACGTTGAGAGCACGCTGAGCCCCTGTTTGGCTACAATAGCTGCCATTGCACCAAATACAGCAAATGGCGCAAAATTCATCACGTAACCGGTAACCTTTAATATTACATGTGCTACCGCGTCAAAAAAGTTGATCACAATCTGACCTTTTTCCCCAATTGCGGCTGTGGCAACGCCAAAGAACAAAGAGAAGACGACAATCTGGAGGATCTCGTTAGTTGCCATCGCTTCAGTCATACTCTTAGGTACGATATGTGCAATGAAATCCTTTAAAGACAGCGCAGTCTTTTGAATGCCGGTGTCGACGTTGCTCGACGGCAACGGGAGGTGCATGGCTTCACCGGGTTTGAACAGGTTAACCATAATTAAACCCAGTAACAGCGAAAGCAAAGAAGCGCTGATAAACCAAAGCATAGTCTTGCCACCAATTCGTCCCACTGCCTTAATGTCCCCTACTTTAGCGACACCTACCACCAACGTCGTGAAGACAAGCGGTGCAACAATCATTTTTATTAAACGAAGAAATATATCACTTAAAAGAGTCAGTGGCTCCAGTTTCTTTTCCCTTAGTACTTCACTGTCTTTACGGACTTTAAGCATCTGTGCTTTTTCAGTCTTAAGTACAGCAAAGCTACTGGCTGTGGTATCTGTTATTTTGACGAGTTCAAGGTCAATTGCCTTTGCCCTGTTGTCAGCGGTCGTAATTTGCTCGTTATAAACACTAAACGTATTTACATTTAGATAATAACCTAATCCTACACCCAATACCAGTGCAAAAAAGATAAAGAAAGTTAATCTGCTGTTTTTCGACATCTGCCTGAGTTTAGTTATGCGCCGTAAAACTACAATAATTAAATTGTTCCCTAAAGTTTGTTGATAAAGCAATTTATTTCGCATTTTCGCAGTAACAAACTGAACTTCATCGCCTCTAATGGCAAAAATAACCTAGTATTTTGGAACAAAAGGACCAATTGTTTAAGCAGATTTTCGATTCCAATTCCAAGAAAATATTCCACCTGTGCTATGGCTATACAGGAGATGAGGATTCAGCCAATGACTTGCTGCAGGAAACCTTTTTAAAAGTTTGGCAAAACCTGGATAAATTCCGTAATAAGTCATTGATCTCTACCTGGATCTATCGCATCGCCGTAAACACCTGCCTGACTTATTTAAGATCAGAAAAACGCCAGGGAAAAGAGGAATTAACGGACAATATCATCGAAAACCAGACGGAAGAATTCTCTGAAAAAAACGAACAGGTAGCTTTACTTTACAAATCTATTGCCCAGCTTGAGGAGAACGACCGCTTAATCATTACCATGGTACTCGATGAACTGCCTTACCATGAGATCGCCGATATTTCCGGCATCAGTGAAGGAAACCTAAGGGTTAAAATTCATCGTATTAAATTAAAACTTACAGAATTATACAATCAGCATGCAAGAATTTGATCATATACAATCGCTTTGGCAATCACATTCTGTTGAGGTAAAGATCTCAGCTGATGAAATGCTGGTGCAGGCAAAGAAGGAGGTGTCAGCCATCCAGACAAAATCCCTGCTCAACATCTTCGGCATGACCCTTTCTTTTGCCGCTGTTGTTGCCCTACTTGTGTTTTCTCCTTTTAATTCCTGGGCAACTCAGACAGGCCTGATTATCATCATCATTTCGGTAGCCATTTCGACTATAATTTTGTATAAGGATTACCGCATCATCAAGCAAAATGACTTCACAGAACATCCCAGTGCTTTTTTATCCAAATTAAAAATATACCAGCTCAACAAGTTCACCATCTACAATAAATTGTACTGGTTTTATGCAATAGCGTTGTCGCTCGGGTGTATATTTTATTTTTATGAGGTGTTGGGCAATCTAAACCTGATGTGGCAGGTCGGAATCATTGCCTTTACCATTTTCTGGATGGGATTGTGTGCCACCATTCTCAGAAGGGCATACTTAAAAAGGGAAAAAGAGCGCATTGACCTGCTCATCGAAAAGTTCGAAAGAATCAGCACGCAATTCAAAGACCCGCAATAAAAAAGTCATCCGATTTTCGCCGAATGACTTTAATTATTAACTAACCCAAATTTAAATCCATCCGAACCTAACAAGGGGTTTCCTGATTCAAATATACTTTCGCTTTTCCCAAGTTAATAAGCGAAAGTCACCATTTAATCAACTAAAACCTGCTGATCTGTGAAATTCTCCACTGCCCTTTTTTGTCTTTTTCAATGGTCACATAATGCTGCTGCACAAATTCAGGAAACTTGAAATCAACTCTCGCCATCACAGCGCATTCGTTTGAGGACAATATTTCATAATCGGATGTGCAGTTCAACAAGATCAACCCTGATTTTTTATAAAAGTTGACCAGCTCACTTTTCGTGTGCATCACCACTTCGTCATGCCTGTTCAGCTTTAGCTGTGCATTATTGTTCATGATCGCGTTAAACAGCGCGGCATCGCCATGCATGTGGGCATCTACAAACGCCTCGATAACGTTGCTTGCTCTTGCGGTAACATTTTTAGATGGGTTGCCAGGTTTGGCGGCGGTGGTTGTGTAAGTGATACACAGTAACACTGCATACATTAGAACTTTCCTTTTCATGATTTTATTTTTTAAATTTTAAACTTCTGGTTAACGGTACCTGCCTGGTGTAATCTGAAATGAGCTCTTAAATAGGCGAATAAAAGAGCTGGGGCACTCAAATCCTACCATGTCGACTATCTCATGAATGGGATGGCCGGTATTCTTCAGGTAATATTTTGCCTGCAGTAGCCTGAACTCGGTTAGGAACTGATAAGGTGATTGGCCGTAGGCTTGTTTAAATGTGCGGAGCAGATGGTTTACAGAAAGACATGCAGCCAGTGCGATGTCGTCCAATCTGATATTCTTATTGTAGTTACTAATGATATAATCCTTCGCAATCGAGAGGCGTCTGAGTATTTCAGATCTGGTAGAGTTGCTCAGGAACTGCAGGGAATCTGCCCGGTCGGTCACTTCAGCATGGTAGAGGGCATAATAGTTTAACAGGCACGAATTCAGGTATTCCGCCAGGCACAACAGATCCACTTGCCCGCAATCGGTATATGTTTTCAGTCGCTCCAGACTGACCTGCATGTCGCCTTTCAGTGGATAAATAGATTCCACGAAGTGTGGATTGGTGTCATCTCTACCCCTATTCCGTACAAATGCGGGATCAAAAAGTAAGGAGTAGGTATTCACCTGCGTGCCCGAGCTGATTCTGTTGCAATATTTGGTGCCGCAGTTCAAAAACAGGAAACTGCCGGGTGAAAGGGTCAGTTCCCGGTTTCCAACAATGTAAGAGGCCTGACCGCCCAGAACCATTTTAATGGTGTAAGTATCTGTTGTTTCGCAATGAAATGCATTGCTGCTATGCTCGCTGGTAATTCGATTTTTATCGACAACGATTTGATATTTGGCTCCCTGGTACATGATCAAATTTACCAAGGTAATTACCCCCTCTTTTCACCCTTAAAGGGGTATATTTCAGCCGGTTTAAAAAATCCCCCCTCAAGGGTGATTTTTTAAACTTATATTGATGAATATATTTACGATGGACTAAGCCAGCTTTTAGAGATAGTGGTGTACAGAAGGATCTTATTTCAGGTTATCGCTTGCGCAGTTTTTTTTGCCGACGGCTTTGCGCAGCGTTACAATTTTCAACAATACGATATCGATGACGGCTTAGCTCAGTCACAGGTAACCTCGGTTACGCAGGACAACAAGCGAAGAATTTGGGTGACGACCCTTGCGGGCATCAATTGCTTCAATGGCAAACAATTCAGCAGTTACAGCAAAATCAATGGACTCAACAGCAATTTTACGATTGCTATCGCTGCGGACCAGCAAAACAATTTGTATATCGGCTCTGCAATGGGATTGTCCCGCTATAACGGCAGCAGTTTCTACAACTATACTTCAGACCAGAATTGGGTAGGTAAATTGGTCTCAGATAAAAAAGGAACCGTCTACGGCATCAGGGGCAAGCGTCTGTTTAAGATCCTGGAAAAAGACCTTCAACTGCTGAACGTTACAGGAGAAAAGCTGGAGTTCGTATCCACCATCGAAACGGATCCCTCAGGTAAGTTATGGGCGGCAGTATATCAAAAGGGTCTGTATTATTTTGATCACGGCAAATGGACTTTTTTTACCGGGGACCAGGTCACAGGAAAATTATTGATCTCAGATCTGATCATCGACCATACTGATCCATATAAGATCTGGTTGCTTGCCTCAGATGGCCTCTATTTACACCAAAACGGAACAACTACGCGAATCCACCCTGAAATACCCTTCAAAATGAATGCATTGGTACAGGACGCGTCTGGCGGAATCTGGATCGGCACCAATAGCGGCGCCTTTTATAGCACACCCACGCAATTCATTCATTTCAATTCAAAAAACGGCTTCACAGACAATGTCGTCAATGACCTGTTTGCCGATGCAGAGCACAACATCTGGCTTGCAACAGACGGGGCAGGTCTGTTTAAGTTCAGCAACAACAGCTATGTAACATTTGATGAAACTCAGGGCATAGATAACCGGATCGTCATGGCCATCACAAAAGCACCTAAAAAAAATACTTTGATGTTTGGTTCTTATGGCGGTTTATATGAATACACCGAAAACCAAAAGATCAGAAACATTAAGATCCCCTCCAGCAATGAAGATGCCTACCGCATTAATTTTCTGCATACAGACCGCAAAAACAGGGTTTGGATTGGTACTCCGGGTGGCGGACTTTGGTGTTACGACGGCAACAACATTAAAAGAATACCGATCAACGACGAACATGTCGGGTACAATGGCGTCATAGAAGATGCACAAGGTCTCATTTGGCTGTCAACCAATTATGGGGTCCTGACTTATAACCCCAGCAGCGGCCAGGTCAGCCAGCTTACCCGACAGTTTGGCGGAAGCCTTTTGGAATTGGGCAAGGATTCCATCATATCAGGCACTCAAAGTGGAGCCTGGTTGATTGTCAATAAAGGCAAAGCGGCGCCAATGAACATCGTAGCGCTTAAAGGCTCCAGTATACTGTGTATGGTCAGAGATCAGGATCATGTGCTGTTTGGCACCTCAGATTATGGACTGGTCATTTGGAACCGGAAGACTGGAAAAACGAGGAGTCTAAACAGCAAGTCTGGTTTAGGAGCCGACCACATTTACAGCATTCTTAAAGATTCGCAGGGCACTATCTGGCTTGGAACCGGCAAAGGGATTGAAAGGTTGAGGTCTTCGGACTACAGTGTTATCAAAACAAGTAGCCGTAATGCCCCCCTGGTAGAGTGCAACCAAAATGCAATTTTGGAACATGACA